>Ga0222674_1000070_pt1 | contig 64238 bp, 63 predicted proteins | sample AntAcemetagen866_FD_179804 | JGI IMG/M metagenome (GOLD analysis project Ga0222674, IMG submission 179804) | Saline water microbial communities from Ace Lake, Antarctica - #866 | ecosystem: Environmental > Aquatic > Non-marine Saline and Alkaline > Saline | place: Antarctica: Ace Lake...
AACATGTTTTTATATTTAGAAATATGTTTTGAAAATCATAGAAACATTTAGGAAAATCAAATTGTCAATCATGTATTTAGGTTTTTAAGATATATTTAAACTTAATAAGTTCTTATTAAGAACCTAAATAACTTATTTACTATATTAATAAACTTGGTTAATAACTTAATTTACTCACAATGAATATAAAGAATAAATAACAATACTAGTATAAAGACGATGGAAACTAAGACCGAATTTGTATTAAAAGAAAAAAAAATTGTCGATTTTTACAATCAGCATCCTTCTATCAATTGCGAAAAAGCAAATCTTCTGCTTGTAGACTTCTTGGAAACCATGTTTAATCACATCACTGATGATCTTGGAACAAATGTAAATTCACAACTTCTCTCTTTTATGAATGAAAATAAAACACAACTTAATGAACTTCAACAGCAGGTTTCCTCTTATCGAGAGGAAGTTTCCAAGACCCACCAAGAAGCAACTAGCGAGGTTTTTACACAACTATCTTCTTGGAAAACCAAATATATGGATGATGTAAAGCAACTGATCGAGAATAATCAACTATCTTCTAATGAAAAGATTGGTACATTTCTAGATAAAAATAATATGCATCTTCTTGACAAGACTGCTCTTCTTTTAAATGATGCTATTCCTAAGAACCATAATGTTCTTCATCAACAAATCGTATACTCATTGAAAGAATTCAATCGACAAATCACCGAGGACACTTCCAAGATATTGACTTCCTCCAATAATCAAAATTCTATGGAACAATATATTCAAGTATTTGAAAACAAATATACCACCATGCTTCAAAGTATCCAACAACCATTATTTTCTGTATTGTCTTCCACAGAAGAACGTCTTTCCAAGAACATCGACGGTATTCGAGAGTTCAATTCTCAATCACTTCTTTCACAAAAACCCGTATTGGATGAACTAGGGGAATTCCTCGGCAAGTATAATATGTCTTCCAATAAGGGAAAGTACGGAGAACAAAATCTTTGTTCTATTCTCACAACCATGTTTCCTTCTGCTGAAATCCAAGATACAACCGGATTGAAGGCATCTGGCGATTTTATTCTACGCCGCGTTGACAAACCGTCTATTCTCCTTGAAAACAAGGAATACAAGGCAAATATCGATAAGGAGGAGATTTCCAAATTTATTCGCGATATTGATACGCAAAATACAAACGGAATCTTTCTATCACAATATTCTGGCATCACCTTCAAACAGAATTATCAGATCGATATTCACAAAGGAAATATTCTCGTATACGTTCAGAATTGTGAATACTCCGGCGAACGAATCCGTATTGCCATTGACATCATCGACTATCTTTCTGTGAAAATCCAAGAACTTAATATAGATGATACCAACAATATATCCAAAGAAATATTGGATGACATCAATATGGAATATCAAAGTTTCATTTCTCAAAAGGAAACTATGCTAACTTGTTTAAAGGAGTTCAATAAGAAAATGTCCTCTCAAATCGACGGAATTCGTTTACCTACGCTAGATAAATACCTTGATTCCAAGTATGCATATGTGAAAACGCGGACGTATCTATGCGATATTTGTAATGAATTTACCGGGTCAAACAAACAAAGTCTATCCGCACACAAACGTGGATGCCGGAAAAAACATCTTACCGCTAACACGATTGTTCCAGATACATCATCTAACTCTATCGAAGAGAATATGTAAGATCCATCTATTACTAACTATTGAATCAAAATAAAGAGGATATTTGATTCAATATTACCCAACCATGTCTCGCGACACGGATAAAATTGTACGCTCTGATGGTTATCGGGGCATTATGCCACTTGACATTGATGCTATTCCACCTCAATTTCAAAAAAATGCGATTGAACGTCATATTAAAGATATCGAGGAATATAAAAAAGACCAACTCGAACGACCTGAACGTATGAGATATGAAAACACCATTGAACGAATAGAACGTATACATCGCATAGATGATGCAGCTGCCGAAAAACGACATGCTGATGCTATTAAAGTTCAAACTATTCACGATAATAAAATGTCCGATTCACGACGCAATTACGAGGAACGTGAAAAACTTATTATGCAAATCGCACTGACAAAAGACCAAAAAACACCCTAATGGTTTTGTTGTCTATTCTTTCAAACGCTGGGTTTTCTTCAATATTTCATCTCGACGCTTTTTCGCATCAAACATGCATACTGTACTGAATGACTGGATTAACAAATGTCGTTTCAAGTCTCCCGTTTTTTCCTTGTAAATATCCATGTCTCTTTCATAGTCATCTTCATCTTCATAATCCTCCTCGTTGGGCTCTTTTCCACACTCCCTTTCTAGGATTTCTTGGTAATTATCTTGGACGGGAATGAAAGCACAGTTGATTGCATGGCTAATATTAGTACCCGCCTTCTCAAAACCATCCATATATTTGATGAATTCCGCTTCTCCACACAACTGCTTGTTTTCATCCTTTTGTTGCTCTTTTATGTAAACCGTACCATTTTTCACATCGGTCGTTTGTATGAACTTCTGTGTTTGCGGGTTCTCGTCCAAACAATTCTTAAAAATGTCATATACGTTGGATGCGAGGTCAATCTGATTATGCGCCACATCCAGATAATTTCCTTTAAAGAAATCAACGCTTCGTTTTACAAACCTTTCTGTGAAATCGTGAATGGACTCTGCATCCTTGCATGTGTGTGTCAAATAAAAATTCAATGTGTTATTTGTGGTATTATTATTGTGACTATTTGTAGTGTTACCCATTTGGGGTATCACATCAATCACCTTATTCATTAATTCTTGGTTTTGCAATTGACTTTCTTGATATTGTAGTTGACTTTCTTGGATTTGTAGTTGACTTTCTTGATATTTTTCCAGTAATAACTGGAACATCGTTTTCATTTCGTTACTCGAAGTAACCATTTCTATGTTTGAAGTAACCAATCGCTCAATCAGTTCATCGCGCTTGTCTTCGGGTTCTGGGGAAATGATTGCATTGATAATATTCGTATCTGTACTTGTTTTTTGTTCTTTCTGACAATTCTTTTTGTGTCTATAAATGCTTTGTTTATGGTTATATGTTTTACCACATTCACATACAAATACGTTTTGGGGGTTTTTTGCATTTATTTGTCGCGAAACGTCAGCATTGGTAAGCCGTTTATGTTTTGCTGTAGATAGATGTGTATTATAATTACTTATTCTACTGCATTTAAAGCCACATATTTCACATGCATACTTTTCTGCATTTTTCTGCATTTTTGAGTAAGCCATTTGTATCTATATAATGCTTACCGAAAAAATGCCTAAACCCTTTTCCGCAGAAATATTATACGGATCCAACAAAAACGGTTGCTGTCAATATACTTGTCCGAAACATAATCCAAAGCATTTTGCTCTCATGACATTTTTCACGTGTTTTTACGTTTGGAAACTCCGCGTATATCAATTTTTGGAACTTTTTAAAAAGTTCCAAAACTCAAATTTCTCACTTACTTTACACCATTGGTAATTTAAAACGCCGTTCCCGGAACTGTCACGGAGTAAAACTAAGAAGATAAAAATAAAGGATATAATAGTCATAATTATCTAGTTGGTATATATATGAAATTACGCTCTAGATTTTCTAGATTTTCTAGATTTTCTAGATTTTCTAGATTTTCTAGATTTATTGGAGATTTTACGTGTTTTACCACCCAATTGTCGTTCCAATTGTCGAACCCGGCGCTTCTCTGCGTTCTTCGCATCCCATAAACGCTGACGCTCCTTTTGTCGACGCCTTATAGCCGCATTATCCTCCCTAATATGTCTATTCATTTCTGCGTCCTGTGCCTTGACCCTCACGGCACGACGCGCTTTCTCCTCCTTCTCCTCTGCCTTTGCCTCTTTCTCTAAACGTGCCACCAACTTTGCGCGATTTTTCTCCTCTAAAGATGGCATTATATAATATAATATTGATATAATAATAATAATAATCGATTTATCTTATTACAAACATAGCGATGGAAACAAACATATCTGTCTTTTAGTATATTCTGGATGCGTGAGACCCCCAGTCAAACAAACCGTATTCAAGACAAGAGACACTAATTCAGTATTCAATATAATGAACTTAACAAAAATGCTGGATAGATAAGCAAGAACTCCATGTCAGTGATTATTTTTATGCTGTAAAAACGGCGTTTTAATTTACCAAGGGTGTAAACGATGTTTTTCCAAGAAGGATGTATTATTATCTAAATTTTACAAGGCCGCTTCCGAAAAACGACAATCTGATGCAATGGAAGCACAAACCATCCGCTATAATAAGATGTCCTCCGAACGACACGAAACCCAAATCCAATAAATAATTAGTCATTTTATTTGTAATATAAATATTATGGATTTATATATATATATAGAATGAGTACAGGATTGCTGTTTACATCTGAATCAGTTAACGAAGGCCATCCTGATAAAATATGCGATCAAATTTCGGACGCTATTTTGGATGAATGTTTAAAACAGGATCCAAATGCGAAAGTTGCATGTGAAACTAGCACAGGCACTAATTTCGTAATCGTTTTTGGAGAAATTACAACGAAAGCAATTGTTGATTATGAAAAAGTTGTTAGAGATACTCTAGAATATATTGGATTTGATAGTGAAGAGAAAGGTATTAATTGTCATACATGTGAAGTCATTATAAAATTGCATTCCCAAAGCCCGGATATAGCACAAGGCGTCCATATTGGAAAAAAAGACGAAGATATTGGAGCAGGAGATCAAGGAATTATGTTTGGTTATGCTAGTGATGAAACCGATGTATTAATGCCGTTGTCTCATTATTTATCCACCAAGTTAGGAAAGCGCCTTACCGAAGTACGTAAAACTGGTATTTGTCCGTGGGTTAGACCCGATGGGAAAACACAGGTTACAATTGAATATGAAAAAGATTCCGATTTAAATGGTTATATGAAACCAAAACGCGTACATACAATTTTAATATCAACCCAACATGATGAACATATTTCGAACGAAGATATTAAAAGTGATCTTATAAAACATGTAATAAACGAAGTGGTACCAGAACAATATATAGACAGTGATACAATCTTCCATTTAAATCCGTCAGGTAGATTTGTAATTGGAGGACCTGATGGTGATGGAGGATTAACAGGACGTAAAATAATAATCGATACATATGGAGGATGGGGGGCACATGGTGGTGGTGCTTTTTCAGGAAAAGATCCTACAAAAGTAGATCGTTCGGCTGCCTATATGGCTAGATGGGTTGCAAAATCATTAGTTCATGCAAAACTCGCCAAACGTATTTTAATTCAAGTGTCATATGCGATTGGTGTCTCAAAACCATTATCTATAAATATTAATACATATGGTACTAGTAATCATACTGATGAAGAATTATTAGACATCATTCATAAAAATTTTGATTTTCGACCGGGAATGATAGCAAAACAATTGGATTTATACAAACCTAGATATTTAAAAACAGCATGTTACGGTCATTTTGGTAGAAATGATTCAGATTTTACATGGGAAACACCTAAAAATCTGACAAAATAATTTATAATGTAATTATATTATGAAAAATATATTTATATTTTCCGGTGTTGGTGTTATTTCTGTAAATGATAATTATAATTTACTGCAAAATAACACTACAAATTGGGGTTTCTTTGAAAATTTCTTGCAGGTTAATACCCTATCCGAACTTCAAATATATTGTATAAAAACATTCGCCGTACAAATTTCTTTGTACGAATTATGGGAAAATTGGGGGGTAACACCTGATATTATTTTAGGATTTAGTTTAGGGGAAGTCGCTGCATGTTGCATATCTGGATTAATTAATTTGTTTGATGCTGTAGAAATTATATTAAATATAGCCAAAGAGGTTGAAAAAGAAAATGGTTGGCTATGTCACGGATATGATTTAAATCTCGTTGAAAATACTTTTAATTCTTCTTTAAATTTCAAAGAAGAAAATAAAATTCATAGTACTGTTTGCGGGTTAAATGAATCATTTGAAAATTTTCAAAAAAATAATCCAGATTGCAAGAAAATGCATGTTAAAAATCCATGGCATCACGAGGTATATAATAAAAATATTATTATTGAAATACCAAACCAGAATAAATGTAAAACGGAACTTTATTTAACTTCAACCACGAATTTAACAACTAAATTAGAAGAAGACCACTGGGTAAAATGGTTATTTACAAAATCAAATATGATAAATACCATAACAAATTTACAACAAACACATCCAAATGAAGTATTTAATATTATTGAAATTGGAGCTCATCCCGTAATGGACCAAATGGTTTCTGCTTTACCAGTTGAAAAATATATAACCTCTATGAATAGAGATGTTAATCATTTTGATTATATAATGGAGAAAAGAGAAATGATATTAGATGAATTATTTATTGAATTGATAAAATCAAAATGTACGAAATTTGATAAAAATATTATATTTGAAAAATCACTTTTACTTCAAGATTACAATTCTTTAAAACTAACTAAGTTGGCTTCTTTATTGCAAACATATTTTCCTAATTTTGGACCACAAGATTTATATAAACATGATACTATTGATAATATTATTTCTCACTATGGAAAAGGTACAAAATGTATTGATAGTAATATTCAATATAATAATATTAATGACGAACCAATTGTAATCGCTGGCGCTAGCTGTATTTTACCATATGACATTTACGATATGAATAATCTTTGGGAAAAATTAATGGATGGTTTTGATGGAATTCGAACTATCGAGAAATTTGACGATTTACCTTGCGGTTATATAGATGACTTATATTTTGACCATGATAAATTTAAAATATCAAAAAAAGAGGCCGAATCGATGGATCCTCAACAAATTTTAACATTAATTTTATCGGATTTATTATTTAAAGATTCCAGTATAAAAAAGGAGGATTTATGGGGGTCAAAAACAGGTGTTTATATTGGATCATGGAATTTAGATTATGAGGGCAATAAATCATCTGCATACTATGCTATAGGCAAAAATCCAAGTATTATTTCAGCCAGAATTAATAGTCAGTATAATTTACTTGGACCATCTAAAGTCATAAATACTGCTTGTTCTGCGTCATTAGAATGTTTAAATGATGCCATTAAAGATATTAAATTGGGTATTACTGATTTTGCAATTGTAGGTGGAGTAAATATGCTATGGTCGAAAGATTTTACACATGCAATGCAAAAATCAAAATTTTTAGGAAAAAGTGGCCGATGTAAAACATTTGATAATTCTGCCGATGGATATGTAAGGTCGGAAGGCGGAGGATTAATATTAATTGGCAGAAAATCAAAAATAGATAAATATTATGCAGAAATAATAGGAGGAGCCACAAATCATAATGGATATTCTCCTTTACTAACTGTACCAAATAGCGAAGCTCAAACACGAGTCATACTAGATGCATGTAAGAGTGCATCCATAAATCCAAATGAGATTGATTATATAGAATGTCACGGTACAGGTACCAAAATCGGAGATCCAATTGAAGTATCGGGATTAAAAGAAGTGATTCATTCACAACGTCAAACTCCTTGTTATTTAGGATCCATTAAAAGTAATATAGGACATTTAGAATCAGGTGCAGGAATAGCTGGTATTATTAAATCGATTTTAGTATTAGTACATCAAACAATTCCTAGAAATATTCATATTTCTGAAATAAATAAGAATTTAAATTTGCACGACGGATTACAGATTGTTGAAAATAATATGAAATCCGATATCAATATAATTGGCGTAAGTAGCTTTGGATTTGGTGGCAGTAACGGTCATATATTATTAAAAAAAAGCGATAATGTAAAATCTATTCATAGTATTCATTATGAAAAACGAAAGGAATATTACGTATTAAAACGTCAAACAAAAGAAGTTAATAATATATACAATCAAATGAGTGGCATCATCAAAACGGAAAATTTTGAAATAGAAGAAATCGATCAAAATAGACTACATTTCAATACATTAGTTAACGAAATTGGGGTTAATAATAAATACGATATTCCTTTAATTCATCAAGATTTAGATTCATTAACATTAACCGAGTTTATTATTCAAATCGAAAATAAGTATTCGTATGAAATTGACATTGCTGATATGTCCGATCAACAGCTAACTTGCAACGATATATATAACCGTATTTATAAAATAAATAAACCCGTACCAAGGGTGTGTACGAATACAAATGAACCAAGACAACCAATTGATACTCCTATAAAGCACAATAAACCTAAAACTTTAGAAAAAGAACCTATAATTACTAAAAAAATATTCAATTATTATCATTATACCAAAATAAGGGACCCTTCGTTTAAAATAAAAACCACACATGTAGGTTCTTTACCAAGAGGTAAAAATGATACAGCAAAGACGGTTATGGAAAAACAATTAGATATAGGTATAGATATTATTAATGATGGAGAAATTGGTAGGAAATCTTATGCTGAAGAAATATTGAATTCATTAACCGGATTTGAAGACAATCTATCAATAGGACCACAACCAAAAGATTTGAAGGAATGTTCTGGATGTTCTAGAAGATTTATTGCAAAAACAGGATTGATTACTTTAAATACCAACGTTCAAACTCTAAATCCAGCATGTACCGGACCTATCACATATACTAACTTATTAAACGTGCAACACTCTTTAAATGATTATTTAACTTCTCTCAAAATAAATGGTGTTAGACCGGAAGACAGCTTTTATAGTGTTCCATCACCAGGTACGTTGTCAATATTTTTTCATAATAAATATTATGAAAATGATGATATATATCTATCAGAATTATCGAAACACTTAAAAATTGAATATGAAGAAATTGCAAGTCATAATGTTAATTTACAAATCGATTGCCCTGATTTAGCTATGGGTAGGCATACTAAGTATCAACACCTTTCTGAAAGAGAATTTTTACTCGTTGTTAAAAAACATATTTATTATTTAAACAAGGCTTTGGAAAATATCGATTCTGATAAAATAAGAATGCATATATGCTGGGGTAATTATTCAGCACCTCATAATTTTGACATAAATTTAGAAGCAATTGTTTCCGAAATATTCAAAGCAAAGCCGACATATATATTGTTAGAATCTGCGAATCACGTTCATAATTACGATATTGAAATTTTTAAAAGGGTTAAATTTCCAGAAGATAAAAAATTAGTATTAGGTTTAATTGACACATCATCACAACATATAGAAACACCAAATTTAATTGCAAAAAGAATTATCGAAGCTGCAAATATAGTAGGCAAAGATAATATTATGGCCGGTACTGACTGTGGATTTGCAACAACCTCAGATTCATCTGGTATCGTAAGCGAAGTTGCATGGTTGAAATTACAAAATCTAGTAAAAGGAGCAAATATAGCGACAAGAATGCTATCAAATAAAAATGTGTTTCAAAAACGACCAATAATTCGTGTATATGAATTTGGAAATACCGATTTATTGAATAATGATATCGATCAAATTGAAATTAGAAAGGTACCAAATAACTTTAGTACTAATATTTTAATAGAACATTTAAAGAATTATGTAGATATTCCGATTGTATATTTATACGATAAAGAAAATGAAAAAATAGTTCAGAATTTCATTAAGAAAATTGAAAATTCTAGATATTATCCAAATGAAGTCATTGAATTTGACGATAATGCTAACAACATTATTAAAAATTTAATCGATAAATATTCAATAATCGATGAGAATAAATTAATTGTTAATAATACGACTACTCTCGAAAATACATATGACGTAGTAGTAATTGGTGCTGGAATAAATGGATTATATGTTACGAATAAACTTATTAATGAAGGCTTAAAAGTATGTTTGTTGGAAAAAGACAATAAAATCGGGGGGGTATGGAATACATACGCGAATTTTACTTCTCAGGTAAATTCGTCTGAAGCATCTTATCGATTTATTGACGATACAAGAAAAAAGATAAATAAGGACCACACAACTCCCAGAGAAATAGTGGAAGATGTTAATTATATCAAAGAACAAATACAATCAAATATATTTACGAATCATGAAGTAACCTCAGTCGAGAAAAATGAAGATAATTATAATATTCTTATTAAAAACGGCGTTAAAATAGAATCGAAAGGTGTTATATTTGCAATTAACGACCGTGTAGGTATTCCAAGAGAAGTCACATGGCCCAAACAAGACGAATTTCAAGGAAAGATAATTAATGGATATGGAAAAGATGTCAATAATATAGATTTTGAAAACAAAAGAGTTGTTATTGTTGGCATGGGTGCATTTGCTACCGAAAATATGAGGACTGCATTAGAATCCGGTGCAAAACAAGTTACTATTTTATGTAGAAGGAAAGGAACCGTATGTCCCAAATACATTGAATATATTAATTTTATAAATAAAACAGGAAATGAAAGCGATTTACTTCATAATTCAGTGGAAAATACAAATAACATGGTTACATGGAGGAAATTATATGAAAAATCTGGTGCAAAACAACCAGAATGTTGGCCTGCTAATATTAAACATTACGGACATACAATTAGCGTTTCAGATTTATTTTTTATAGGACATTATCTTGGGTTAATTGAAATTGTTACGGATGAAATAAAAGAATTCTACGATGATGGTGTGGTAACCTTTAATAATGATAAAATAGAGGCAGATTTAATAATAAAATGTACCGGATTTGAAAGAAATGCATCAATGATTCCTAAGCTAACTCAATACAAAGAAACAAATAGTATTAATTATTTAGATGATAATTTTATGTATTTAGCAGACGCGTTAATAGATGATAATGTTTTTAATTCAATATTCGGGTCAAGTGTTATTGAAATGGTGAAATTTTTTACAGAGGTATATATCCATTTCTTTCATAATCCAGAAGAATGTAAAAAAGTCCAAGATAAATTACATACAGTTGATATAGAGAATAGAAAATGGTCTGATTATATTGCAGGAACTCAAGTATTATTTGAAAATAATGAATCATTAAACGAGGTTGTTAAAACACAGTTAGCAAAAAGGCATAATAATTTTATAAACGCACATAACGTTGAGGATTTTAAAAGAGAAAATAAAAGAGAATGGATCGAAATTAATAAAATATTGTCATATTATTCCAAAAATTTAACTACCTTAGAATATCCAGATTGGTAAAATAGATTAACCTACATTGTTATAGTTAGTAATATCAATATTATTCAACATTAATGTTCTTTTTAATTTATTACCGCCAATTTCATAAATTTTATTAATATTATTTAAATTATTTTTTATAATATTATCCCATCTAATCGGTGATGTTAAATGATGTGTTAAATTTTGTTTCAATTCATTTACATTAGAATAAACTAAACCATCATAATTACTTATCGTTTTTATTTTTGGATTATGAAAATCAACCGTATTTAAATATTCTTTATATGGCACTGAACTTTCTTTCATAAAAGGGCTATGAAATCCACCATCAACATCTAATAATTTAAAGTATATTTTATGTAATTTTTTTAACGTATTTAATTTTAAATATATAAGGTCTATATCGTTTTTATTTACTGATAATACAAAACCTTCTTTTGATAAATATATTGAAATATAATATTCCATATCCTTTAAAATGATATTGATATATTTTTCACTAATTCCGATGATACTGATTAACGCAGAATTGGTTTCAACACTGCATTTATACATCAGCTCGCTACGTATTTTTATTAATTTAACACAATCTTTAAAAGAAATACATTCAGAACATATTAAAGATGTATATTCTCCCAAACTATAACCTATTAATAAGTCTATATTATTATAAAACGCACCGTCGAGATGCTTTAATTTATCAAAATTAGAAATATTATAAATTAATGATAATAATTGATATTTAAAAGGATATTCATTCTCTAATATTTCTTTTTTTGTTATATTTAATATTTCGGATGCTTGATTAAAATAACTATCCGAATGTGGGTCGAACGTAAATGTTTTATTACCTTGTCCTGGAAATAAGCAAATATTCATATACGTAATGAATATATATAAATATTTTATTTATTCAAATTGTCTAATATTGTATCCATAGTAATATTCTCAAAATTTATAATCTCTTCGCGATAAGTTGTTACTGTGCCGTGTATTCTTTCTGGGAGAAGATTCGAAATATCTTTTTGAACGAAACTTTTTCCAGTAGATTTATCAATTATATTATTATTACTTAAAATTTTAATATTATCCAATTTTGTTAATCCACATCCTATCATTTTCAAATAAGATTCAATTTTTGTCCAAATGGTTATATTTTCTTCTATCGAATTTTTTAAAATTTGAGATTTGTTTCCATATTTCAATAAAACTTTTTCTGCTTTTTCATTTTCATTTTGTATATCTATACCAATTTGTTTATTATGTGAATATGCAATTATGATATAGTTTTCTGAATAACTTACATTGTAAAAGAGTCTATTATTATAATACGGTTTATTAAATGTGGTTTTTTTTATGAAAATATCCTTATATGGAATATTATAATTTAACTTTATTATAAATTTTTGGAGTAGTATTCCATACATTTTCCGTCTTCTACTATTGCCACGAAACAATTTTAAATATGTTAATTCTGTCGGATTTATATATTTATCAAGTGTATATTCATGTTCTGGTATTTTTAATAGAAAAATTCTCATACTACAACATTATACTATATTTTTTACAAATTTAATATTATATATTTATTAAATTTGTAATTATTGTATTAATATCTATAGCTATCAGGTTTGAATGGACCCATTGGAGAAACATTAATATAATTAGCTTGTTCGTTTGTCAATTGAGTCAAATGTATATCTAGTTTATTTAAATGTAACCTAGCAACTTCTTCATCCAATTCTCTAGATAGATTATACACCTTATTTTCAAATATTCCCTTATTTTTTAATAGCTCTAACTGAGCTAATACTTGATTCGTAAAAGAAAAAGACATAACAAAAGACGGGTGACCTGTAGCGCAACCTAAATTAATTAATCGGCCTTCAGCTAACATAATAATACTATGTCCGTCGGGGAAAACAAATTTATCAACCTGCGGTTTGATTGTTACTCTTTTTATTTCTGGATCTTTTATTAATGGGAAAAATTGTATTTCGTTATCAAAATGTCCGATGTTGCAAACTATTGCATTATTTTTCATATTTCTCATATGGTCTAACGTAATTATATCTTTATTACCGGTTGCGGTTACAAAAATATCAATTTCGTTTATTATTTCTTCAATCTTTACCACTTGAATACCCTGCATACTTGCTTGTAACGCACATATCGGGTCGATTTCTGTTATATATACCGTTGCACCGGCAGCTACTAAAGATTGAACGGATCCTTTTCCAACATCACCATAACCACAAACCAATGCTTTTTTTCCAGCTATCATAACGTCGGTTGCTCGCATTATTCCATCACATAATGAATGACGACATCCATATACATTATCAAACTTGGATTTAGTTACTGAATCATTTACATTTATTGCTGGAAACAATAAACCACCTTTAGTTGCTAATTGAAGTAACCTTTGAACTCCGGTAGTTGTTTCTTCAGAAACTCCTATAATTGACTTTGACATTGTAGTCCATTTTTCAGGATCTTCTTTTAATGTTCTTTGAATAATATTTAATACACAATCAGACTCACTATTAATGAGGTCCAAGTTCTCAAATACTGGCATAACACCAGTTTCTCTATATATTTTTTCATACTTAACGCCATCGTGTATAAGCATAGTGGCATCCGAACCGTCATCCACAATCAAATCGGGTCCCTCATTATTCGGCCAATTTAATGTGTTATAAGTACACTCCCAATATTCCTCTAAAGTTTCTCCTTTCCATGCAAAAACGGTAGCTATATTTTCCTTTGCGATTGCTGCCGCGGCATGATCTTGAGTTGAAAAAATATTGCAACTACACCATCTTATAGATGCTCCCATATGATATAGCGTTTCTACTAAAACTGCCGTTTGAATAGTCATATGTAAAGAACCACTAATCTTCAATCCTTTGAATGGTTTATCTTCACCGTGTCTACTGCGTAATGCCATTAATCCAGGCATTTCTATTTCGGATAAATCCATATCCTTTCTTCCCCAATTCGCTAAAGATAAATCTGCTACCTTTGATTCAATCATTAATATATGTATATATTAATTAATACATAATTCATCTAATAAATTTAATACATATCCATCATTATGCCCTTTTACCGCATTAAACGCTTCTGTTGCATCTTTATTTTTAAATTGTGTTATAATCGATAAGCCTCCAGGATGATCTTTTATATACTCAGTTACATCAAACTTATATCCATCTATTATAATGATAATTTGTTCTTTCATTATATCATATAAAAATATGATGAATTTCAGCAAGTTTTCTATTCCTTCAAACGTCGGGTTTTTTCCAATACTCAAATTTCTCACTTACTTTAAACGATGTTTTTCCAAGAAGGATGTATTGTTATCTAAATTTTACAAGGATGAAATGGAATTAAACGCGTCTGAGCTGATATCCGGGGTAAATCGAACTTCTTCAATTAATTCACGGCAAATGGGACAGTTTTTTGTCTTTAAAATACTCGGCGCGCAATCCGTACAAAATGCATGGGCGCAGTTGAACGCAATACGCTTTTCATTGCATAATTCTTCAAAGCAAACCGGACAATTTGTTAGTTCATAGTAATTAGATGTGTCGGAATCCATTTTAAAACGAATATGTGTTGATGGTTGACTATATGTTGGTTTTGGTGGAGGTATATGTCGTTCGGTCATGACATTGGGGATTGTTTCTCCGGCAATACCCGTCATAAATCCTTCAATATTTATTCCGAGATATTCATCGATCGGAATACCATTAGTTTGAGCGATGACAACGTCTTGTTCGACCTTTGTAATTAGTTGATATACACGTTCTTTATAGTTTTCTGCATTTGCAAGTAGAGACGGATCGCGTAAAATGAACTCTAAATGGTCTCGATTGATTTCCCCCACGTCCCGTACATTTATTAACTCGCGCAGTTTTAACCAGACGCGTCTCCAAAACGTATGGGTATGGTTGCATGATATTATTTCAAGTCGAATGTTTTGTATAGCATCGTACGAAACCATTATACGTGGGTAATTGGAAAGTAATAATTGAATCATTATATATCGTTCATTAATACACGGGGCGGAACAACTTATCGCATTATGTCCTTCTGTATTACAAATCGAACATGTATATATACGACGTGGACGTGGATCTGGGGGGTCCGTTAAACCCAGTAAATATGATATATTATTCATTCTGATAAATTGGATACATAGTTATAAATAACAAAAATGATTTCAATTTTATTATTTATAGACGATACCGAGTTTAATCCCTTTTCGTTTCTCCACACACAAATACATCCCCGTCTTGAAACGGGTTTGCCATATTGATTTCTGAATCGTTGTAATTGAATGTGATTTCGTCACCCGGATTCATATCTACTAGAGCAATCACGTCTTTATGACTGATTTTCACAGTGGGTTTAAAGGAATGATTGATAAATATTCCGAAATCATCGTATATATGCTTATTGTCACCAATATGAATCGATTCTCTTGTGGGTGAATCGAATATTTCACCCGACAGGACAAACACCGTTTCTCCTGATTTTACGCTTTTCGTCAAAAGTAATCCTTTGCCTTCCGCATTTGTACTTCGTCCAATCTCCATACTATAACATATATACGTTCATTTGTTTATTTCACTTTTTAACTTACTTTGTTGTGGCACAATTTCCACCATCCTCAAAACACGGTTTATTATGCATCGTCCAATCTCCTGGCATTGCAAACGCACACGTTTTCTCTATTCCCAATTGATTTTCACCCAAGACCAATTTCATGAAACCGAGCTCGCCCCAATAACTTCCCCATGAATTACGAATTATCCAATATTGTTTCTCGATCTTTTCATCATATCCCCATCCCACCACCGATATTATGTGATTGATCGTCTTTAATTTGTGCGGCACGTCCAAGACACCGCCCGCATATTCCACGATCTCTTCTGCGTTGATTCCACAGGCAATAGGTCCATTTTTCTTGATTTCGGTCATCATATTTGCACTTCCTTTTACCGCTCCAAAACTAGCAATCGTCGCATTTGGGTACTGCATGATGGGTTCACATGAACCACCGCGCGAACTAAATGTATTGCATGTCTTACATATATTCGTCGGCGTACATTGAAACATTTCCTTGTTTTTACACCCTTCTTCCCTCGAATCTGAACTGCATGCCTGATAAATCATGCAATCATCATACGGAATCGAACCATATTCGTGTATTGCTTTGTACGTTGCTAAATGGTCTCCTCCATTACAACTTCCTCCCATCTGACAATTCAATAGAAATTGGATGCTTAAATTGATATCGGGCCATGCCGCCTTGCGTTGGATCTTGATTCGGTCCGCTAAAGCACTTATACTACCGTGCGCCCAACAACTTCCACAATACACGGGTATGTGTTGGTTGAGGTTCTTTGTCAAATAATTCGTCCCATTGATATCACTCCACGTATACGATTGAGGAAGGGTCTCATTGACATCATGATTGATCTGATATTTCTCCATATCCAATAATGGGACGTATTCATTTACTCGGGCAACAGCGCATAATACACTCGACAACAAAATAATGTATTGAAGCATTCTTATAGTAGATACCTATTATATTCTTTATGTATTTTTAGTTCTTGCTAAAAATACATAAACCTATTTTTTAGTAATGTTATAATGATTGAATCTGCATGTGGCATCATGTATAACAAAGAAAATTTTATCTTGCTCGGTAAAAGAAATTCTAAAAATACGAAATATCCGAATCTGTGGGAATTTCCAGGAGGAAAACTGGAAAAAGGGGAGACAATTCACGAATGTCTCCGTCGCGAATGGATGGAAGAATTGAATTTACATATCGAAATTGAACGGGAAATTCATCAATCAAATTACGACGGGCAATACCTTTGTCGATTTTTTGTTGGCAAAATTCTAGATGAGGACAATTTACAACTAAACGACCATGACGAAGTATTGTTTTTGAAGAAGGACGAAATTTGTCAAAAACAGTTGTTTGAAGGAGATCATTTGATTATCGATAAATTATAGTTTTCCTACGTCATTACTATTTTGATGGCATAATTCTTAGATATCTGGTTCGGGAAAGTACTATTCCCTTTTGGTGCCATAGTTAACTGAAAAGTAATTGAATCTTCACTTATGAATATAAAATTATATAGATTGTTAGTAAATCCATTGTTATTATCTAAGTCTCCTGCAATTAACGTGTATGCAGTGTAAGATGTACCATCATTTGTAATTGTAATTGTTTGGCCCACTGTGTATCCTGAACCAGCCGAACTGAATCTTACACCTGCCAACTTTCCACCCCGAATTGTAACGTGTGATAGCGTTGCAACAGTCGTAGCAGTACCACTGTATACAAAGGATAGATTACTAGTATAGGTCCCATCACTATCTACTGTTGCAATTCCAGACAAATCACCTACCAGATTCGAAAGAATATTGTCTGTGTGGTATATTTGACCCGTATTTGTTGTTAATCGATTTGCTGAACCTGAATCCGCTGCTAACTGCGTCTTTAAATCACGGGGTATATTATTCACGTCTGTATTCTGGTCCGTTAAACCGTTTGCGGTATCCAAACTTGCTTTTAGTTTATAGACTAAATGAGTTTCGTCATTTCCAGAACTCGTAAGTAAAGTATCTAGATCTGAATTGATTATTGCTATATTCGAAAAAAGACTTGTTTGATTTTGGACCCCCGTTATTTGTTTTACCCATGTGCGAATGACATTATCCGCAATCGTTTGGTCTGTTTCTTCGGGTTCGATTATTATATTCGTTTCGTCTAAATCTTCTGTTGCTAATGTTTCACTATTAGCATGGTTATCTAGTATTGGCAGCTGAGAAGAATATGTCCTATAGATATTTGTCCCGAATGCAAACACTTTATTCCATTCACTCGCATTCATCGTTAATTTCAATGTAGGTAAAGATGATAAGCTCATAATGTTGTATACAATATTATGATTTATTCTCTTTGATTATTTTCGCGCTTAAATCATAGTGATTTTGGCAGCATAATTTATTGATGTTTGACCTGCATTTGTAGCATCCGCCTTAGGAGCAACCGTAATTTGGAAGGTCAGAGTATCATTGGCTTCGAATGTAAAGTTATATAAGTTGTTCGAAAAACCACCATCAGCATCTAAATCTCCTGCGACAAGAGCGTAGGTTGTGGAAAATGAAAGGAGATCAGAAGTTGCTAGCGTTAAAGTTACTACATCTGAACTACCACCTAAGGTTCCAGCTGCCAAAGTAACAGTATCGCCATTCGCATAACCGCTGCCGGGAGTTGTAATGGTAATGGATGTGATTGTATTCGCATTTTCTACCACGATTGTTGCTTTAGCTCCTGTACCTGAAGTAGTACCGTCTGTCAACGCAACATCGGTGTAAGTGGCGGCAGCTCCATTAGTAAGTGCACTAACAGTTCCGGCATAAGCAACTGGGTCTAAACCGGTGGATGACAATGTAAGGGTGTTACCGGTCAGATAATCTTTACCTGGCTTTGAGAATTTTACTCCAACCACCTTATCATCGCGTACTGTAATTGATTCCAATTCTGCATTTGTACCAGTTGAAGCAGCACTACCGTTGGCGAATGTTGCAGCAATGCCATCAGCAGTAGTATATGTTCCGGTGGTCGATGTTATACCAGTCAAAACTCCTACCAAATTTGAAAGAATGTTATCACTATGGTATTGTCCAAAAGCGTTATTTGTTAAACGACTAGATTCTCCACTTGACACCTGCAACAGAAGCTGACGTGACAGATTACCAATATCGGTATTTGCATCTGTATCACTATTAGCAGCTAAAATGCTTGCTTTCAGTAAGGCGTCCAATGTTGAACCGCCTGTACCTGTAAGTAAATCATCAATCGTATTATTGATAGTCTCCAAATTGGAAAAGGTTCCTTGTTGATTATAATTACCGGTAATACCAAACATGAAGTGACGAATTGCATCATCCGCAATCGTTTGCTCGAATTCCTCTGGTTCCCGCAAGGCCGTACCTGCAGGGGTGGATAATTCTACTGTCGCTAGAGTGCGTTTATTGATACGAATGGATGCACCATGGTAAGCATCACCACTAGCCTTGGTAATTGTCTTACCAGTTATGTCCTTTACTGAACCATCTGTATTCAGATCAGCGGCCAGCAAAGTATAAGCAGCAGACACTCTTGAAGTACCATTTGCATCTACACTCGTAAACGCGAAGGTGTCCCCGGCACCATAACCATATCCACGACCAGCAAAAGTCATTGCAGTGATTTCATTGGAACCGTTGACTGTTAAAGTATCTACTATAATACCGGTACCACTACCACCAACAACAGCGACGGTGATAAGATCATTCACATAATCCCCAGCAGCTGTACCGTTAACAAAGCCGATCGTTTTACCAGTGAGAGCGGCGGTAGTCTTAAGACTTCCGGTAAGATAGGGATTCGATATGGACCAAACATTAAACCGTGTACCATTTACGGTAAACTCAAGCTGATCTGCTGCACTAAAACCAGAGCCCACCTCGGAAAATTCAAAGTCAGTGATGTGATTGACTGAGTTGACTGTAACACGATTAACTACTGCACCACTACCGCCACTTTGAGTCATGGTAATCAATTTCGTAATTGCAGTAGCAGGACTTAGTGTAGCCATAGCAGTACCACTAAGATCGCCAGAATCTATGGTATAATCCGCGAAAATTGTACCGTCAACAGTAATTCTAAATACATCACCAACAGCATAACCTGTACCAGCAGCAGACCAGGTAGCTGCAGTAATCGTATTGCTAGAAATAGTAACCGATGCCAATACAGCACTAGCACCTGAATTACCGGTGTATATATAGGAAAGTTGATCATTATAAGTTCCATCAGCTTTATTAGGACCCGTTACATATTGACCTGCTGCAAATGTTCCAGATAAAACAAGTATATTATCAGTTATCGTCCTGTCTAGGGAACCCAAATCAAGATCTCCTAATACAAGGGTGTAAGCAGAGGAAGATACGTTATCTACGGAGGTGCCCTGACTTGACATATTAAATGTTAATTCTTCACCAATCTTATAGCGGGAACCTGCAGATGCAAATTTCAAATCAGTAATCTGGTCCGAAGCGTCCGTTGTAACATAATCGATAGTGCCTGCCGTGCCATTTCCGTTGGTTGTGAAATTAAGACCGTTTGTGTGTAAAGTAGGCAAATCGGTCGAGTATGTACGATAAATGTTATTACCGTATGCAAACAAAGTATTCCACTGCGAGGCAGTCATATATAGGTTTGCGGTAGGTGCTACGATAGCGGTCTCTGTCGCGGCACTAGTTCTTGCAAAATCTACAGTATTCGTAACTGTATTGTTTATTCCGTTCAAAAGAAAGTTCACCATTATATTATATTGTATAATGTTAAATTTTAAATTAACAATATAATTATGTTGATTCTAATGATTTTATAATTGTATGTAATTTCTCGGAATCATATACACCGCCATCTGGGAACCCATATAATTCGACGTATTTTGCGTATTGAGGTTTTAATTCTAAACCAGTAGTTAATGATATTGTTTCACTTAATAATGCCGAATTTATATTTAAATTATTGTAATGTTTATCGATATAATCTTGTAATAATTCAGGATCGTTCAAAATGTTGCTAAACTCTTCTAATGTTTCATTGTGAACGGTTAATCCTTGATTCTTATTATCCAACAAAATGGCAGCATTCAAACCATCAATCATTTGAAAGATAAAGGACCGATATTGGTCGAATAATTGGTTTGTATTGGTATAACCGTCCAACTCTTGTTGAGTGATGACAAATAACGTATCTGATACTAACTTTTGACCGATTTCATTTTGTTCGGTTTCGTCAAATTCGTCTTTTAATTTGCTAAAATCTCCCTCCTTAAAATAGGTAGTATATAAGGTCAAGCTGTCTAAAACAAGGTGTTTCATTTTATCGTATTGGACGATTTGTCTTTTATAATCATCAAACGGATTCAAGTCATTATTCTGTATCTTTTGCAACATAGTTCTAATATTTTCCTTTGTCAATTCGAGTGTATCTACAATATTGCTTTGTGCTGTATTCGAACCGTCTAATAATGAACGTACATTATCAGAAATTATACCTAATAAAAGGATATACTCCGAAGTATTGCCTAAAATACCTTCCATTTCCTCTATAATGGTTTGCAGTGCATTATACGTATTCTGTGTGAGTACTTTATGTGAATGGCTATTGTTTGTTAGCAATGAATCATATAAATATTTCATAATTATATCCAATGTGTTGCCTATTTTGCTGTAAGGAATCTCAATACCAACGTGTAGTTTGTCTATATAATCAGTGAGTATTTTCAAATATTTATTAATCGTTCCAGATTGCACTGTATTCGAATTGACTGTATTCGAATTGACTGTATTGCTATTGCAAATCGGTTGACATGAAAAAACCGTATTCACCATTATAAATAGTTGGTATAAGTTATTTCCATTCGTTTTTAATCACAAGAGTTTCTAGATGAATTCTTATGATTTAGATATACGTCATTATGACGAAGACGAATTGTGTCGTTTTTTACAAATAGACGACCCTTTAGATACCGTTTCCTCTTCCTCCGTAATCAAATACGTCCAGAACTTCAAAAAAGGGATTCAGACGAAATCCATACCCGACAAACAAAAGCAGGTTTTTTTCGTCTTTGTTGAAAAAGCCAAACAGAAACTCCTCAGTTATGTGGAACGACGCCCCCCCGTCCAACTCCCCCCCACCAATTATGATATAATTCAAAGTCAGAATCAGCTCAGTGGAGCGAATCATGCTGTCACGACCGATAAAATCGTTCCCGTTGTCAATACATTTACCAACCCATTTCCGGACGGTGTCATTAATCCCTTGGAAAAACGGTATTTTACTCAGGTAATTAGTGTGGATAGCTTGTTCCGTCCGAATTATGGTTTATCCAACTCGAATAATTTCCAATGGACGCTTTCCCAAACAATCCACAAAATTGTCTCTATGAAATTGGTCTCTGTCGAATTGCCCGTTATGTGGTACGACATTTCTGACAAACTGGGAAATAACGTCTTTCAAATACGCACGTATAATGCAAAAGGCGCCGAGGACACCACACACACCCTCACCATCCCTCCAGGACATTACTGTAATAATGATTTTGCAACCGTATTGAATAATTTGTTTCTCAATACGGGCGGTGGTCTCGAAAATCTACTTGCCATTGTCAGCGCCATCACCTCCAAAACGGTAATATGTGCTCGACCCATAAATGACCCAAATAATATCTCGCCTTACGATATTACATCACCCAATTATTCACCCACATTTTATTACGAATTGATTTTCGATATTAATATTTCAAAAGATTGTCAGACTAAAGAGGCGGATCTTCTTTTTCGTAAATCGTTGGGTTGGTATATGGGATTTCGAAAAACGCGTTACCTTGTCAAACGACAAGACAACTTTATTGATAACGTATCCCAATCCACAGGTCCAATTACGTATGAATGCTATATATCCAGTGAGTCGTCTTTTGGTTCCGGAAAAGGTCATTATATCTATATTGCTGTGGATGATTACAATAAAAATACGCTGACACAAACCATATCAAGTAACGTTGGAGATGTGTTTATAGGAAACGATATTTTGGGGCGTATATCCATTGAAAATTCTGCCAATGAAATTATGATTAACCAGAGCGATAAAATTTTCCGACAACGCGATTACCTTGGACCCATTACCCTCCGAAAAATGAATATTCGTTTATTGAATCGTTTTGGCGATCCCATTGATATTAATAATAACGATTTCTCCATGGCTCTCGAACTCACTGTACTCTATTAGTTTTTTTTCGTCTTTTTCTCACTCAAAATGGAAAGATAGAACGGTATTTCTGCGAACATCGAACCCACTAGAGAAAATAACATAAATTGCAATTGCATAGTAAGGGTTATCATGAACTGAATAATGGCCAATACCCACCACGCAATTGGGTGCGTCCATATCAAGTATTTTGCCTCTCCGCGTGTAACATCGAGTTCCGTAACAGCATGATTCACTAACTTTGCATTAAAAAACCCTGCTGTCACATTTGCTCTAAAAAATTGGGTTAAAAATGCGGTTAAAAAGGAAATAGCATACACGATTATCAATTTTAGTCCGGTATTCACTTTCATATTTAGAAAATGGATATCGTCACTTGGACCAAAATGCGTGAATTTTTTGAAGGCGCCTTCCTCATCCAAGAAGAACATAATAATCACAAGACATATAATAAATACGTTAAGTGCGGTTATTGTAGTTAAACGTTTCATTATATATATATATATCTGTAAAATAAAATTGAATGTCTTTTTCTACTATATCCATTTCATACTCGCCAAAAATGTGGACTCGTTCAAAATCACTCTCCTATATACCCAAACCCGTAATGAAACGTTCTGCGAATGTTCGTTGTCATGAAGACCTTGTACGATACGGAATTCCCCCGTATTCCAATGAAATCGATTTCGACGAAGCCAGTCGAGAATGGAATCGCAATAAAAAACGCGACGGACAAATGTATATCTATGTTTGCGGTTCAGAGACCTCCTCGGGAAAACCGTGCCAACGACGTCCGATGAAAGATTGTACTACGTGTAGTCAACACAAATAATTCTCACTCAAAAACAACAAAAATACCCTGTTTCTACTTTTTCTCCATAAACCGTATAATTTTCGATTAAATAATGTCTTTTTCCATTATCTAATGTCGCTTCTATATTTCCGTTGTGTGATACCAAATATCGTATTGTATATATTTTCGAGGTATCCGCTTTCAATGTATCGCCGAAATATTTTTTGATATAAATCTGATCTCCTACTTCAAACATTATATTTATACTATATATAGGTATGAAATATAAGGCTACTCGTTCCAAGCGTACACGAAAGTCACCTCAAAACAAGTCTGTCAAAAGACGCGGTGGAGGTTGGTTTGAGGGATTGGCTGGATTGACTCTTGGCGCTCAACGTCTCAGAGGTCAAAAATACGAACATTGGTTAGAAGATCGATTGGTTTTAGTCTATAATGATATTACCTATGTGAATAAAGTCAGGGTGTTATTTGGGTACGACAAAACTAATTTGAAATCATTTACTAAGGAAAGCGTTACTGCAGATGCTTGTAATCGAAAACCCGAAAATAAAACACTTATTTTAACCAACCAAGCCGGTACCGACTTGTCAAAGACATTATGTAAAGAAGCTGTCGCGCCAGTACCACCCTCCACGTAAATAATTTGCAATAAAAATGTGATTTTCCATGTTTTTATTGACACTTCCTTATAATGAAATCTTGGAAACTCGTAGAAAAAGATCCATATAGTTACTCAAAAATGAAATGCGTCATTCTCTTTTTTCCCTAGTTATCCAACATTTTATTTCAGTTTTCCAAGATTTCATTATAACGAACCAACCCCAATACATCCATTTTGAGTGTTTTTATTGACATTATTATTATAACTCAATCTTGGAAACTCGTAGAAAAAGATCCATATAGTTACTCAAAAATGAAATGCGTCATTCTCTTTTTTCCCTAGTTATCCAACATTTTATTTCAGTTTTCCAAGATTTCATTATAACGAAACAACCCCAATACATCCATTTTAAGAGATATTCGGAGAATTCGTCTCGGATAAAATATCCTGACACTTTTCGACAAACCCCTCTATTTCCAATTTCGGTTGTTTTTCGTATTTATTTTTCAGTAAAGCCACCACCACATAATCCAGATCATATTGGTCTGTATGCAATATCCATTTTTCATTGGTTTTGACATTGTATATTTTTACGGATCTTGGACTGGACGGATATAATGTCCGCCATATCCAAGCATACAAAATAACCTGTAATTTGTGGTCCAATGTGACTGTACTCGTGCACTTTAGCTCGTAAATACACGCATCAGTCAACAAATCCATGCGCGCGCAAAAACGGAATTTCATGGTATTACCGAAAAACGGGAAAAGAGCACGTTCGATGGGAAGTTGCAAATCGTCTTGGTTATAATGCAATAGCAATTTCTCTATTTCGGGGTGTGTTTTATCGACCTCTTCAAATTCATATCCCAAATAATTGTCAAATCGGTCACGACATCGCTCCATTATCTCTTCGTCCAACCATTCATATTCGTTTTGAGAAATCTGTTTTAATTTAAAATACAATTTTTCTTGGATGGCAATATAGACATTGGCCAAATACAAATAATCGGCCGGCGTCTCACATGATTCGGGTATTGCGTCCACCATGGAGCGCAAATATTCGTGCTCGTTATCACGCATTTCCACAATACTGTGACGAATTAGTGATTTGAGACTCTCTTCCCCCTCCCGTTTGTCGTGTTGTATGTAATCATAATATAATGCGGGCAATGCAACCCCGTTCAAATCACTCACGTCCTCGTAATATCCACTCTTCGTGTAATAAATTTTGGGTATTTCCAAGACATCGTCCACGCGTTCCACATTTCCCTCTCGTAAAAACATCTCCTCGACCAATGGTGTAATGTCCTCCAACAACTCTTCGCTCAGGAATTTGATAAGGTCGGTGGGCGTGACGTGATACGTCGGTATCAATTCGATATTCGGATCTTGGAAAGGTTCGTGGAAAATCGTTTGCGGCATTCCTTTAAAGTCAATATACGCCGATTGCTTCATGACATGCTGATTCTGTTTTAAGAAATCCAATGGAGTGGACGAATCATTATCCAAGAGAAAAAGTCCGTGTGTTGCACGTGTCGTTCCCACATACAACGTATTCGGACAAAGATCCCTCGGTATATCGCGTGCAATGAAATAATAACTGCTATCGAATCCCACTATAAATACGTATTTGCGCTGTCGTCCCTTGACACTGTGAAAGGTGGAAAAGACCACCTTCCCATTGATGACTCGCTCATCCATGGCATCGGTTTCAAACATCGGCACATGACACGGAATTCCGTGGTTCGTCAATACGTTTTCCATCCGACGAATCGGACTATTGGGACCTTTTACAGAACCGCCCAAAACGAAAATGTCCGACGGGCTCTCGCCCTGGTCGAGTAACTGTTTGATAAGGTATACCGCAATCTTTTCCAAGAGATATCTCGGACGACGAATATAAGTGACGGGACATCCTTCTCGACACGCACGAATCCGCTCTTCGCCCAGCATGTCGCGATTCACGAAATTCGCCATTTGATTCGTAATACGATAGGATGTTTGAAGGGAACGACGTACAAAATCCGGACTCACCAAATAACGGAATCCGGTCCAGCACTGGTCGGCGCATGTCAAAAAACGGATATCGGCACCCTTGAACTCGTAAAGTCCTTGCATGTAATCCCCCAAGACTAACAATTGAAACCGATGTCCGTCTTCTTCGCACATATCGACCGACATATAGGCGATCAAATGGAAATACAATATCGTCATATCTTGACATTCGTCCAAGACTAGAATATCGCATTTCGGAATGGGACTCCTGGACTCTCTCTTTTCACGTAATACTTGCCGTATACCCGTATCGGTATGGGCGAAGGACGCATAATATTTCACCGTAAAACTGTGATAGGTATGTACTTCCAGGTTCGTTAGACCGAGTTCTTTGATTTTATCTTTGATTTCATGTCGCAACATGGAATTATAGGTGAATTGCAAGATTCTCTTTTGAGGAAGTTCCTTGGCAATCGAAAGAATCGTGGTCGATTTGCCTGAACCCGCGCACGCGTCCACAATGACATTCTTGGACGCCGCTATATCTTGAAACACTTGTCGTTGTTCGTCGCTCATTGGATTCAACATACGCGAAATGATACTAAAGAGTATATAGGCTGACAAATTTAAGTTATTTTACTCGATTATGCATTTACAATACGTATTTATAGAAAGATACGTATTATGATTTTCGAGTCACCCTTCTTTTTCGCGTAATCCGACGCTTTTCTGGACGCAACACAAAACTCTTGTTATATTTAATGGCACTCAATAGCCGCAACTGCGATTCGGCATTCTTTCGAGAAGAACATCGTGCAAATACTTTCTTTGTCTTGGAATTTGTAACACGATAACACCGTTTATTCGGAACCTTGCGAATTGTGTAAGGCATTATACCATATCGCGCGAAAAAATTACATCTTGTATTCATGCTCCATTGTCAAGCAAAACGCATAATTCACGCCGTTCATATCAAGGATGCGCCCATATTCGTCGTACAATCGAATACGGAGTTTTTGTATGTCGACCGGTCCGAAATATTGGCGCGGTTCCGACAATAACTCGTCGTCGTTGATAATAACGCCGTCACGAAAAAGATTTGTGGAAATACGCGCCAAAATATTGTTGTCTAAAAAGGAGTTCTGGAACGCAGAAACGAACGAATTGTTGGAAACATTGTTCTGGAAATCGTCCACTGATAAAAACACATATTTGTGAGGTCTGGGATCAATCAACGATTCCCCTGTGTAAGTCACTCCTCCTGTATAACTCGCCTTGGTAAATCCCAGATTGTATCCAAACTTATTGGTTAATTGTGTATTTGGGCCTATTTTACAATCCCCCATTTGATCCGCATCAAAATACAACTCTATCGATGCGGAAGTAGTCGTAACCGTCACCTTGTCATTAATCGAATTCAATGTAAAAGTAACTGTATCAAATGGCGCACCTAAAGCATGTATAGTAGTGTTTAATGTATCAATCAATTGCACGTTGTTATAATTGCCGTCAGGTATTGTAATGACGGTGGGTGTGTTTCCATCCACGACCAAGGTAAAATAATTATTACCAAGATACTCTGAAATTCCGTAAAACCGAATGGGTATTTCAATTGCACTCACCTCCATAGAAGTCACCTTGTAAAATTTCATCGGCAACTGAATAATGAAATCTGCGCTATTTGTCTCCAAATTGTCGCGAAACTTGGTGTCAATATTCAATATACGTGTCAATTTACGTATTTTTAAAGGATTAAGAGAACCTTTGAAAGAAGTGTCCTTGGGGCGCTCGATTATGTGACTATTCTCTTGTAGGATGGGGGTTTCGGTAAGTATCTTCTCTTCATATATGTCGGGTTTTTTATTTACCTTTGCTTGTTGGAGTAATTTTTGTTTTCCTTGGCCGATAAAATTAATAAACCCCTGTTTCAAACTTGGGTTAAAGGACCCTCCATTCAATAAATTGGCTTGGACGGCGGCTGCCTGTTTTTCAATATCAGATATTCCATATTTCGGTATTTCATCCAATTTGAAGAAATATTCCAAATCCTCTATGTCGTAATTTTGAATATTGAAATCGACAGTATCATCTTCCATGAGTATTATAGTTTATTCTTTGATATTTTTCAAGTCCTTTTAACTAAAAGAACCCTAATCCTCCCTTTTTCTCTGGGTCTTGTTATGACGCCTCTTGGATTTAACGAAACGCTCTATGGACGAAATATCCTTTAACAATTCAGATACGATTTTTCGATAAAACGGACGGAACTTCTTCATGTGTTTTTTTAGCGTCTTTGCTTCAAACCATTGTATCTCGATTTTCTCAAACAATTTACTCTCATTTAGAACATCGTGGTCCATATGATTCCACAAATAGGCGTGGTTTTGATTGTAATATTTCACCATATTTTCGTCATATGGATAATAAAACATGTGGACGTGGTATTTATCCGAAGTGTGAGTATATACATCGCCTTGACGGTCAATGAGGCGACGTAACTCCGCTTTGTCACCTAAAAACCCCGTTAATTCTTCCGCTCCTTCACGCAAAGCACCATCATACGGCGATTCACCTTCCTCAATCCGTCCACCGAAATCGGAAAAGCCCTTGGCACTGTCCTCCATGGGATTTTCCTTGCCAAATAAAAAATAGATTTTTCCTTTATGGTAACTCACGGGTAATATACTGCCTGCGACCATTCTTATTATAAACGGACAAAAAACACGGCGGAAAAGTATTCATATAATATAGTTGAATGAAGGTTGCATTATGTTTTTGGGGATTGACGCGCAGTCTGAAATACACGATTCAGAGTATACGCGAACAAATAATCAAACCTTTAAAGGAGGCCGGAATCGAATACAAAATATTTCTCCACACCTTTTCTTTTGCATCGGAATATCATAATCCTCGCGCCCATGAAACGGGAGTCCAACTCGATTTCCAAGAATACAAACTGCTAAACCCGGATTATTTCATGACTGAGGATCAAGATGAGGTTAAAAAACGATTGAATCTCAAACAATATCGCTCAAAAGAAGACCCGTGGTCGAATGGATACAGTTCCCTAGACAATTTCATATGTGCCATGTATTCCAAGAAACAAGTCGGTTCAATGATTCAAAAAAGTGGGGAAGTATTTGATAACTTCATCTTTTTACGACCCGACGTACGTTTTTTGAATCCACTATCCGTCCATTATCTTCCCAAAGTAAGTGACAACAAAGTATATTGTCCGAATTTTCATCTGTTTCCCGATTTCAATGATCGGTTTTTCATTTGTTCGAGAGAACACGTATATACATATACACAACTGTTTGATGATATGCTGCCATTTAGTCGCCACACACCACTACATTCAGAGCGTTTCCAGTACGCAATGATAACCAAAAAATATGGACTCATTGTCATATACATGGATATACGTTTTAATCGCATTCGCGCAAATGGGAAGACTATGATCGATTATCAACCGCGTGTTGCAAAATCGTCCGCATCCGTGCCGCTACTTACACAGCGTAGTCGTCCGGCAACAATCAGTAAAATGACTATGTTTATGAAGTCAAAGTAATGTGTTTTACAGTGCTTTTCACTTCCTCTTTTCCGAACATTGCGTATTTTACCAATTTCAAATCGGTATATCCGATGGAATATTTGACATGGGGTTTAATGACGTTCAATGGCTCATTTCCCAATTCGTCAAACACCGCCTTGATTTCATGATACGTTTCCGATGACATCAAATCCTCCAAAATGATTCGCTCATCAGGTATTTTGGCGAGAAAGTGCTCTTTTATCGTATTCTTCTTTAAACCGCGCAATTCCGCAATCTCGTCTAAAGTGTGCTTTTGTAAATACAAATTCCACGTGATATCTGCAGTGGATTCTTTTTGCGGTTTTTCTATGGGAGGGATTGCTTGAGGTGGGGGCGCTTCAAGACGAACCACCTTCAATCCATCTTCTTGAGGGGATTCTTCGACAACCTCTTCTTCTTTCAATTCGAATTCTTCAAAGGGATTGGTAGTGAGTTTTTCTAATTCTTTGGCATAATCCATCGTACCTAATTCTTTGTAGTAGGCCAATGCACGCTGGTTTGCGTGAATATTTTCTGGACGAAACGCACTCAAGGACAATCCATCGAGAGATTTGATGCGGGAGAGGGCCACATAGGTTTGTCCGCATTCGAATATCTGCGCGCCAATATCTATTTCGGCGGTTTCGAGTGTGGCACCTTGGATTTTATGAATGGTGAGACCCCAGGCCAAACACAGGGGTATTTGGGCGATGGCAAGACACGGAAAGTCGTCCGATTGTCGGAATTTTGGCTCGATTTGACGAACAAGTCCATTGGAAAATCGCACAATGGGAACCGACTCCGATGCGACTTTGGTAAAATCCACAATAACCCCCTGTGAACCATTGCAAATGTTATTATCCAAGTCCAGGTTCGTCGTACACATGACAACACAACCCTTCTTTAAAGCCATCTTTTCTGGATAATTCGTAGTCGTCATCATATTTCGCAATTCATACTCCTTTTCCATCTTCGTTAATCCCTCACATTTCAACATGTCTTCGACCGAAAGCGGTTTGCCCGTCTCATGATTCATTTTGCAATTGGACTGCACGATGGCTGCGTATTCGTATTCTTCGCCAGATAACTCCATATATTTGCGTTGGTTCAATGCTTCGGTTTTGTATCGAACGGGAAATAATCGCGTCATCAAGGCGGTCGAGTCCGTTTCTTCTTTTCCATTGCGGCAATATTGTTGTAAAATAGTGACGTTTTTCTCACTCAATTTCCCTTTACGCACTTCCAACAAGATGTCTTGATATACGGGATCGCGTTGTCGGAAAATGGTTCGCAATTCAATGTTGTTGGGAAAGGCAAATACGCGTTCCCACAAAGACGTCTCAAAACAGAATTTCGCACTGTCTTTGTCTCCCTGTGTCGGGACGGGTGGGAGTTGCAGGAAATCTCCCGTAAAGACCACCTGCATTCCACCAAACACCGAATTCGAAATACGTGCAATTTTGGCAATTCCTTCCAGCACCTCGAATACTTTTTTTGACATCATACTCACCTCATCCACAATGAGGACATCGGTCTTTCGCCATGTTGTCCGCGTCGTCTTTTTACGTAATGCACTCTGGATAATCGCACCTGGATCACCCTTGCATAATTTTATCCCACTCCACGAATGGATGGTGCGTGGATTACACATTCTCGGCAGCAATGTAGTCGCACAACCCGTCATGGCTGTCACTTGACATGTCTTACCTACACGTTTACAATGTTTTACAAAATACTCAATGAGTCTCGTTTTTCCCGAACCACCTGGACCCGTTACGAAGAGATTATCGCCGCGGCAAAATTTCTCAAAGGCGAGTCGCTGTTCGGTTGATAATATTGATAGATCCATTTGGGATGATAATGCAATTGATAGATGATATAAAGCGGTCTGCTTTATATCAATTTTGTTACTTGTTGTGACCCAATGAGAATTTACTCATAGGTTAATTCCAAGCAAAAGGAAAAGTCGAGTCCGTTTAAATCCATAGGTACACCGCGTTCATTGACAAGTTGGACGTTCATACGTTGCAAATTAACAGGTCCGGTATAGACACGATTGTCGGAAACGACATAACCTTCTTCTTCACTCGCACGCAAGACGGTCCCAAAAGGGTATCTTGTATAATCCATTGCAATGCGCGCTAAAATCTGGGAACTATTGATTTCTGAGTTTTGCAAAAGGGTGACGAAAGAATAGGGATTTCCATTCTTGAATTCATTGACGACTAAAAACAGATATCTTGGTAAATGGAAATCGACAAATGCATTGGATCGTAAAGTGGACCCACTTGGACCAATTGTATACTCTGTTCCACGAAATCCCAAAATCCAACCCAATTTATAGGTCATATTTTGTAAATCGATGGCGCCTTGGGGGGATACGTCGAATTGTATATCCAATGGTACCGTACCGTTATTCGTAAACACACTGCGTCCATTTACTATGGAGAATACTAGGTCGGTAAACGGAGAAGATGTACTCTGAATAATACTATTGATCGCGTCTACCAAACTATCATTGTCGTAAAACCCATCGGGTATGGAATATGTCGCGACGGTAGTTCCATCAGTGACATTAAATACATTGTTATCTAATTGGAAAGAAATATTGAAAAAAGACATGGGTATTTCCGCACACCGCGCCTTCATTGATTTCACTTCATTAATACGTTCGGGAAGAGTAATATTATAATTCGCATTTTTTACTGTTTCATAATCGTCACTATATCTCGTGTCAATATTCAAATATTTTGTTTTTGTAGGCAACATGACGTTTGTCATTACCATGTGACTACCGTATTGTTTCGTGGTTGGTTCGGTAAATAAAGTATTGTTATTAATGTATTGACTCATATATGTTATCCATCGATAAAAGAAGAGCTGTTTTAACAAAATTGATTAAATGATCGAATGACCCAAATGTTTCATCAATATCGACCATGAGTGAAAACTATTGTAAATTTTGTAATCGTCATTTCCGTTACAAGGATTTGTTCGACCAACACGAAGCGACATGTGAGTTCTTCTATCGATCGGAACGGGAGCGTGATCGAGAAAATGACACGCATGAAGTCCTCCCTTCCAACCAAAATCAATATAAATTGATTCAACATCTTATGCTTACAGTCAATCGTCTAACAAAAGACGTGGACCGTTTGAAGAAAAACACCATTGTTCGTAAGAAGAAAATGATTATGGATTATATCAATAAAGCTTCTTACCCTAAACCACCCAAACCATTTGAAGAATGGGTTCTCGAATTGACAACGACACCTGAAAATCTCCAATGTGTATTTGATGGCGACTTGACAGACGGTATACAAGACGTATTGCGATCACACATGGAAACAATTCCTATATGTGCGTTTCATCAGAAATCGGCGACGTTATATGTATTTTCATCACACGATAATCTAAAATGGAAAATCATGACACATGACGAGTTTGGTCGCATTATGAATCGAGTTTCACATAAACTATTGCAGGAATTCCTGCGCTGGCAAGACGTTAATGAAGTCCATATCCGGTCGAATCCAACATTGAAAGAGAAAAATCTTGAATATATGCAACGTATTAATGGTATCAGTCCTGGATATGAAGACAAACGTCGTTCAGAATGTAAGAAATGGCTGTTTGACAAATTAGCCACCGATTTTACACACAACGTTGAATATGAGTTTGTATAAGGAGGGGAAACCCATGGTTTCCCCTTCAACCCCATCCTTTCACGTGAGGTCATTATATAGAGGGGAAACCATTGGACTCCCCTCTATAAAATTGAATGTTTTTTCCTTCAAATACCATCTCATATTGACACAATGAGCCAATTTGGACCTGTATACTTGGCGAAGAAAAACGCACATGAACGCGACCAATTCATCACGTTTGATGAAGGACCGCATATTTATACCGTCCACGGTGACTCCAGTTTCACCTCTGTTACCACATGGAATCACACCCACTTCCCTCACTTTGACGAAGAAGGTATCCTCAACAACATTATGCGTTCGAAAAAGCGCAATGATCCCTCCTACAAATATTACGGCCAAAACAAAGCCCAAATCAAAGCCGGATGGGACCAAAATCGCGATGAAGCAGCGGCAGCGGGTACCGCCATGCACTATGATATCGAATGCTATTACAACAATATGCCAGTGAAAAATGACAGCATCGAATATGAATGGTTTCAAAGATTCGTCAAGGATTTCCCTGAACTCAAACCATACCGCACGGAAATGATGGTCTATGACGAAGATCTCAAACTATCCGGTTCCATTGACATGCTTTTCGAAAATCCCGACGGAACCCTCCAAATATATGATTGGAAACGCTGTCGCGCCATTGAATACGAAAGTGGATTCGGGAAATCCTCCATTACACCTTGCATCTCCCACCTCCCCGACACGAACTTTTGGCATTACTCTCTCCAACTCAATACTTACAAAACCATTCTCGAGCAAAAATACGGCAAAAAAATCACCGGTATGTATCTTGTATGCATGCACCCGAATAATGTATATAAAACATATGACCGCATTGAAGTACTCTCTATGGAAAAAGAGATGAACGACCTCTTCGCTCTTCGCAAAACACAAGTCGAAGCTATGCGTTAGGTTTGTCGGCGCGAATTCATCGGTGGGGGGGGATCCCCCCCAATTCAACTGTATATTTGTTTTTTATGAAATCCCTTTAGAACAATTTGCTATTATTCAATCTAACGTGATTTATTCTTATAATACAAATATATATTCCTATTATATCAGGAACAGCATAAATGCACTTTATCTCGATATTAGTCCGATACCTGGATGAACCTTATATACAAGAATTCATCGACCATTATTTGGCAGAAGGAGTATCTCATATTTATATTTTATATGATACAAAATCACGAAATCCTTTGCCAGATAGCGTCATAACAAATCCACAAATTTCTGTACGAAACGCATATCATATTAATTCAAATCCCAAAACGAATTTATGGAGAGAGGCGAACAAATGGTATAGACAGGTCATTCGAAAACAAACGGAATGGTTTTTGTACGTGGATTGCGATGAATTTATCAGCACATATAAACGTTTTACCAACATGACACTTAAGCGAGTTATACAAACAGGCTTTAAAAATGTGGATTGTATCAAAATTCCATGGGTCATGATGTCATGTAACAAACGCACAAACGACCCACCTTCTATTTTGCAAAATCTTACTCATCGATGGAATCACGACCGCAAACACCCACATCCAAATAGATGGAAAAAGGGGGATTGTCGTTATCACGAAATCCAAGTAAAATGTATCTTTAAAGCAGCTAGTTACAATCATTTCAACGACCATTTTCCAGACGTTTCTCAAAAAGCCAATCCTTTATGTGTCAATAGTGTCAATGGAAGGAGAGAAATACATAGCACCTTTTTTCAGTCACTTCGCGAATACAATATTCGAGAAGCCGTTCTACTCTGTTTTCACTATCGCATTATTTCAAAGGAAAGTTGTCTTCGCAAAACAGAGAATAACGGTTTCGATGCTTACAATAATAATTGGCAATCACTCATGAATAGCGACCACCCGGATATGATAGAAAATCATTTACGCAAGAAATCAATACAAAGGTTTGGCCCAAAAAACTACATATGTCCGTCGCCTTAATTACTCGCCACTTACAAGAATCCTTTCTCGATGAATTCGTACAATACTATTTGAACGAAGGTGTCGACATGATTTACATTTTGCAAGACGCAGATGGCAGCGCCGAATTGCCCGAAAGACCCAACGTCCATATCATCCGATCGATGTCATTCGCAGCGAACCAATTATACGACGTAAATCAACTATATACCCAGATTCGCGAATTACATACATGGTTCCTGTTTCTCGACTGTGACGAATTTATTTCCTGCGTAAACCAAGAAAAGGGCAAGAGTATTCGCGATATGCTTTTTTCCACCTACAAAGATGTGGATTGTATCATGGTTCCATGGGTCATGATGGCATGTAACCACCGTGACACCAATCCAGATTCCCTTTTGAAAGGCATCGTCCATCGATGGGACCACGATAAGAAACATCCACATCCGAATCAATGGCCCAAGGGACGATGTCGATATGATGCTATTGAAGTCAAATCTATCTTTAAAGGAGAGGCCGTGGCGAAAATAGACATTCATATTCCAGGCGCATTCAAAGAGAACATCCTTGCGGTTGACAGTGTATATAACAATGCCAAACCAATGACACCCTTTTACAAGGGTCTTCATGAAGCCGAGATTACCAATGCACGTATGTTGTGTTTTCATTATCGCATCTTCTCCAAAGAAGAGTGCGAGAGGAAACTGCAAGGATCGAAATTAGCGGGATACAAAGAGGCATCCTTTAATGATTTATGGGTTACTGATTACGCGGAAAAAGAAGAGACATTTTTGCGCGAGAAATCGATGCATTGAATTGCGGAAAAAACGAATATAAATACTCGCACACCTATATAGTAATCGAATCATGTTTTATCGCCACCGATGTTTTGGATATTCGGTCGGACTTTCCCTCAGTGCCATTTTCACAATCTATCTATATAAGACATTTTCCAAGAAAGCAGTGGAAGACGCCCAACCTGTCGAAACGGAACCTCAAAAAACACCCGAGGAGATCTATTTGCAAAAATGGAGCGCCCAATTTACCGAGACTTTCTCCCACGAACATGACGTTCAAGTATATAACGAGAATATTCGACAAATATTTTACCTTTTTGATGAATACAAGAGCGAAATCGAACGTGCCGAAAATACTATCGAAAAAGAATGGAAAACGCGCATTCTTTATGAAAGCACCCCACGAGGCAATATCGTCATGTATTATGATGCATATAAACGCGGATTTGCATATTATGCAGACACTTCCATATCATACCCCTTTTTGAATGCATGTGCCATGAAATACGTAATCACCTTCTTTTGTCGCGACTTTTTCATTGATGAATTGCACTGGCCGAAAGGGAGTCATTCACCCTTTTATCGTCTCCATTTACAAGACAAGAAAAAGGCATTGGCACCCAAAAACGCCAAGTTTGACGCTGCCAAAGGCCCTTTTGCCAAATTGAAAAACGGAACCAATAAAGAGGCTATTCCTGTACGCAAATCCGTGAAGACCGAGACCAAAAAAGACACTGGACCCGAGAAAATGCAAAACAAATTTTTATATTTAGGTAAAGTCTGTAACTTCTCCTTCTTGAAAGATAAACCCGATAAAACGGAAAAACATGCGACCATTCCGATGAATTATGGCGATTTTAAATCATTCCATTGGCGATCTCCGAAAGCAGAGGGAGGCGAAAATCACTTGTTTTCTGGGGGCGGGGGATCGGCTTGATATGTCTTAAGCCAATGCAAATATCCCAGACTTTTGCTTAGATCAAATGACGACCCTAGATGATCTCGCGCGATTTCATAACCGATCATTTCCTTTTCATCGAGCGTTGTCAAATACATTTTTAGTAATTCTTCTTTGGTTGACATTGTGATAGTTTATCTGAGCGGAAGCTATTTATTTCAATTTTGTACTGAAATAAATATATGAGGATATTTTATTACTTTCTATCATGGTTAAAAAAGGTACACAAAAAAAGAAGAATATAAAACGATCCTCTTTGAAACGGCGTTCCGTCCAACATGGTGGTGAGGAGGGCTTTTCGTATCATAACTTGACAATTGGATCTAAAACGAAGCAGACTGATGCAGCCGCCGAGACGAAAAAATATGTTAGTTCTATGTTATTAGATATTTTTGAGGGTAAAAAGTCTGCGACGTCAATTGCAGATCGATTTCTAAAATTTGCGCGAGGTAAAGCATCGTTGGGGATAATTCCTACGAGAGACACAAGAGAGCCATCTGAGGTTTTTACACAAATAATACTTCCTATTATTTTAACACCATCCGATATCGACATGAAATATTATAACACGACTTTTAACAAAGTAATGCTTAGCAAAGTAATGCTTAGCAAATTCCTGACTACAAATGTAACGAATATATCCGTTTTACAAGGAGCCATTCTTAAAGGGAATATCGAATTGGTTCGTATTATTATGGATACTGCACGTAAATGGGGTGCGAATGAAAGGGTCGGTATTAATACCGCTCTCACGACAAATATAGGTACTATCGATTATACATCCGCGAAAGACCTCATCTATACAAGTGGGTTAGGTACGTCACCAATCACGGTACAGAAGGAAGTACCAGTACCTAGTGTTGACGTATTGAACGAAATGGGAAAGATATTATACAGTGATTTTCCCGACAAGGTTGTAGGGAATACACTAGTACCAGCATTAACAGGAGCCACAATTTTACAAAAATATAACACTATTTCTGCTTTCCGAAATAAAGAAATGGGCTTGAATTCCTATATCAATCTTGTCAAGAACACTGGTGATGATAATAATATTGGTACCGCAACATATTCCATCATCTTTCAATACACTCAGCCTCCTCCTTATATAGAAAAACTGAATACCCTGTTGGATGCATTTACCGCCCAATCTACCAAGTTACATGCTATAGACGACACGATTGCAGAGGTAGATTTTGACAAGATCGATCTTGCTAATGATGTCAATAATTATTTTATCGGAAATATCAACCGAATCAATGATGCGAGTGCGATGGTATCCGCACAAAAAACCAAAATGGAGGAGTTAGATCCTGGCGCCGCAACACAGGTCGAAACATTAACTCGGAAAGAGGGGGAATTGAAAAATAATATTGAGAACGCTTATCAATCCATAATCGATTTTCTTCAAAACGTCTTGAAACATATTCGACGAGCCAATATAGAAGCGGCTATTGCCGACATTGTAAGGAATATTACATCGAGTAAACAACGACAAACTGACCTAAAGAGAGCGAAGTTGGAAGAAGCAATATCAGCAGGATCAGCAGAATCAGCAGGATCAGCAGAATCAGCAGGATCAGATAATAGACGAACTCAACTAGAAACATTACAAGCTGAACTATATAACTTACCACCTGCAACGAACGTATTAGAACAAGACAAAAAAGACGCGGAAAAGGAGTTAGCAACATTAAACGATCCAACTACCGGTCCGACTCAGGAATATTCCGCTTTTATTCAACAGGTTAGAGACGATCAGGTTGGAGACGATCAGGACAAGATCATGAATTTAATCACTTATATACATACGAAAAAGAATAATCCCACTACCCCGGATAATACCCAGTATGATACTGATTTACAGACTTCTCCTACAATAAAGCAAGCTCTAAACACTGTAGTGAATGAAACAGCTAAAATAAGAGAGAATGAAGATGCTATAACAGAACAAAATAAAAAAGAAGCAAGTAGGGGTAAATTTCAAGAATTATCACAACTGTATGTGCTAACCGTATCCACATTGAGCGAATACATGACGTTAGTCGAAGAATTTGATAAAACACCACAAATGACAACCCTTATTAAGAATACTCGCCAAGATAGCAATATTACACCACCTTCTTCCCAAAAAGGCTTATCCACGTCGGCACCAGGACCTGGACCTGGACCTGGACCTGGACCTGGACCTGGACCTGGACCTGGAACCGGAACCGGAACCGCACCTGGAAGCAGTAAAGAGAATCCTTTAGTAATTATACCCGATACACCATTCTTCATTAAAATGGAGGGTAAAACATATCAAATAACGCCCGGAAATTCTACTGATCCTGGTTCATTTAACGGTGCGCGTTACGATGGGTAACCCATATCCATGACAATCCGTATATCCCAACCAGAGATAGGTGTAAGAAGAAACTATATTCACAAACTATTTCTATAAACAGATTATTTGTTTATAGAACAATTCAATTATGATCCACATGTAAAATTCGTTCGACAATACGTCGTTTGGTTATCCTGGTCCAAGAAAGCAACGTCATTTTTCACACAACAACTCGCCTCCTTTTCTATACGATCGCCCTGTGAGATTGCCACACCTATTTCCTCCTCTGTTTTGGTAACGGTATTAGGGTAAGGTTCAGAAAAAGACTGAGGTGTGTTTTGATAATTGCGAAACATAGTGGGAACCGTATTGCAACTATTACATGGAACGGGCTGTGCGACCGGACCAGCAGGAGTGCAACATGTAACCGCCTTGCGTTTTCTCTCGGTCAAATCCCCTTCCGAACGATACAATATATTCCCCGCGCCCGGTTTCACACTGGTATAAGGAGCGGGACGGCGAATCCAGCGATACCTCGACATCAACATGCCATTGGTATTCATGGAAGCCTTTTTAATCACCTTATTGTCATTTTTGCAACACAAATCGGGGTTTACAATGGAAACAATTGGATACGTTCCACAACACCCGCCGTTTCCTCGCAAAGTATCTCCACGACGTAAAGTGCGTGGCAAGGATCTCGATAAACTAGTCTGTCCGACCCAACCTTGACTGCGATATCCACCCACAGTTGAAAATTGGGGAACATTCACGCTAACATTGTTATATTTTGCCGCGGTTTTTTTCTTTAAAGTGGCAATCGACATCTATAGTATATGCATATACAAAATCCACTACTCATTGGAAGACGAGGATGGATCCAAGGACAGTTCGATCGCATCATTATCATCGTCATCGTCCTCTTCATCATCTCGCAATAAATATTGGCGAATGGACTCGAGTTCCTTCATTTCATCCTGCATTTGGCGATTCAATTGGATATTTGCCTCGTATATTTTCCGCAATTTCGATCCACGCGAAACCTTCTTTAAAGAATACTCCTTCTTGAGTTTCACCTCCTCCTTTTTATTCGGATCTGTCAATACAATGGATCGATTTTTGCCCGATTTTCGTGCATTTTTCAATAAACTGTCATTGCCTCTGTGGGGTCGCAGCCTCATATCCTTTGTCAATGCCTCCATTTTGCGTAAATCCTCCTCTAATAAGGCATTGATTTCGTCCTGTGCGGACAACTGGTTCATTGACGACGGTTTTTCTTCGACCTCATTCGAAAAGGGGGGGTCATCGAGATGGACCAACGTTTCAGGCGTATATTGTGGCGTGGACGTGCGTTTGGACGATTTGGAAGGAATTGCTTCAAAGTAATTGGGTATGACTTGTTCTACTACTTCTGTCTGCGAATCCTCCGTGTCGTCCAACAGGTCAAAGGACGGTAATTTTTCTTGCTCTGGACCGTCTTCCGCATCTTTATTGAGAACTTGAACTATTTGTTCTAAATAGGGGATTATCTTACCCTGGAAACGTCGATAGTCTGCATTTTCTTTCTCTAAATGGGCTAAACGTTCATGTAATATGCGCGTATCCTGTATAAACCTGGTGGTGTTTTCGAGAAAATTCATGATGGGTATAGTACCGTCGCGATTTGGAGTGGAAAGTTCCCGCATAACACTATTCTGTTGACCGTCAATATAAGTGGCCTCGCGTAATTTTCTACTGCGTCGTGATTGGACGGGCGCCATTACTGTAAGAGTCCATTTTATTTTCCACGGATAAACACGATGCACGATTTATCTTTTCAAAATACGTAAAAGAAACCTTTTACGTAATTCATTATGCGATTATTTGCTTACTTTCTTCCTCCGCGCTTTCTAGTCACACGTTTGCGAGTACCCTTGTTGTGCTTCTTTCTACAGAAGGTTCTTTTGGGACCCTTGGCAACCTTGCACCCCTTCACCTTTTTGCACTTGTTTGGTTTGACAACGCTTTTTCCACGACAGAGAGATTTTCCCATAGTATATATTCTCTAAAGATAATATTTGGACGCCATGAGAATACGCGACTTATGTTCGATTGTAATTATACAGGTATTCAACCACGAGCGAAAAATTCCAATCGTTATTGTTCAACTCAATGACATCACCCTTGTCGTTCATCAACTTGACCTCGAACTTCCGCAGATTTACCGGTCCAAAATAAATACGACTATTTTCCAACAGTCCACCTCCAAATTCCGTATACAATTGTCCCGGTTGCAATCCACCCAATTTGATGGGTATAATGGCAAACATGTCATTCAAATTCGGTGGGTCCGAATAAATAGAACAATTAGACCCCCCTTGAATGTTATTGAAAATCACCTCATTGGCAGCATACGTTTGGTTTGCAGTTAGATTTTGGTTCGGAATCGCACTATTGGTCGACGTATTGATGGAACCATCAGAACCCTGTGTAATCTCGGCCGAATTGATATATGACGGATACGCCACTTTGGTATCCAATGGCTCAATAGTGACAAGTCCATCATTGAGATGGTGATTGGTATGATCGTTCAAGATTAAATAAAGCGTTTTTGTCGTATTCAAATCGAGACAGGTATTTGCGACCAGTGTGACAAGATTCGTGAACGAATCATACACGTAAATATTTTGGCTAACAAAACTCGCATTGTTCGGTGAATCGGGGTCCAAATTATAGGCCGCAAAATTCCGATATCCCAATATCCAACCAAGCGTCACGTTCCAAACGATCGAATCATATTCGCCATTTTGTTTCGAGGCATCTCCATTCGCCTTGTAAAATACCAACGTGAAATCCTTTGTATAATATTTTGTTGAATCGGGGGCGGTATATGTTATATCCCATTGAAATTGAATTCGATTCGACGTTGAACTATAAATAATTTTCGATGTGCCAAAATCGACATCTGGATTTTCGGTTTGTGCGTCGGCGATACCCTGATTCAAAGCATCTAATAACTCACCTACGTTATACGTTCCCGGGGGAATTGTAATACGAACCTGTTTCCCATCCATGCCGATTTTATTTACTTCTAATATGAAATAATTCGCGTCATATAAATTGCTTATGTTATACCAAGTATAGGGGATTGATACAGAGTGCAATTTTATGGAAACAACATTCGACAATGGTTCGGACAAATTGAATTTGAAACTAGTGGAATTTGGATACAGGGAATAATCCCGGAATTGAGAATCGATAAAAATAATACGTTTCATGGTTTCTTTCAAAAGAGGATTTATACTACTTGGACCAAACTGATACACGGATGTATAGGTGGGTCGCGTATTTTCCGAACCAATCGGTTTTGTCCCTCTTGAACTTTCTGTTTCCGTTGTAACGTTACTTGTTACCGCCGCGTTTTCCGTCGTCGATGTCATATTTTCAAAGTTTTCTTGGACCGGATCCTCTTCTTCTTCTTCCTCACTCCCTTGAAAAAAATGATCGTATACATCTTCAAAGAATTTATGGAGTTTCTTTGCGTCTTCCGTGCCTTGATCTTCGTATTTTGCCATATACTGAATGATTTGCGCTTCCAATTCACGATCGGATGGATGATTCAAATCCAATACCCGGTACAATTCTTCGTCGCTATAGTCGGATATATCATATTCTTTATCGTCCATTTATTGTATAACTCTATATACAGTATCCAGAAACTTACGTTTGTATTCTTTTCACAAACATGTTTTTTATAAATTCGACTAAATCCATGATTCGTTTGCATCGGTAAAGCATATCCACAGGAAACGTCTTGATTCCACGTAACCGTTTCAAATGCCGTGAACCTTTAAAGCATAATATATCGAATACTTGCATGATGGTATCTTCTTCCTCGCTCATTTCTGAGCGGTCGACACGATGTCTTCCTACATATGCATAACGATTGTATTCTTCGTTCGCGTAAATCCGGTGTTTTCTTGGAATGGGTCGATTGCGAACCATGCCTACTCCCATGATGCGATTCTGTTCGTTGTTCATTTCCAATACAAAGAGAACACTTTCCTCATGTATTTGAGAAGATATTTGTTCGCAAGTTCCATATATGCAGCCTATATTCGATTTGCCACTTGCATAATGGCGATTTTCTTCCCATGTTGCGTTATTGAATCGGGTTGTAGTGAGATGACTCTTCATATTGTTCTGGAATTCGCGCAAATTCCCATCCACACGATAGAGCAATCGCCGTTTTTGTCTGATTGTTAATTCCGCCATTTGACTTGATGTTTGTTTGTGTGTATTTATCTTGGGAATTCTATCAATTTTATACCGATTCATATGCTACATACCTGTTTTTCGGTAATATGAGTCAATTGTCGATTGGACAATGCATCACATTCCTCAATCATCTGCGTATACGTAAGATTTTGAGGAGGACTTTTTTGAGTAAATGCCGAAGGTCCTCGCAAAGACCCCTTTATTCCCATTTCTCGCGCCACCTTTAAATAACGTATTGCGTCCATTACGACTCCCGCGCTATTCGGACTATCGATTACGCTTAACTGTGCGTCGAGTGTTACGGGTGATCCCATAAAACCCTCTAATTCAACGTGAAAATTCGCTATTTTGTTATCCTTATAATGTCGTATATATTCAGATGGACCTGCGTGATAATAACTATTATCCATAGGTATATCTCGAATAATATTCTGAGAGCGAATGACATTTTCCTTTGATTTTTTTTTTGATACAACACGATTCTTATCTGTCATATTTAAAAAGTCGGTATTTCCACCGACATTTCTTTGTATATGACATTTTACATGATGTCCTCTAGAAAAGGCAAGTTCTTGTATCATTTGGCTTAATATGGATGCACCGAATTGAGACTTCATATCGTCACCTATTAAAGGTATGCCTGCATCGACGAACTTTTTTTCCCATGTTTCATCGGAAGCAATAAACACCGGAATACAGTTTAATAAACTGACTTTGGATTCTATGCAACATTCAGCATAAAACTCCGTTGCCTTTTGAGATCCAACGGGTAAATAATTGATTAAAATATCCACTTCTTTTTCCTTTAAAATATCTACTACGTTTGTTGTTGGTTTATCTGCTACGCGGAATCCTTCGTCTTCTGGCGATGTCAACATATGATTTGCTACACCATCCAATACCCGGCCCATCATAATTTCAGGACCTTCTGGGAGATCTTTTTCGTCCACAAATAAAGGAGTACAATTCGGTTCGGATAATATGCCTGCTTTCATTGTTTTACCAACTTTCCGAGTATCCACATCAAACGCAGCAACCACTTCAATGGAATTTACATCATATCCACCGATTATATTTTTCATCAAACCAGAACACTCTGGTTGAATATTTTCACATTTATTATAATAAGTAAAACCCTGGTATAATGAACTCGCACAATTTCCAACACCAACAATTCCAACCTTAATTGTTTGTTTTTTTTCCATTATTGTATTATTGTATTATTGTTTATATGATATTCACGTTATACAATAATGTTTACATCGATGAAGATTCATTTATCGGTAACGTTGCCCTAGAAGTTTTATCATATTTCAAAATAGTAACGTAAAAAGATGGATGTATTATAATGTAATATGCAACAAGGTCATTCATCTGATCTTGATACCGGACCCATTATTCCGATTTATGACAAAGATGTCGAAGGAGAACATGTTATCGAATCCTTTGAAACGGACATGAATTCGTTACGCGATGCGGTTATGGATAATATACCGGTTCACAACGAATCCTATATGTATCATGACGATAATAGTCCACTCACACTATCCGCCGAAAATAGCGACAATGACGACGATAACTCTGATAATGGGTCCTTTCATAAATTAACCGATGGTGATATCGAACAAACTCTTGAAAAATATTATCAACAAGATGATTCCCTATCATCCAACGAATTGGACGCGCTTATCACCTTTGTCAAAGGCCAAAAACACCTATATTTACAGTCCAAAAACTACATACAAAAACGATTGCATCTTTTTGTATTGCCTACAATTTGTATCAGTGGATTTATTGCCATGTTTTCGTCTTTTATTCGCGATTATGAATGGAGTGAGGGGGCGATTGCGGGATTGAATGGTATCATTGCTATTCTAGTGGCCCTCACAAGTTACTTTAAACTAGAAAGTGGCGCCCATTCTTATTATTTATCTGCCTACCAATATGACAAACTCGAAACAGGACTCGAATTTGTGGCAAGTCGTATTGCATTCATTCACGACCAAGAAGAAGCCGAAAAGATCATTTTGGAGAAAATACAAGAAACCGAACAGAAAATTAACGAAATGAAAGATTGGAATCATTTATTTGTACCGAATAAAATGCAGACCATATTTCCTCTCATTTGCCATATGAATATTTTCTCTTTTATTAAACGACTCGAAACAAACAAACGTTCCACATTGAAGCGGTTTCGTAACGTGAAAAATGAAATACGATTTATTTGTCATCAATTTGACAATCATGCGAAAACACTTACTTTGCAAGAACGCACGCGATTGGAACGACGCATTCAAGTTCTTATTCAAACCAAGGAATCGTTAAAATTGGATTTGCGTTGTTATCGTAATGCGTATAGTTATTTGGACGATTTATTTACATGTGAAATACAATGTGCGGAGAAAAATGCCGCATCCATATGTAGAACGGTGCCATGTCAAGAAAAAACAGGTGACAATCATATTGTCGACCAACTACTCAGAGGTATTGGAGGCAGCACAATTCCTTCGACAAAGGTCGAATCGTAAGGAGGGTGACCCATTCATTTGCACGGAATCATTTTCCAATAATAAGGTTCTTCATGAATCACCTTTATATTTTGACCCCCCTCCAATCGTTCACGCAAGTATCGATGGGCTTCTCCTTCAGACACATCCACTTTGACAAATACCTTTTTGCTATTTACCTTGTTATGAGAGTGTATTTCCTTGACGGAATGTATCATTCCAATATTCGCCTTTTTTAGTATCGCACATATGTTATCGCGACTATATATAGAGTCTACGCAAGGTATACACAAATTTAATATCATTTTTGCTTTCCTGTTATACGGGGGACCCGCGTCTTCAATTTTATAAAAAGAACCCTTCGTTCTTTTTATAAACCACAGCTTTGATCTGTGCTGTATCGCATAATACGAATTATGATAAGTACATGGAAATATCTTTATTCTTTTTGGGGGGGGCTAGGTGCGGTTGCGATACACAATATATATTGACATCGTCTTTAACCTCTTTACGAATAAAATCGTTCGAATTCGCTATATTTAATCGTCCTATGTATCAATGGACGAGGAACATTTGGATACTTCGTGGCTAGACCCTATTTTGACAGAAACGCAAAGTACGACATGTCCGAAATCAACGCTTATGGATTCCGTTTCCATTTCATGTATTTTTGTCAATGATAAACGGGAAATTATCCAGGTTAAAAAAGAAGTTGTACCATTAGACCACAATGATGATTCCGCAGTGTTGTCCGAAGGGCGTCTCTTGGAAATCATCCAACGGAATCGTTGTTTAGACGATAAACACAAACGTTATGCTTTTGACAGTATGAAGCAATTTACCATTACAATGGAAGCAAATTTTTTGACCGATTTTATTCACAATACCGACAATCATATTACACAAAATACGTTTACCATTCCTCAAAATATTACCTTTCCTCGATCCGTATTTTTATATCACGATATCAATTGTCTATGGCTTTTATTCTACGAAATGGAACGGGTAATTGAACCCAAATCCATTCTAAAACAAGCTCATGTTAAAAAACGGGTTACGAAAAAGGTTCGCATCTCAGATTCTTTGCCTTCACGATATGGTACAGTGAACAAGACGAAGCGGCAGAAGTAGAGAGGGGGGATCCCCCCTTCAACCCCCCTCCGACGTAAGGGTGTGGGGTGGTTGGTGTGGGGTGGTTGGTGTGGGGTGGTTGGTGTGGGTTCAGTGGAGATAAAATCCTTTATTATTACTCAAAACAATATAATGCCTTGTTTCGAGTACTGTGTAACCCACGATGGAAGATTTTCCACCTCTCGTTTCTCATAGTCAGTTGGATATATTGATCGTCAATATTAGTACTTTTTGGACGACTTTGGCTACAAAAAGTCAGGACGAAGAACATCTCGAATCCATTTTTCGCAACGCGCTCACATCCTATCGAGCCTATTATCGGTCTCATATATGCAGCTACAATAAGAATGACATATTGTCTATTTTAGAGAATGTATTTTGTCTTCTTTTTTACGTGCGTGATATTTCACACGGTCTTGGTCGACGCACTCTCTTTTATCGAATGATGTCGTGTCTATATGACACCTTTCCCATGTTAGCCTTGTCCGCATATCCCATTTTATTGGAATACTATAAACCACTGCCTTATGGATGTTGGCGAGACATTGTGGGATTGTGTTCGTTTCTCAAAACAAATACTTCTCGAGGAGAAGACCACCCACTCGTCGACGCTGCCATTCAATACATGGTTCGGACATTGCGTTCCGAAAAGGTGTATTTTATGAATTCCGGAAAATGCGATTCAACCCTCGTCAAATGGATTCCCCGCGAGAAGTCAAAACACGATTGGATATATGACCGTATTGTCTGTGCGTGGTCTCGGAATGGGTTGTGTGATAATAGAACCAAGCGGGCTTTTCGTAAAATGACCTCTGAAATGCGATCGTCTCTCGGTCTCATTGAAACACGCATGTGCTCTCGCTCATGGCAAGATATTTCCATCATGAAACTTACTCACGGGGCGTGTTCGAAATATTGGCGCGCTCTTAGCAGTCAAACGCCTTCTCATACCTATAATCACACTTCTTCCGATCGTATTTCATGTGCGAGTCGACTCACGCGCCATTTGGAGACGGTTGTCGACCGATATGATCGATTCAATGAACGTATTGATAATTTGCCCTTTGTATTCCCGGCCTCTGTCGGCAAATACGTTTCGTATGGATTGCAATGTATTCACGAAAAAGGGAATACGTCAATTATGTCAACCATTTCGGAGGATATTTATCGACTTGATTGCAAATGGCGACGCATAAGGAATGGTTGGAAGCGAAAATATCCCGCCCATTTTTATTTTCCAGTCATTCGCATCACCGATTCCCTTTGGACGAAGGAAACATGTGATACGATCGGGCGTGCGCTTTTATTATATGAAAGTGCGCGAGGCAAACTCAAGGGCATATATTATGACGGACACAATCCGGAATGGATTGTCTTGGATCGAGACCAATCGTTTCTATCCCATATAGAAACCATTTATAATGCGTTATGTGACCGAATCATTCCTTCAAACATACAACTTTCGGCTTCGTATCCCGGTAAAATTCCATTATATATCGAGAATGGAACCTGTTGTTTGGAGAATCAGAAATCCTTTGTAGGTCAAACACGTTGCGCGGAATATGACGATGAATTCGATGTCATGTGCGCGGTTCTCTATCATGAAAGATATGATTATGTCCGTCGTAAATTTCGACTTATTGTGCGGCAGGAGCAACAGGAGCAGGAGGAGCCACTATATTAAACTTGGCGTTTTGCATTCGCATTTTGTTTTCCGCCTCCATATTTTCCAATGTGGTCTCCTTGAGTTGTTTTCCGATCTGTTTCTGGTTTTTCTCTGTCAACACATTACCCTCCGTATATTTCGTCCATTGATTCATCATAGGTTTCGGGACCTTGTTAAAAAAGGATTTGATTTTGGGGATACAGTCGAGTGGGAGCGGACGTTCTGACGGGGTACTCAAAATAGATGATTTCAACCATTCGATATATTGTTTGAAGAAATGGACCGTTTCTAATTTGTTTTGCTGATTTCCGGTAAACGCCATGCGAATGGTATCTCCCAATTGATTTTGGACCGGTTTTTCTACCGGTTTTTGTTTCGTATTTTCCTTTAGAAAATCCGTGACGTTTACGTCCATTAATAAACGCAATATAGTTACGTTGACCGCATAGGCATCCCACGTGCGATGATGTCGCTGTAGTTCAGTCCATGCATTTCCCCATGTGCCATCTTTCCATGATTGGATAAGAGTATGATATTTCTGTTTGAAGGCGTCCAATTCCTTCTCCTTAAAACTCTCATTTTTGAATATCTTGTTGGTTTTTATGAATCGGGTGACGATGTCTTTCATCTCGACCGTGCTTTGTATCTTGCCATCGAAAAGGGATGGGTCCATATTATTGTATTTTCCGTCGTCTCTTCGGGGTTGTACTTGTCGTGCTATGTAAGAGAGTAATAGGACATCAACATTCCACGGCACATAGGAATCCACGTAAATACCAAACGGCCTTTTGGTAACGTCTTTTTTGTAATTGGATAATTCGATCGATTCGCTATCCACACTTAGTCCGAAATCGATCAATACAAAGACGTGGTTTTTTTCGTGATACATGATATTGTTCTCTTTGATATCTAAATGAATGATGTTTTGGCGATTTAATAATTCGACGCTCGACATTAAGTACATATGTGTATCCACCAATTTCATTAAAAAATCCTTCATTTTTTCCGGACTTCGGATATTGGATATGATGTTGTCGAAAAATTCGCCCAATGTATTTCCACCCACATATTCCATTTTATTACTTAAAAATGGTTTGTCTTTCTTCTTTTCATACACTTCGCATTGATTCAATTGTCTCTCGTCTATTTTCGAGATATTTACATCGCACGATTCTATGATAGGGGCGAAAAAAAAGGAATAATTGCGAATATTGTCCGTGATTCGCTTTCCGAATGCCACCTCGTCCTGTGATTCTGTATCTTCGACTTGCAACTTGGATACGAATTTTTTGGATGTTGGTTTTCCCGTGGTGCACTGAATTCCTGGACGATAGACACATCCGTATGTGCCTTGTCCTAATAATATATGTTTTTGCGTATTTTCATTTATTTGAACCATCTCTTATTTCACTTATATTATACCCGGATAATTTTCGACATTGTCAAACGTTCCTTGTAATACTTATCGCGATAACGTTTTTGTAACTTTTGGTCCATATTCTCCTCTAAACCATCATCTCGTTTTCTCATCTCGATCAATTCATCGACAATTTGGTTTCTATGCATTTTTAAGAATTCCGTGAATGCTTCCAGATGCGTCGTCTGACATTCTGTTGGTATATTGATTATCGTCGTGAGTGTGTCTCGAATATGTTGATTCATTATTTCATGGAGTTCGTCCGTCAATCGGACATATGTACGTGGACCATTGTTGAGTGTCTTCTTTTTTACCTCCGGTTTTCGGTGATAATACCTTACGCTGTGATACATCTTTTCAATGGGATCTCCCTGAAATCCGCGGTTTTTTATCGATTGACACTCCTCTTGCAAGAAATTGTGTGTGTCTAACCAGTTGGTCCACGCATTTTTGAAATCCTTTCTTGGAAGATTCTTATGCGATTGTGAAAATCTGGCGAGATTCTCTTTGACTTCGGGCGAGAAATCGAATCGATATTGTTTGAAAATAGGCTTATTCTGTTTCTGAGATTCCATCGTGAATGATTTGTGTTTATCATCCACACCTTACGGAAAACGCCTTTCAATTTTTTAAAAACATGGTAGGGTATTACCATGTTTTTGGACGCTCTCTATAGGGGTCGAACCTATGACCTCGCGATTAACAGTCGCACGCTCTAACCAACTGAGCTAAGAAAGCCGATTTTTTTGCCACTGGTGATGGACGCTCTATCTACGTATTTACAATATTTACACTCTCTATAACCGAAGAAAATCTTTAAACCCTTACCGTATTAAAACGTTTTCTCCTTGTTACTATATAATGAAAAAACGTATGACAATGAATTTTGGGGGTCGATCGACGGGACGTGGTGTCGATCAAACGAATACGGCTCTCGTCAGTCCATTCGTCGCATCTGGCTCCTCCTTTTCTCTTTATTTGGAACCCATGTTGAATTCGTATTGGAAATCCTATATGCAAGTAATTACTTTAAACACTATGCCCGATGGCGCACTTCGTGATTTGGTAATGTCCGTTAACTTTCCTAAATTGAGCCCCTTTCAAGAACCCGGCAATTCACCGTTTTATACGGGTTCAAATTGTGTCCTTTGTCTTATGCGTTATCCAGTGGGGGCGATTGGTGGGAGTGGTGCCGCATTTCGCATGGGCGATGCCTTTATGGGCGCCGATGATATTCCCAGTGTTCTTTCTTTCTTGGAAATGAACGGATATAACGTCCAAATTGCACTCACGAATATGTTGTTTGAAGGTGAAGTTCCCGTTGGGGGTGTAAGTGAATCTCGATTGTCGGGCAATCGGAAATTAATTGCCATGGTAACATCTAATACAAAAGGGTCGATATCATGATAAATACCATGACAAGGGTTATCAGTTTTGTTATATTTGTCCGAGGGGTTATGTCTCCGTATCCAATCGTCGATGCAGCCATCGTCGTAAAATAGAGTCGGTCTATCAATCTATTTATGGTAGTTGTCTCGGGATGTATGTTTCCATTGTAATTGAAATGACTATTGTCGAAACAGGAAAAAACGGCGGTGAACCCGATTATTATCATAGCAATGATGTAAACTTTTTTCATTCTATACAAATACAATATATTTTAGCGTTTTATGTCCGGATTATATAACCAAAGTTTATGCGTATACATTCTTCTTTTTTATCGACTGTTTGCCGTTCCTATTGCCGTTCCTATTGCCGTTCCTATCATAGAGACACGGTAATGATGTCTAACAAGAAACCTATTGTCTCTATTCCTGGTGCTATTCGCAATATATCCCAAGTCAATTTGAAGTATCTACCACGTGGACCCAAACAAACCGAATATGTTGATTTGTTAGATGAAGACGGTGTGAATATGTTAGTGTCGATCGGACCAACGGGTACCGGCAAAACCCTTTTTGCGATCGTCTCTGCCATTACAGAATTACAAAAAGGAGCGGTCAAAAAAATTGTATTTACTACACCTTATATGAATGCAGTTTTGAGCGATCATGTTAGCTATCTTCCTGCGAACTTGATAATCAATCCGATGCTTAGATATATATTTGATATACTTGATGATTGTTATAGTGTGCGTGAAATAGATAAGATGCTATATGAAGGCGTTGTTGAAATAATTCCTATGCAACTCGTTATCGGACGCACCTTTAAAGATTCGTTTATTGTTGCCGACGAAATGCAATTTTCTACGGTCGATCAATTATTTACTTTGACAACACGTTTAGGTGAAGGGTCGCGCATAGTGATTATGGGCGATATAACCGATTGTTTGGAAGAAGATGACAACGGACTGGTTGATATTGTCAACAAAATCGAGAGGAATGGGCCTTCTGATATGATTCGCTTATTGAAAATGGGACGACGCGACGTTCAACGAAGTGCGGTCGTTTCAAAGGTACTTGCATTATACGACAAAAAAAATATCCATGTGTCCTCCTCGTTTAAACCAACACACGGCGAATATTCCGTGTTCTCTTTACGCAAACGAGAATAAAATATTCGTTTAGTATATAATGGTTTCTCACACACGTCGTTCTACCAAAGGCACTCGTTCCAAGGGTCGCAAGGGAACTCGTTCCACACGCAGAAAGGGGTGCAAGTGCAAGTGCAAGGGTGCCTGCAAGTGCAATAAGAGTAAGGCTCTTCGCAAGAGCAAGAGGGGGGGGTCCTCCTACTGTGGACCTTATGGAACGTGGTGCTAATAATAAAAAATAACGGGATGAGTATCACATGTAGACCAACTTCCTATACCGCAACAGTTTACACCGATGAAGATTTAAATCCGCACAAACACCTTCGGTGGTTACACGTTTAAATGAACCAACGCACAGTTCTCCTCGGGGCGTAAGTTATTTATATTGTCACCATAAGTTCACAAATAAAGTGGGTAACAAAAATAACGTATACCAAATCTATACATGAACGAATTTAGAGCTCATGTATATTATATCCACAAAGTATATAATGGGCTCTAACATAAGTCGTTCTACCAAGGGTACTCGCTCCAAGACTCATAAGGGTCGCAAAAACTACACTACCAAGAAGGGGTCCAAGGTATTCCACCGCAAGGGAAAATACGTGCGTAAATCTAGAAAACCTTATTCTAAGAAGAAGAGAGGGGGAACCACGGGCCAGATTCCCGGACCCCCTCCCTCAACAAGCCCCCCTGGGCCAACACAAAACGCCTGAACCAAATGACTTTATTATGCCAGAACTACCCCCATCACAAGACTTTGCATAAAAAATAACGGGATATTTTCCGTTATTTTCTTCCTTTAGTATATAATGGTTTCTCACACACGTCGTTCTACCAAGGGAACTCGTTCCAAGGGTCGCAAGGGAACTCGTTCCACACGCAGAAAGGGGTGCAAGTGCAAGTGCAAGGGTGCCTGCAAGTGCAAGAAGAGTAGGGCTCTTCGCAAGAGCAAGAGGAGAGGGGGGGATAATTGGAAAGACGGCCTTCATTACTAGACAAGGCCAGTAGCACCTCACGAGGTATTTGATATCCAAGGCTATAAATGAATACAATGAGGGCATAACTTAAGAAATGAGTGACAAAAAGAAATGAGTGACAAAAAGAAATGAGTGACAAAAAGAAATGAGTGACAAAAAGAAATGAGTGACAAAACTATGTCTATTACGCCCCCCATCGCAAGACTTTGAATAAAAAATAACGGGATATTTCTCATTATTTTTTCATCCGAATCCCAGGTCCGGACTTCCTGCGTGAGTTTTTTATTTAAATTTAATCGTCTCGGCTCATTCGGTACATTTCTCTCACCATAACGAGAACGAAGAATCCGACAAGGAGGAGAGTTTCTGCGATTACTGACATTGTGTATTGTTGTGTGTGTGTTTCCAGTGAAGTAAAACAAACGACCATTCAATTTTGTGGACCAATATTGGGTCCAACGCGTTAAGGTTATCAAAAACATCGAAAAAGGCCTCAAAAATCAACAAAATTGATAGCTTATTTTGACTAGTATGTCCTGCATCATTCTTACAAGAACCTAGTAAATCAACATGTCATCCAATACCAACACTCCTGTCATCAACGCTCCCGTCGTCGCGGAGAAGAAGCCCAGAGTAGTTAAGCCCAAGCTGTCAGCCAAGTATTCCAAGTTCCTCGAATTTGGTTACGTGTTCGTGCAGTCCCTTCACGGAAAGGGAACCCTCAGCGACGAGGGTTTGGAATCAGCTTACTCTGAGTTGAAGCTCTTTGACGAGGCGGAGTCCCAGACGGAGTTTTACGAGCAAGTGCTCGTCCAGTGCAAGGAAACCGGTAAGTCCATGCGTAAATTTGTGACACAGCGCAACAAGCCCCCCAAGGCAGTGAAGGCCCGCAAGCCTCGTGCCAAGAAGGAGAAGGCTGAACCAGTAGAAGGAGAGGTACCAGTGGAAGGTGCAGTACCAGTGGAAGGTGCAGTAAAGGAGAAGAAGGCCCGCAAGCCTCGTGCCAAGAAGACCACCAATGTGGTTCAAGACACGGCCAACGATTTGGTCGGTGAGCTTGTAGCAGCTGCCAACGCCCCCGTTGTCGAAGAGGCAAAGGAGGAGAAGGAGCCCAAGGCCAAGAAGGAGCCCAAGGCCAAGAAGGAGCCCAAGGCCAAGAAGGAGCCCAAGGCCAAGAAGGAGCCCAAGGCCAAAGTCGCTAAGGCAGTGACAGAAACTCCTGCCAAAAGTGAGGAGGCAAAGGAGCCAGCTGCGCCAAAGAAAGCCGCCAAACCCAGGGCTAAGAAGGCCGCCGCAGCCAAAGAGCCGGTGAATGAAGTGGTCGCAAACCTCGCCTCTCAAATGGAGGAGGTCGCCACAGAGATCGAAGAGGAGCTTGAAGAGGAGGAGATCAGCACTCAAGAGATTACGATTCAAGGCAAGGAGTACCTCATCGATGAGTCTAACAACCTCTATTCGGTCGAGACCCACGCCGAGATGGGGACATATAACCCCGAGACCAAGGCTATATCATGTGACCTATAAACAAAATCCCATAACCCTATAAAAATTATCCTGTAACCTAATAACTATAAAAAACCCTTTTTCATGGAGTCGCGCGGTGATTCTTTTTTATGATGTATCTATAGAGGCATGATTCCCGCATATTTCATCAATTTAGACAAAGACACGGAGAGACTGCAACACATCCAAGGCGTATTGTCCGAAATATTTTTGCCCGAGCATATCCATCGTATTAGTGGAGTGGCCCATAAAGAGGGGAAGCACGGATGTCGTCTAGCGCACATTCGAGCACACGTCCAGGCGATTTCTCACGGACACCCCTATTATCTGATTTGCGAAGACGATTTGACTCCCTTAGTGGGCGACTCCAAAGAGATTTCGCAATATATCCAAGATTCGATTTCCTCAAAACCCTCACTCGTACTGTTCGAGCAGGCGGAGGGCATCGAATCGACCGTTCGCATGCATCAATCAGAAGTCCATCCGCAACTCTACCGGATATTGGGCGGGGGTAAAGGAACGGGGTGCTATCTTTGCAGTCGCAAATTCGGCATCAAGTTGATTGAACTATGGACCCGCGTCACGAAACGCCACATTGACTACAGTTGGCAGCAATTATGGGAGACCAATGACGTTTATTTTCATCGTCCCCAGTTATTCATCCAGCGTGCCGGGTACTCCAACCAGAACGACGTGGATTGGAGAGCGTCGCAGCGGCCATTTGAATGGGAATATACTCCTTCAAAGTAGGTTTTTGATAATATTACGTTATATATATATATATATATATGAACCGTGAATTTTTCGAAGTGCAAAAAAATGGCGTGTCACCTTTTCAAAATTTCATGTGTTATCTAGGCGGTTCTGCGATTCAGACGGTTGGCGATAATCCGATTACAGCGTATCGTCAATTAGTCCAACAATATGCAAAATCAGCAAAAGGGGAAATCGTTAGTCCCGATGTTGCTGCGAAAGAGGTTCAAAATGTATTTAAAGCAAATCCGATGTCGGCGTCATTGTCAGGATTGACACCTCGCATGATAGGTGTATTAATAAAACGTGTTCCCAAATTCGGTATTCTATTGGGTTATGCCACCATATCAGGAGATACAGGGGAACCTGGAGTTGCTGCAGCCACAACCGCATCTATTTTATCCGCACCATTTATTAATCCAGTGCGACTGATTGAAAAGCAACAACGCGCAACACTGAATCAAACCGGAAAGGAAAAGGCGGTGATTGAAATTATAAAAGAATCTCAGCAAAAAAACTTTCGCCCTCTCTTTCGCGGAACAGTACCCCTCATGGGTCATTCATTCGCGAGTGCGATATTAGGTCTTGTCGGACAACCGCAATTACAAAAATATATTCAAATTGAAGTTGGCGCAAAAACGAATCTCGGACAATCTTTTACAAATTTGATTGCATCTGCAATTGTAAGTCCTATTTATGTGGTTGTAACAAACCCATTATCTAGATTAGAAGTAATTATGCAAACAAATTCGATAAAAGGAAATAAAATTGGCGTGATTGACGCTTGCAAAGAACTGATAAAAGATAGTAATAAGTTTGGTATGAAAGGTATGTTTCGAGGACAAGGAATAGGTATGGCAAAGGCCATCGTTTCACTGACGCTATTTCACGAAGGTCGGATGTTCCTCTCTAACAAAATGAAACTATATAACATTGAAAAAGGTCATTATAGTCCTCCTGATAAATGAGTGACAAAACTCTTCAAAGGGACTCCTTCAAACAATACGCTCAGTGTATTTTTCTCTCATATTGGAGTTCATTTCTCTCCTTTTCCAAGATTATTGTGGTGATATTATACCGCGCAGTGCATTATGCTGTGGACTTTATTTTGGTGAAAATTAAAATGAGAGCATAATGCAATGACTTGTTACTGGGATGGTGTCATAAAATCGTTGGAAAAACCGGATTGTGATATACTAGGTCTGAAAGACCGCAATATTTATACATTGATCGATCGTTTAAAGGCATTGAATTGTCGGACACTGGATATGAAATGGCAAAACGCGCCGATCACCTCGAGTCAAATGGATGAAAACATGGTTCATATCAAAGATTATCCAAGATCGAGTGGACCCCAAGGGTATTTGTGTTCTACTTTCGACCCTTTTTTGTTTTTACTTTCATTTCTTTTGAAAAAACCGGTCCATATGGATTATTGTGGCTCTGCAATCAAGTATGAGCCGAAAATCTGTTCCAATACACCCTTAAAATATAGATGTAATAGAGGCCATTTCTGGAATTTATAATGAACGGTTCTTCATTCTATTAGTACGCCGTTTTTTCGTCGTTTTTTTATGCAGTTTGTATTTGGGACGAATGACATTTCCCACTTGAATATTGTGTGCGTCAACATATCCACTCTTGATTTCGATGATGTACTTGGACGGTGTATCCACCTGTAAGGAGGTTTTGTCGTGTGGTACAGCGCCTTTGTATATGCCAACCACCTTGAAGTTTTCGTCCAAAAATATCAGGTCCAAGCTGACATATGTATTTTTCATCCAAAATGCATGTTTCCGACTCTCCTTCATTCGAAAGAGCGCACCCGCATCTTTCGGTAAACGCTTCAGGTCCATCAATCCCTTTCGTATTTCGGAGGGTGTCTTCATGACTCGGTTGATTATGACAGTGCGTTCCATATACACTATACGTAGCTAAAGTATAGGGTGAGTAATGTATGAATTGTCTCAAAATGGACGTTTTTACAACTTTACTTAAATTATTATTATAATATCTGTTCTAATAATATAGGATGCATACTGAAGTAAAGAGCAAAGAATCTGCGCGTTACGAGTTTTTACGGTTCAATGGAATTCTCCTTTCCTCCGTTGTGGTAATTTGGATACTCTCGCAAATTGTACCCCGCGGCATATTCACAATTAAATCCAAGGTTGTGTTAGATCTGGTATTCCCCCTTGTGTATTTTACGAGCTTTAGTTTTATTTTCGGGGGATTATTTCTCGCAGGAGACGATGTGTTAAAGACTTATCTTAAACATTTTATCCCAAATAATTTATTAGATGTTGGAGTTATAGCCGCGTACACGGGGGCCATTGCATTAATACTTGCAAATTTAATTAAAACTATTTTAGAGGCAATTTTTGGTATTAAAATTACATCCAGATTTATAATTGACTTGGTTGGACTGATTCTTGGGCGAGTTATTTTGCTTTCACTTATCTATGTATATGATTAAACGATTGTAGATTTCCAACGGTATAAACTGGTAATAATGGCGTCAAAATAATTATGTTATTATATGTAAAAGAATGGCTAAGTTCGATTACGTGAAATATGCTATTATCTCCATTGTGCCTCTCCTATTTATTTTTCCTTACGGTAAATATAGATGTAACAACAAATCCTTCAAAGATCCTTTAGAGGCCTCTCTCTTTTTCGGTCTCGATGGGTGGTCCGCGACGCATTTTTTCTGGTTCATGTGCCTAGGATACATGTATCCCGAAACACTTATATTAAGTATGACAGTGGGTTGTTTATGGGAACTGTTCGAACATTATTACGGCAAGGAGCGCCCCGGATGGCTTGGAGGATATGGTGATTGTAATGATTTGGCGACGGATAACGAGGAGGGGAACTGGTGGTATGGGAAATGGAGTGATATCGCGTGCAATGTCTCTGGATTTCTAATTGGTCGATATTTACACCAATAAATCGCACGTTTCGTTGAAGAGAATAAAATTGATTTTGTGTGATATTTCGTTGGTTCACAATATCAATTCAACTATGGGACGATTTTATAGCGGAGACATCGAAGGGAAATTTTGGTTTGGAGTCCAAGACAGTGATGATATTGAGAATTTGGTAAATATTACACCAAATACCGAATATGCATGGAAAGCATGTCATTGTTTTGCGGAAATCGATTGCGATGTATATTGTAAAACGTGTTATGAAACCAAAGAAGAACACATCAACGATGCAGTAGAACAGGGTGAATATGACGATAGCTGTTTATATTACGAAGAATGTTCTCATGGATATTGCTTAGACAAGGAAACACATTATCAGGAATTACTTGATAATATGAATGAATTAAAAACAATAATTCCGGATGAAATCATACAAACATTTGATAAAATCGAACAAACCGATGATATTTTGAATGCATTTACCGGAGTATTTGATAAATATTTACCAGTTATAAATGAGAAAAACGAAGAAGAAAATAGAGAAGAAAGACAAAAAATAAATGTGTTGGTAGCCAGATATACATTGGGCTATCAAATCGAATATTGTTTGCGAACAACGGGTTCGTGTAATGTGAATTGTGAGTATTGAGGTGTGGGGTGTGGGGTGTTATATTTACCCGTAGTGTAGTTTAAGAGTATATATTTTTATTTATTCATTATATAATGCCAATTAAATATAATAATTTAAATATAATGATAATGATGTCTAACCGACGACGACAATTAACACGCATAATGCAGCTATTAAAATTACCAGTGAAAAATGAGCTGGTTATAGTGTCGAATCAAACATATATAGTTCCCTATCAAAAACCTAAGTGTGAGATCATTTTGTATAATCCGACCGGTTTGTGAGCCTTTACGTATATCAATACAGATCCCCTCTCTTATTCTGCCCTTGCTTCCTTTTCACACAGAGAAATAATAGAAACCCGATGCTAGTATCAAATTCACAAATATTACGGCAAAAACAGGATACACTATATCGGTTACGTCAACGGGATGATAATAAGGAGACTCCATTTCACAGTCCATTTCGTTATTGCCACACATAAAGCCGTGATAATTTTTCATTACAATTTTACGGGAGATTTCTTTAAACTATTATGTGTTTTAAGAAATGAGTGACAAAAAGAAATGAGTGACAAAAAGAAATGAGTGACAAAACTATATCCCTATCTTGGAAAAATACCGTTTAAAGTAAGTGGGAAATATGAGTTTTGGAAGTTTTTAAAAAGTTCCAAAAATTGATATACACGGAGTTCTCCACCGTAAAAACAGGTGAAAAATGGAAGGAGAGCAAAATGCTTTGTTTTATAAAACGGATATTGACGATTGGCTGCAACCGTTTTTTCGGGAGCCGCATAATATTTCTGCGGGAAAGGGTTTAGGGGTTTTATATGTTGTATAATTATACAACATTATACAATGAAAACAAACCCCGAAAGCCCCAAAATATTTATTTGTGAAAATTGCAACTTTGGATGCAGTAATAAAAAGGACTATACTAGGCATATATCCACTGCAAAACATTTAAATACAATGAATCCACAACAAAAAACCCCCGTATTATTTGTATGTGAATGTGGTAAATCATACGGATATCGAGCTTCATTATTTAATCACAAAAAGAAATGTAATGTAAATCTTATCAATGCGGTCATTTCCCCAGAAACCGAAGACCATCGTGATGAACTTATTGAACGATTGGTTTCTTCAAACACAGAAATGATTACTTCAAGTAACGAAATGAAATCGATGTTCCAGATATTATTGGAAAAATATCACGAGAGTCAAACGCAAAACCAAGAATTAATGAATAAGGTTATTGATGTTATGCCACAGATGGGTAACACCACAAATAGTCATAATAATACCACTAATAATAACACCTTGAATTTTTATTTGACCAATACTTGCAAGGATGCAGAGTCCATTCACGATTTCACAGACCGGTTCGTAAAACGCAGTGTAGAATTCTTTAAAGGGAATTATTTGGATGTGGCCCATAATCAGATTGACCTGGCGTCCAATGTATATGACATTTTTAAAAACTGTATGGACGAGAACCCACAAACAGGAAAATTCATGCAAACGACCGACGTGAAAAATGGGACAGTTTATATCAAAGAGAAACAGAAGGACGAAAATAAGCAGTTATGTGGAGAAGCAGAATTCATCAAACACATGGATGGGTTTGCAAAGGCGGGGACCAATATTAGCCATGCAATCAATTGTGCTTTCATTCCCGTTCAAGGTGACTATAAAGAAATCATGGAAAGGGAGTGTGGAAAAGAACCCAAAGAGGATGATTATGAAGATGAAGACCACTATGAAAGAGACATGGATATTTACAAGGAAAAAACAGGAGACTTGAAACGGCATTTGCTAATGCAATCATTCAACGCGGTCTGCATGTTCGATGCAAAAAAGCGCCGTGATGAAGTAATGGAGAATACCCGACGTTTGAAGGAATAGCGAGTTATTTCAAAGGGGGTCCCCCTGGTTCCCTCATCTATACCCCCCCCGGCTTCGCCTTCCGCGGTAAGATCCCTATTACTTTCACATGAGGTCTTGGAATGATCTCATGTGAAAAAGAAATGAGTGACAAAAAGAAATGAGTGACAAAAAGAAATGAGTGACAAAAAGAAATGAGTGACAAAACTATATCCAATAGACTCCTCAAAAGAATATGCTTAGGGTATCCTCCCCTCACTCTTCGAGTGTTATTCACCCGATTTCCAAGACGATTGTTTTAAGAAAATGTATGGAAAACTGTCAAAAGGGATGTATTTATGTGCGCTCCGCTTTTTAATCTTGGAATTTCCTCAAAATAGATTGTATAATGTATCACTCAACAGAATACGCATCGGGTATATTCCTTACCTCTGCGAGTATTATTTCGCGATTTTCCAAGATGGTTGTTTAAAGAATTGTATAGAAAACTGTAAAAATGGGGTAAAAAGAAATGAGTGACAAAAAGAAATGAGTGACAAAAAGAAATTTTTCATTTTTCAATATTGATTTCGTTTGTTGATAATATAGTTATATTTTTGTGCGGATTTAAATCTTCAAATAATATATCATTTATGACTAATCCATATAAGAAAAAACTTGGACCAAGACAATTAAAAGGAGGAAATGAAGAACCAGAGTGTTCTATTTGTATGGGCGACCTAAACGAAAAGGACAAAATAACAACTAAGTGTCATCATGATTTTCATAGAGAGTGTTTTAACAAAAATTGTTTAGCAGAATTAACAAAAGGCGATTTTCGTACACGTGACGAAAAAAATGAAGTATTCCAATGTCCTATGTGTAGAGGTACTACTAAAGCAGAGTGTTTAAATAATCCTGAAGTAAGAGCTATATATCAAGGATTACATGAAGGATTACACCTAAATAGGAATGTTATTGGTGATACTGATGATAGATTGCAATTTCAAAATATGATTCATATATTAGAATATAAGTTAGAACATACCATTCAACGATCTGAAAATGGTTTTATTAATGCTGCATCACAGGAATTATTTTTAGTTAAATTACATGCTAATTTAAATAATTATTTTGTATTATCTAACGGCGACTTATCTAATGCTGATCTAGGATATATGTTAGAGGTATTTGAAGCACTGTTAAATAATGCGGTAATAGAATATGGTTTAGTTCAATATTCCATCACGGAATTCACTGATAAAATACGGGACGGACTTTACGCATTTGAAGAACATGGTGAAAATAATGAAAGTGATGATGAATTTATGGGAGGTAGAAATAAATCAAAAAAAAGGGGAAAAAGAAAAACCAAAAAATCCAAAGGAAAGGTAAAGGGGAAAAAAACTAAAAAGGGAAAGAAACAGAACGGAATTAAAAAAACAAAAAAAGGGAAAAGAAAATCAAGAAGAAGAAATGGAGGAACAATTACTCAAGGTTTTTGATTCAAATGACTAACATTTAATAAAACAACTGGCAATAAGAAAAATAAGAAAAACTCCTATCAAAACCTAACGCGAAAGGGGGTCGAAGGGGGGATTTCCCCCCTCTCCTATCAAAACCTAACGCGAAAGGGGGGTCGAAGGGGGATTTCCCCCCTCTCCTATCAAAACCTAACGCGAAAGGGGGGTCGAAGGGGGGGATTCCCCCCCTCTCTATATAAAATTGATTTTCAAATGTTTCGATAAAATATATCATCAAAACATTTATCAAGTATGGTAAAAAATACGCAAGGAGGAAGTAAACATAAGGGTTTGGCCCGCAAGTCGGTCAATGCCGCGCCTTCGGCGCATGTACGAGTGCCCGAGGAAGAGGGAGAATGTTTCGCGCATGTTACCGCAATGTTAGGCAATGGCATGTGTAAGGTTGATCTGTCATATAACGACGCTATTCTAACAGATGTCACATGTTTCATACGAGGCAAATTCAAATCTAAGTCCAAGAGGCAAAATCTTATCACCAAAGGCTCATTCATTATTGTTGGATTGCGACTTTGGTCTTCTGACCTTACAAAATGCGACCTTCTTGAGCTTTTACAGCTTAACGCTTCCAAAGACCTTCAGTCTAACACACAGTTCAAACTTTTACACGCACACATACTACACGAAACTCCTTCTAACCTTTATGACGTCGAATTCTCACAAAATTTATCCAATTCTATTACACACACACATGACATACTCGAACACACACATGACAGTATTAACGCTACACATTTAGACATCGCACTTATTTAAC
>Ga0222674_1000074_pt1 | contig 62235 bp, 56 predicted proteins | sample AntAcemetagen866_FD_179804 | JGI IMG/M metagenome (GOLD analysis project Ga0222674, IMG submission 179804) | Saline water microbial communities from Ace Lake, Antarctica - #866 | ecosystem: Environmental > Aquatic > Non-marine Saline and Alkaline > Saline | place: Antarctica: Ace Lake...
CAGCACCACCGCCACCCAGAAGGGCAACAGCCGCACCAATAATGATGAAAAGCTTTTTCTTACTTTTCGTGGGCTCTTCGCCCTCTGCTGGGGCTTCTTCTGTGGGGGCTTCTTCGTTTTCTTCTTCTGCCATATCAATTCATCCTGAATGATTATCTGATTAAATTTAGTACGCAAAAACCTACACGTACCTATGCATATTTTGGGCCTAGTTAGTTTTAGCTGTTTGGAAAGTGTAATAAAAGTTACTAAACTACTTTAGTATGAAGAGGTTAGTAATTTGTGGTGCTATATCGCTATTTATATGACTGCCAAAATCATGACGAAATTGCCAAAATTTATATGACGAAATTTTGACGCTATCTATGCCGGGTGGGAAAAAATAGTAAGGTTGAATCGTGTTCGGTTAAGCGCTATAGTCTCTGTTTATATGCAAAAAAGGTGATAAAAGTATGAATACTCGAGTAGTTGCTGTAGTTTTCAGTATTGTTTTTTTTCAGACTTCTCTAAGTCGGGCGGAGACTACTCCTCAAGTGTCTTATAATCTTGACCTTAGTTTGCTCTATTTGGATACCTTGCAAAATCCTTTCTCTACAGAAAAGTCCACCGATATTGATTCTGCGCGAGAACTGGAAAGTGTTGAATCTCGGAGCCTTGGACTTAAAAAAGCAAAGGTGGATCTGCAGTGGGCATACCCAGGTCAATCGCGGCTTAATTTAACCTTACGATTAGATAGTGCAGTGCGAGAGGAGCAAGATGAATATGATACTCGTGCGGGAGAGGTCTATTTCAAGAAACAACCAGTTCAGTTACTTGATGCCTACAGCATAGATTTATTATTTGCCGAATCTGCAGTGCTCAGCGTTGGTGTTTTTGAAGAAATGATACATAGACGGTCTGCCTATAGCCGGGGTCCAGAGTTTGGTTTAGAGGTAATCTTGCCAACCAAATTTGCTGGTGCATATTTACAATGGCGTTTTGATAATCATGCTGCCGACTATTCCCAACAAACTCCGGCCCCCGGGTTGGTGTTTGATCTGTGGGTTCATCAAGGAAATGGTGACCGAGTGGAAGTGGATATTTCAAAAGAAAAGACTCATGATGACGCTCCAGGAGCTAATGATCCACACTTAGGCGTAGCGGCTGGTATCCGGTGGTTGCGATCTCCTTCTCATAGACTCGGTGTTTTAGTTGGTGGTGGTGATAACCATTATATTGATAGTACTGGGCAGGGAAAACGTAACGAAGTATTCGCTCGTTTTTTTAATGAGCTTATGTGGACTAGGCCTGTTTACTCGGGAAAAGTTTCCTTTGAGTATCGGTTGCTAAAAGAAAAATGGCAAGGTGATCAGATTGACCTTCCATCGCGCACGCACCAAAGTGGGCATTTGAATGCAGGTATTGAGGTGTATCCTAATGGCTGGGTGTTGTGGGGAGCTCACTACGGACGTAGTAAGTTTCATAAAGAACTATGGGTTCATGGTTATCAGTTTGACCTAGGCTATCAGCAGGTGTTAAAAAGCGGGATTGAGTTGAGTGTCATTGCTTCCGAAGAACGTCGGAGTCACTTAGAGCAGGGAAAAACTCGGGGTGGTTTTGTTGGTGACGATGGCTCGCGTGATCGGTCGATTCGTCGAGTGGCGCTAGAACTCGGTTATTTACTCGGAACTAATTGAATCTTGCTGTAAAACGACCTAGATTAGGTATATAATATAGCCTCCAGTCAATGAGCGTACGAGGGAGTAGAGTTGATGCAGAATATTCTAATGGTTGCGGTGTGGTTGTTATTGGTTGTGTTGAGTGGCTGTCGCGGTTGCACTGAGCAACTTGATCCAACTGGTGACTGGAAGAAATTTAAAAAAGAACGTATTTTAGCAAACGAAAAACACCCGACCCTAGAGCAGGATGGTAGTATCCCAGTAGTTTCTAACGACGAGGTTGGCGAGGCTTCAGGGTCATCTTCTATAGACGGTAAATATAATACTTTTTGTTCTTCTTGCCATGGGGTTGATGGTGATGGTAAAGGTCCCGCTGGTATGGCGCTAAAGCCGCCGCCTCGTGATTTTGTTACATGGACCGATCCTTCTATCACCGATGATTACATAGCTAAGGTTATTAGTGAAGGTGGGGCTGCTGTTGGTAAAAGTGCTTTAATGGCCCCTTGGGGCGGTGTGCTCTCAGCTGATGAGTTGAAGCAGATGGTCGAGAAAGTACGTTCATTTCAAAAGAAATAGTGAGTTGTACTAGTTATGTCAGATGAACATCAGCGCCGTGAATATTTTCGCATCGACTATCCCAAGTTAAACAGTGCGCACATAGTCATTCTGTCACGTGAGTTTCCGGTCATAGATATTTCCCAACATGGAATTAAGTTGCTGAACGACAGTAGTTTTGATTTACGTGAGGGTTCAGAGCTAAGGGGTGGCGTTCAATTATTATGTGGAGTCAGCGTGGTAGTATCGGCGCGCGTTTTGCGCTGCCAGCCGGACAAAACGGTAGTCTTATATCTTGAAGAAGGGATTCCGCTCAAGTTGATGTATGACGAGCATAGATTTTTGATCAAGAATATTCCTACTTCATAGGGCTCCAGCCTAACGTGCTGTATTTAAATGTCTTTTACTTGATTCTATGGAGTTATCTAAAGCTCTTTATGATTTTCCTGAAATCTTTTGGGTAGGTTTGTTTACGAACTAAACTAGGAGAATGAGATGAGACTTACGTTAACCCTGACATTAGCTTTAGTGGCTTTTTTCGGAGCATCTTGTGGCGATAGAGATGTTACGAAAAGAAGCCAAACCGATATTGATATCCCTGAGATGGGCGCTCCGATTACGGCAAATGCACCTAGTGGTTTGAAGCTAATCACTACAGATAACAGCCCTCAAATTTGTTCATCCGACAGTTGTCGCAACAGTTAAATCTCGGCGTTTTGCCTCTGGTGGTGGCAGTATCATTCAATTGGTTAATGCTGCAGACGGACGAATCGAAGAGGTAAACACACGGTCAGCAGATATAATGTTCCTAGCTTTGAAGAACCTGGCGTTGAGAAAACGATCGCTTATAGCGCAGGTCATTCTTTTACCTATAACCCTAAATGCTACGATAACTATGAAGGCACAAGTCTCGTCGCTAATGCATGTCAGATGTTATTTGGTAAGACTGAAGAGAACGTTTATTTTGTCGGTGATCGCTACTACGAGTCTGATACGAATGCTAGAACTATGTGGACTACTCAAGATGAAAGCGAAAATGTTGAGCTGTGGCAGGCATCTTTTGATGACGCTAACGACAATGGTTCTGTGTTAACTCCCTTGAAGTCTACTAAAGCTACGGGTGTTGTTGAGTTTACTCGGGCTGGAGTGGGATCTGTTTCCGGTGGTGTAGACTTTATGTGTGGTTCGCAGATTCGGTTGAATTCGTCTTACAGTTATATCGATGGAAAGGTTGCAGCTCCTTCAACGACTTCTTCGAAGTCATGCGCTGATGTTGCCTCGGTAACCTATTCTTTAAATACCACCGACTTTTCCGAAGAGAGCGCCGCAACGTGTGTGACCGCTGGTTTAACCACATTTGAATTGACTGCGATTGCTACTAGCGACATCGACACTAGTATGTTTTTTAGCAAGACTAATATAAATCATACATCTGAGGTTTCGGCCTATAGCACCTTGCCTCTTGAAGAGGAAAATTAAGGAGTTAAGGACCAAATCTTAATGATGAGGCCCCAATAATACCTAACTAATAAGTTTCTCCTTGATTTGCCAGCCAGTATTTTATAGCAAGGGGGACTCTACAGAGGTGTTAATGGGGCCTAAATTCTTCCTCCTAATTATGTTCGTTTGTTCAACTTCAGCTTATGCTGGAGACCGGATTATAAACAGCTCTCAAAGCTTTCTCGATATGCTCCAAGATCGGCCTGATGCGGCTCGTTTATTAGGTTTTCCAGAAGTAGCAAATGTCGTGGTGCACTTAGGCTATCAGAATGCTACCTATGCTAATCTCGATGATCTCAAGAAGGTATTAACCTTTGATATACGTTCTCGCCCTGCAGATACCGTTCATGTTTTTTACCTAACCTCTCGTGGTTTATCCGCAGAGCTGGTCGAATTATTTGCTAGTGAAGAACTTAAGAATCATGGCCGTGTTTTAGTGGTCGTGTCTCAACAAAATCGAAATGACGTCTTACATAATATCGCTGATTTGTTCGCTAACAAAAAAGAAAATTATCATCAAATTAATCTTGATAATGGACACCGTTGGGAAGATTTTATTTCGGGTTTTATCACGAAGATTTCTCGTAAGGGTCAACTAGAAAATTCATTTAAAACAGAAATATTAATGAAAGAAGGCAGTGATTCCGAGTTAAGATCAGTTTTAAATATTTTGGCGCGTTCGAGGTTTCAAAAAAATCTAAATGAAATTGATGTAGAGTTAGGTATGGGATTTTTCCCAAGGCGTGGCAGCAACCTATTTCAATTGGCGGCGACTAATCTTGCTTCGTTAAGTGACTCCATTGCTGAGGTCAACCGGTATCTGAATTTTTCATCTTTAGTACTCGTGACCAAAGAAAATTCCACAAAGACGCTTTTGTCAAAATCACCTTTTGGTATTGTTCGAAATTCGTCGGTGTCGTCTGATCGGGAGTTAGTTCAAGAGCAAATCGATGACTTTACCAGTGGCCAAGCTCATCATGCGAACAGTTTTTCTTATGATCTAAATGAAAAATCAGCGAAGGTTCATGTGAAACTTAATGAGCGGTCATTTATGATACGTATATTAGCAGGTGAGAGTTTATATGAAGATCTTATCGAGAATGATCTAAAGGCCTCCGTATGGTTTCACGGCCCAAGTAGTAGTGAAAGTATTATTTTAGATCCGTCGGATTGGAAGGTGATCGGCTCGGAAGGTGATCGGTTCATCATTGAAGCCGATAGAAATTTTAAAGAGGTTGTTGTGCCTTTTCTACCCAACCCAGGTCTAGAACTGATTTTACACCAAGAAACCCACAGTCCTAGAACAGCGACAGAGTCTTTCAGTTGGGCTTTAGAAGATTTTGATTTGTTGTCGACCAGCCAACAACAAAAAGATTTGGCTTTTCTTAGCTCTGTCGAACTGATCAAAAGCGAAATCATCGCTGTTGCAAATCATATTGAGGACTTGGGTGTGGACTCGCAGTATTCCGAAGTTACGTTGAAACCTCGAAATCAGAAATTTACTGGGGATATCCTTCACTATTCATCGGATGTTGAGGCGCTAAGACAATATCGGCGATATTTAATATTGCTGAATACCCAACTAGCAGACGACCGTAAGCGAGTAGTCTCACATCAGCCTAATTGTGCGGCTCTTTTTGCAGAATGAGACTCAAGCTCTTAACTAACCCACAGTAAATACACTATAAAAATTCAAATAAAAAAATAAATTGATATTTAGTTAAAATTTAATTAATTAAATATCAAGATTATCGAGGTGAAAAATGAAGTTGTTTCTGGTTTTGGCGTGTGCGCTCGGTTTGGGTTTGACTATGGATGTCTACGGACACGGTATGAACGAGTACTCTGACGGCAGCTCCTTCTTGAGTCGACTAAACTCAGGGGCTACATTCGACGGGCATGATGTGTTTAAAGATATTAATCGTATTGCGGTTCATCTTGGATATCAGGAGGGCGATTATAATTCTTCTTTGAAAGCAAAACTTTTAAGCGATATTGGTGCGGGTGGTCTAGGAACTATAAACATAGCGAAGCTCACCAACTTCGGCTTGGGTCCTGAGATTGTAGAATTGTTAACTTCCCCCGACTCAGCTTTTAACGAGCAGCGGCAGTATGCGAAATTTCTCTTTGTGGTCGAGGAGAGTCATCTACAGGATATGGGCATCCAATTGATGCTGAAAAAACTCAGTGCCACTGAACCGGAAGGGTTAAAAACTTATTCTGTCATTGTACTGAAGTCTTTGGATTGGAAAACTTTCGCGACCGATCTGGCGCTTCGAGTCGCTGCGTTGAAACAGCTATCGATGGATATATTCCTAAACGAAGGTGGGTTAGTAGCGCGAAATATTGTTCTGAGCTTGATTACTCACAGCCGTTACCGCCGTGATTTAAATCGATATAACATTCATTTGGGTCTTAATCATTTGCCTAAGAATATAGTCAGCGTCGACGGACATCTTGCAGCGACAGAGATTGCTAGCCAAATGAAAGAAATCTTGATGCTAAATAGGTATGCTGATTTTGAAATGAGTTTTCACTCTGAACCCGATATTTATACAATTGCAACAGTTGACGAGATGGACCGAGTAAATCCGTTGGACAAAAAAGTTACTCAAGGTTCGGATAAGGTTCAGGAACACCTGTCAAACCTTCAGTATGGTAAGAATCATGTAAATAATTTAGCTAAGATTAATTTAATCGACGGTGATAATCCGGCCGATCAAACCAACCTATATGTGAGTAGTCGAGATGGCGTTATAACCATGATAATGGATATGACGGCCTCGATTTATAATAATAGATATCTGAGGGGTATGTTTGTTGTGGCAATGGATCTAGGTCAGCACCAGATACCTCAGGAGTTTATCCAATGGAAAGATCTTGAGTCGATGAAGTTTACCGACCGGAAGCTTGTCATTGCAGAGATCGATCTAACAACAGATGATCGATACTCCGACCTAGTGGACACGGAGAGATTAGATATTTTGTTAAGCCCACTACTAAGAATACAGCTCGCTACCGGGCAGGTAGTTCATTCGAATTCGCTCGAGCCTAAAAACGTAACACTTTACAATAAGATCGAGATGCAAAAGGAAAACTTTCCCCTTATCTCCTCGCAGCTTAAGGAAGTTGAATATCGGGCTTTAAGTCAGGCGTTTGATATGTATAAGACCAGAGCGCACAGTGGATTGATCGATCTCAAGGTAAAACCCAAAAACATCCAGGTCGGATCTAAGTTTCGGTTGTCTTATTACGCTGAGGAGCGCGAAGGCGTTAAACAGCTAAAGACCTATAAAGACCTTCTTAAGGAGGAACGAGCTCTTGCCTGGATAACATCTCAAGGCGGCTGTTCTGGGCTGTTTGGTAACGCTAAAGGCTAAATATTGGCTATTTAGTTAACTTGGGCTGTGAGTTTCGGAGTTATCGGGAGTATCCGGGCTTTTGACAGCCTCATCCTTAGGAGTCTGAGCGAGGAGTTCACGGATTTTTGCCCGTTCTTCCTCCACCAAGTCTTTCTCGGCTTGTTCTAGGGCCTCATCGATCGTGCCTTTAATGTCAGCGGTCGTCCGCCTTATCTTGACGAAGAACCGGCCAAATTGATTAGCAAGCTCTGGGAGCCGTTTAGGTCCTACAAATAGCAGACCAGCGACTCCTATGACTAATATCTCTAATGGACCGATACCAAACATGAATGTTTTCTCCCTTAGTTTGGCAGTTTAGTTTATTTGGAGATAATGATAAATTAAGTTTTTCATACTACGGCAATGTAAGGACTTAATTTATGATTGTAGTGACCGGAGGGGCCGGATTTATCGGGAGTTGCATGGTCTGGCAGCTAAATCAACTAGGCCTCAGTGATATTCTGGTGGTGGACGACCTTGGATCCGAATCAAAATGGCAAAATCTTAGTAAGCACAGTTTTTCTCACATCATGTCTATCGATGGGTTTATAGAAAACCTCGGTGAATACTCAAATCAGATCGAAGGTATTTTTCATATGGGAGCGTGCTCCACTACCACGGAGACTGACGCTGATTATTTGATGAAAAATAATGTTCTGTACTCGAAGAAGCTTTTTGAGTTTTGTACCGAGAAATCTATTCCTTTTATTTATGCGTCGTCAGCCGCAACCTACGGAGATGGTAGTCAAGGTTATGATGATTTAGCTTTGAATTGGCAAACGCTTCAACCGATTAATAAGTATGGTTTTAGCAAACATATATTTGATCGCTGGGTCAGCACACAAAAGAAAACACCACCTTTTTGGGCCGGTTTGAAGTTTTTTAATGTTTACGGTCCACAGGAATACCATAAAGGAGGACAAGCAAGCGTGGTGTATCATGCCTTTCCTCAGGTAAAAGAACGTCAATGTTTAAAATTATTTAAAAGTTATAAACCAGAATATCAAGATGGTGAGCAAAAGCGTGACTTTATTTACGTAAAAGATGTACTCAAAGTTATGGCGCATTTTTGGAATACTCCCAAGCCGGAACGATCAGGGATTTATAACGTTGGAACAGGTACAGCTCGCAGTTTTAGTGATCTAGGTAGGTCGGTTTTTAGTGCGCTTGAACTTAAGAACCCTAATTTTGAATGGATTGACATGCCCGAGTCTCTAAAGAAACAATATCAATACTTCACAGAAGCAACTTTAGAAAAGTTGAGAACTATAGGTGGTTATCAGCAAGAGTTTTTTTCTTTGGAAGAGGGGGTTAAAGAATATGTCGCGAATTACCTCAACCAAGACGACCAGTATTTATAGGTGAGTTTGTCTAATTTCATTGCTAATTTTTTGATTGGTATCGCGCTCTATTTTTGTGTTGTGTCTGATATTTATGCGTTCGAAAAATACCGAGTGATTGATATGAAGATTGTCGGTGACCATCATCGAACCGATGAAAGTTGGATACGTCGGTACTTAGATATAGAACTCCCTGCTGAAATGGAAGTATCAGATCTTGAGTTTCTAAGATCGAGAATTTTAACAACCCAGGTGTTTACAGAGGCAACACTTTCATTTGTTCCTGTTAATACGGACGATAGCAAAGATTATATATTAGAGATTGAACTCGATGAAAAGTGGACGACTATTCCAGTTCTACGAGGAGCCTATGGCGGAGGAACCCCGCTAAGGGTCGTCGGTATATATGATACCCATACTTTTGGTAGGTTGTGGACTTTAGGTGCTGAGGCAAGAAAGTATGGCGAGGCTCCTTGGGGTGGTGTGGCCTGGGCCAAGGCCCCGAGGCTTTTGGGAGGCCGGCACGTGTTTGGTTTCGAAGTGTGGCGGCAATACCGCGAGCGAACTATATATAACAAAGACGATGAAGAATTAGGGTATTACCGGTCCGATTGGAGTTTGTTTCGTACCCTCTACATGATTCCGGTTGATGACGCTGCTAAATGGAAAGTCGGTTTGGATTTGAGATTCAGAAAAGAGGCTCCTGCTCAGTTTAAACCCACTGCTAGGGGTTCATCTTCAGATGCTAATGAAATCCGTGAACCAGGTGAAGTTAAACAATTCGCGGCAATGCCCCGGTTTGTATATGACACGATTGCGATAAATAACTTGAATCATCGAGGGGTGCGGCTTTTGGGCTACGGCGGTCCGCTGTATGAGAGTGATAACACCGCAAGTTTGGTCGAAGGTGAAGTTTTTTATTATAAGTTATTTGCCAAGAACAAGCTGAATTTTGCTTTCCATCTAAAAGTAGGTCAAACGACTACCGACTCTCTGGAGAGTCAGTACTTTTTGGGTGGTTTAGACTCGGTTCGTGGAGTTCCGGAGGGAGCGATTTATGGTACTAGGGCTAGTTACTCTAATACTGAGCTAAGGCATATTAGTTTAAAGTTCAAACATCTATGGGTTCAAAGCGTTGCTTTTCTGGATGCTGGCGGTGCCGGCTCTGACTGGAAGAATCATCGAAGAAATTACCGGAGTTCAGCAGGACTGGGATTTAGGATATCTATTCCGAAAGTTTATAGATTAATGTTTCGCTTTGATTACGCGTGGAGTTTAGATGACCCTGGTTCCGGCGGATTTTCTGCAGGCATGAATCAGTTTTTTCAGCCCTATAAACCGCTTTGAAAAATGACGCATCAAACTCTAAGACTTATTGCTGTCCACATATGATTTCAGACAACGCTTTACTTTTGTCGTCTAGTTCTTCTAATTTCATTTTCTTGTTGGAAACATAGGTAATCCTAAGTTTGATCCCTATGAGTTTATCGTAGTCATTAGTTCTCGTGACTTTCATCAGGAAAACCTCAGGTTTATTCTTTTCGTTTATCGTGTCGATAACATCGCCTTCGAAGAATATCGTCCGTCTCTCAGCTTGGATCTTATGACCACGGAAGTTTGTGGTTGCTATATTTAGTCCCCAGGTCGAGCCGTCTTTTGGAGAACAACTCCAATCACCGAGTAGTTTGCTTTGAGAGTCGCTTTTTTCCGTCTCGTCTCTTTGCACAAGAAGATAGTCTCCTACGTCGCCTTTTAAAACGAGTTCATCCTCATTAATTTCGTAGCTAAAATCTTGCGATGATTTGGGTTCAGCGATGAGACTGTATTGTGATTGTTGGACGTCGAGAAGTAAGCTTCGTGATTTTGTCATGTCAGTGTAGGTGCCGTTTACGGTTTGACTTAGTTGTTCTAACGGCGCGATCTTGAAGCTTTGATCCTTGAAGAAATTTACCGATACATTAGTGTTCTTTCCTTTGCTAGGAGAGAATATACCCGTCCAAGAACTTCCGGTGAGCGACGGGATGACGTTGGGATTGCCCTCGGATCCGCATCCAGTGCTGACGAGCCCAAGTATAAGTAGCTGTAGAATCTTAGTCATAAAACGTCCTCCTAGATCAATTATAACCTATTTAAGATCCGGGTGCTGGCCTCGAAATGCCTATGATTGGTAAGAGTATAAAAAATTGGCATTTAGCCTGTGTTGTTTCATATTGAAAAACCCCCAATATCACAAAGGAGATTGGGGGTAGCATATTTTTAATTCTTTACGCCTAATGAACAGCCGATGCAGAAGCCCCAGCTCGCTCTTCTTCTTGGCGTTCTTTAAACGCTTTTTGAAGGTGCTTAGGAATATCTTTTTTCATATCAACGCCGACGATTTTAGATACTCCAGGTTCTTGCATGGTGACACCGTATAAAGTATCGAGAACTTCCATTGTTCTTCGGTTATGTGTGATGACGATGAATTGGAATTTCTCTGCTAAGATTTCCAGAACTCGGTTGTAACGACCGACGTTGGCTTCATCTAGTGGAGCATCGACCTCATCGAGGAAGCAAAATGGCGTAGGCTTGGTTTTTAGCAACGAGAAGATTAATGAAATCGCAGTAAGTGCTTTTTCTCCACCAGATAGAAGAGTCATTCTTTGAGGTTTTTTACCAGGTAGTCTCGCTATGATCTCAACGCCAGCATTTAGCGGGTCCTCTGGCGAAGTGAGGTTAAGATGAGCCTCGCCGCCGGGGAAGAGGACTGGAAATAAGCTCGAGAATTCTTTGTTGATCGTATTGTAGGTATTAATGAATTTATTTTTCGAAGTTTCTTCGATTTCTTCTAAGGCATCTTCGAGTAGGTTTATACTGTTAAAGACCTCTTCTCGTTGTGCGGTAATAAATTCTAGGCGCTCCATAAGTTCATCGTACTCTTCGATTGCTATCATGTTGATAGCGCCTAGCCCTTCGATTTTGTTTCGTAGTTTTGAAACTTGTCTAGCTACATTTGTAGAATTAAAATCGGGGTCTTTTTCAAACTCATGCTCAGCAATTTTGAGGTGATATTTTTCTTCGGCTTGTTCATCGATGCTTTCGATGGCGACTTTAAGTCGCTCCATTTCGACGTTTCTTTTCGAAATAAACTTTTCTATTGCGGAGTATTCATCACGGATCTTTTTGAGCTTTAAGTCCGAAGCTCGTAGACTTTCTAGAATACCGCTGTTTTCTTCACGTTTTTCGGTAAGCTCAGCTTCAAGGTTTTCTCGCCTTTGAAGTAGGTCTTCCATTTCCGACATAGAGGTTTGGTAGTTGGTTTGGATTTCTTCTACCTCTAAGTCAATTCGTGATTTTTCATCGTAGCGTCTAGTTAGGGTAGTTTGAATTCGCTCTAGTTGAGAGGATGTTCTTTCAAAGCCTTCTTGTAATGCCTGAGCTCGGGTTTCTGATTTCACGAGTTCGATTTTTCTTGAGTCATGCAGTCGGAATACTTCGGCGCGTCTTTCCTCGGTGTCCTGAGACTCTTCTTTGATTTCTGCTAATTCAGCTTTGATTCGTTGCCGTTCGTCGTCATGGCTTAATCGAGCTTGACCTTGTTCGGATAATTCAGCGATGAGCTTGCGGTCTTGTTGTTCAAGCTTTTCAAGTTGATCAGTGGCATTTTTATGAAGCTCTGCTTTGTGTTCTACGAGTTGTTTGCTGCTGCTGAGGGCTTTTGAGATCTCGAGGACCTCGTGGTTTTGTTCCTGCAGTTTATCTTCGAGTTCTTTGAGCTCTAACTCATCAGTTGAGTGTTGAAGCTGAAGTTGGTCGAGTTCACTTTGAGTAGAAGCCAGCTCTGCTTCTTTAGCTTTTAATTCTACGCCGAGCTCTTCTAGCTCGGTCTTTCTCGATAAAATACCCTTAGAATTTGGACTTAATCCCACAATAAACTCTTCGTTAGAACTAAATTGTAGTCCTTGTGAGGTAAATACAATTACGCCTCTGGGAAGGTTTTTCACTTCATTTTCTGAAAGTTGCAGACCGGATACGAAGTAGAGCCTACTAAAAATCTTATCGAGGCAGCTATGTTCTTTAGAAACTTTTAAGTAGTTTTTTAGGGGCTCGGCCTCTGTTTTTGCTACCCACTCAGAAAGAGCTTGTTCGTCAGGTGTTTCCCAGTTTGATAAAACACTTACCGGAAATCCACCTAAGTCGAACTTATGTGTCAACCTAATGAGTTCGTTAAGCTCATCTAGTCGATCAATCAGTAGTCGCTCAGTCCAGTTTTCTATGGTAGCTCGTGCATGAGGAGGTAGCTCGTGAGCCTCTTCTTTAAAGCTTATATAGTCAGTTAATAAGCCGGTACTTAAGCAAGTCGCGTTAGGCGCTTCACTTTTTAAGGTTTCAAGTGCAGCACTAATATCGCTTGCAGTGGAAAGCACTTCTTGTGCAGAGGTGTAACGCGCACGGGTATCGAAGTAGGCTTCTTTAAACTCGTCTTTTTGATTTGAGAGTTCCTTTAAGCGTTCTTTACGCTCTCTAATTGAGGAGATCAGTTCGTCACGGGTGCTGAGCTCGACATCGAGGCCTTCTTGCATCACGGAAGCTTGGCCTTCAATATTTGATAGATTTAGTTTGTGTTCGCTCAGGTCTTTACTGAGGTCTTCTATTCTTTGCTGCCACTCGTTAATATCGCGGTCAATTTGATCTCGTTCACGGCTGATAGCTTCACATCGTAAGGTGTTACTCTCCAGTAGCCGAGAAATGTTTTGTAGCTCGTCTTCGTAGTCTTCAATTCTAGACGTGTACACCATAGCTTCTTCGTCTACAGCGTCGAGTTGATCTTGAAAGCTTTCAATTTGTTCGTTTAGCTCTTCAGCTTTTTGCTTAGCAGTTGAGAGCTCATCTTGGGCCGCTTGGAATTGTTTTTCTACGACGGAGAGGCTTTCGGAGTCTTCGCCAATCTCTGTTTCGAGTTCTGTGAGGCGTTCTTTTTTGGTGGATACTTTGCCGTCGGTGCTAGAAATAACGCTTTCCGCCCTGGCAATTTGTTCTCTAATAATAGCAACGGACTCTCGTAGCCCTTCAATACCAGGATCGGCAGCATCGAGTGCAGATTGAAGCTCAAGTTGCTCAGCCTCAAGTGCTATCATCTGAGCCGAAAGTTCGGCTTCTTTTGTGGCTTCAGTATTAATCTCTTTCTGAAAGGAAATGAGTTGATCGTTATAGAAGTGAAAGTTATGGGCAAATAAAGACAGTTCCGAACTTCGGAGATTTTCTGTGAATTCTTTCCACGATTTTGCTTTTTCCATTTGAGTTTGAAGCGTGTCTTTTTGTCTTGCTAGTTCTCCGACCAGATCTTCGATGCGCGAGAGGTTCTCTTGGGTTTGGTCTAGTTTCTTTACCGCTTCATCACGTCTCTTCTTATAAACATAGGTACCGGCAGCCTCTTCGAGGATGATTCGGATTTCTTCAGGTTTTGCATTTAGTATGCGATCGACCTGACCTTGTTGAATCATGGAGTATGATTTTCCGCCAAGTCCAGTCGTAGAGAAAAAACTGACGATATCTTTTAGCCGGCAAGGTTTTCGGTTGATAAGGTATTCACGCTGACCGTCGATGTATAAGCGTCTGGTGAGGGATACTTCTGGTTCATGCCGGTATTCTGGTGGGCAGAAGGCACTATCATCTGCATTGTCGAAGGTTAGTGTGACTTCGGCCATACCGAGAGGTTTTCGGTTCGCAGAACCGGAGAAGATGATGTCGGTAGCAACCTTACCGCGAAGGTTCTTGGCGTTTTGTTCACCCATGACCCAGCGCACTGCGTCAATGACGTTACTCTTTCCAGAACCATTTGGTCCGACAATTCCGGTAATTCCTTGATCAAATGGAATGTTGACCTTGTCTGCAAATGATTTAAACCCACACGCTTGAATTTTCTTTAAAAACATACGAACCGCATCCCTGTTATTATGCTTTGATAAAACTTATTCAATTCTTTGAGAATTTCCCCAACCTAACTTTATATCAGCCCCAGGCAGAACCTCCAAGGGAATAACGGCATTTCCGTAGAATGATCCCGCTAAAACTTTGCCATTTTTATTCATAGCCACCTGGAAATAAGAACTATCAGGGCTGCTAGACGAAATCTCCTGACTCCATAAAGTCCCGTCCAAAGTTTTTGCCGAAACGGTATACGAAGCACTATTACGAAAACTGGCCCGGTCTTTAAAGTGGTTAACAAGCAGTGTCAGCCGGTTGTTGACTAATTTCACCTCGAAATCCCCTGGAAAATGCTGCTCGGGATTTAATTCGCCACTAAATCCGTAGACGCGTTCGAAGTTTAGCAATTGGCTATTGTTTAACTTGGGTTCGGTTTGTGTCGTGTCATTTAAGATCGTCACTTTGATAATACTGTTTGCGAAGCGGTTGTTCTTACTGTTTTTACCGCGGTGAGATAGGTAGAAAGCGTTGGGGTCGAAGGGGTCTGACTCTGCGGTCCAAAAGTTGGTCCGATAGTGTTTCTGATTTAAGTTGGTAACGCCAGCGTCCGTGTCTGGGGTACCGTCATAGTTTTTTAAAGTGAAGTAAAGCCAGTGTAACTCTTGATCGGTAGTCGGGTTTACATCGTTGCCTAGACCACGGTAGGGAAAGCCCTTATCTCGCTCTTGAGCTATAGGATAAGTAATGTATTGGTATCTTCGGGCATTTTTTGGGAGGTTGTATCGAGAAAAACGGGTGGCCTCGAAATCATCAGGCACTTCGTTCGGCCCCTCGGTTTCGTCGCCGGTTTCCCAGTCTATAGTTCTTTGATCGTCAGCTAGCTTGTCTTCTGTTTCTTGGGTGATAATGTCGGTTGGAAAAGCAAAAAGAACCTCTCTGTTTACATCTAAGTGCAGAGCTCTTCTCGTTACGAAATAGTTCCGTACTAATTTAAGCTCGGTGTCTGATCGCGGGGTTTTCAAAGTTCCAAGGTATAGGCGTCCGCCACTACAGCTTACGGCGAAGTGGTCGTAGTTTTCCTTGATAACTGAGTTGACTGGAATGCAGTTAAGTTCCAAGGCGCTGTCGGCACTCGTCCAGCGCTTGACTAGAGCTGGAGACTCACGGTTGCTGATGTCATAGAGGTGAATCTCAAACTCAGAGTCGTCATCTTGTTTATCGAAGGTAGCAATGAGGTCGTCACCAGCAATATTGATGGACCTACCTAAGCGAGGCGTTTCGATCGCAGTAATCTTTTCCCCGGAGCTATTTATGACGAGTAGTGACCCGTTGTTGTAGGTTCGATCAAAGTCAGAGTTGAGAACGTAAAAATACTCTCCGGTGTTATCCACTGATATATCTGTTGGACTCGATACGTGAGTACCGATGTCTGGGAAATTTTCTTCCCTCTTACATCCCAATATACAAATCATGATTGTTGTGAGACTAATGGTTAGCCAGTTTTTAAACATAAAAGATGCCTCATTTTTTTTTCAGGTACTAAAACTATGTTAGTGCCTAATCTTAAGGACTTAGCATGTCATTTGCGGGCATCTTTTAAAAGAAAGAAATTAGGCTTTGCACCATCTTTTGCCCTTTATTATAAGTGTTAGGTAGTAACTGTTAAATAAGGGGTTAACGAGCTTGATTTAGAGCTGGATTAATTTGTAACTTACCGATATTAGGAGATTTTATGTCGTCGTTAAATAAAGTTATGGTCATGGGAAATTTAGGGCAAGACCCAGAGTTGCGCCACACTGCATCACAAACTGCTGTTGTAACACTCAGTGTTGCGACAACCGACTACCGGATGGTTGATGGCCAACGCCAAGATCAAACAGAGTGGCACCGGGTAGTGGTTTGGGGAAAACAAGCGGAAAACTGCTCAAAGTACCTTCAAAAGGGCCGAACAGTATTTATCGAAGGCCGTCTTCAAACCCGTGCTTGGGAAGACAAAGAGTCAGGTGCTAAACGCTATACTACTGAAATTGTTGCACAAAATGTGAAGTTCATCGGCGGCGGTCAGCGTGCAGACGCAAACCAAGGTCAATCAGCGGGTGGATTTTCAGGGTCAGATATGGGTTCTCAGAATCAGCAGATGTCAGGTGGTAGTATGGATCAAGGTGGTTTCGGCGCGCCGTCGACTCCTAGCCTAGATGATATTCCATTTTAATGGGTAAGTAGAACAATTGTAAGAACTTAGCTTAGGCCGATGAATGGTCTGGGTCGAATAAAGAAACCTCAAATGTGAAAGTTTGAGGTTTTTGTTTATTGATACCGTCTTTGTTATTCCTGAAATTTTTTATGAATTTTTTGCTACTTAATAAGTGACTTGTGTTAAGAATAAATATTATTTTGAGATTATATAATCCAGTTTATAAAAACAGGAGCGCAAGTATGAAAAAGTACATCTCTTTATTGATGATTTCAGTTTTTGTCTATAGCTGTGCAAAGAAGAACGATAGTAAGGGTGGTGTACCTGTCACTCAATTAGTGGGTTCACAGCAATTTAGCTGCGCCGATGAATCCAAATCATTTACTTTGGAGTCGTCCGAGGGTTCTTTCTCTTTTAAGATGGGAAAAGGCGATAAAAAAGTCGAATTGAGTGATCTTAAATGTTCGAATACCTGTAAAGACAATGTTTGTCGGGTTGAGTGTACGAAGCTTAATGAACAAGGGTTTACGATCGACTTAAATGAATCCGAGAAAGACGACCAGGACTCAAGCTTAGGCTTAATTTTCTACTCGAATGGTGTGGGCTACGAAAATGATGAGGCATCGGTGATCATCGGTCACGGGGGTCCGTACAATTTCATTGTTAAGAACGATTGTGATTTTGAAAAAATAAAAATTAATGATAGCCCTGAAATGCATGTAGCTGGAGATCCCACTATTGATTTGATGCTTCACAAGGATTACTCCAGTAGAATTTATTACAAAGTGTTTCCGAATAAAAATAACCTATACACGCTATTAGCATCTCGATCTGGCCATATTGGGCTGGATCGTGTTTATCGGTCTTTTGACTTGGAATGTGAAACTGAAAAAAAATCAGTTTTAACTTAACAAAGGTGCCAGGTCGGAAAGATATAGTTTCATGCTCCGTGGCTTGGGATAAAGGGCCTAGCCCGGCAGGTATATATTGTGAGCACTCCATTCCTGGTCTTGATTTTTGACCTGAACTATTGAGTTGTAAAAATTCAAATTTGATTCCGAAGTATAGCTAAATAACTCGATTCACGACTTCGTGAAAATAATTTACATGTTTGCCAGACTCGTCAACTTGAATTGGCATCGAATTGATTGATTATAACTTCTTTAGTTCTTTAATAAGAACCTCCCTTTCGCTCGAAGTGAAACCAGCGTTTTGGACCACTTCAGATGGAGGCATATAGGAGTTTGTTCCACTCCCTGCTGAAACGGCTTCAATGATCTGGTTTTTGAACGGCTTAACTCTTTCCCAGGCACTTTTTTCGCCATTTTCAAATATGGAACTTTTCAAAAATACAGGTATATTTTCGATCGAGCCATTGTGGCATCGAGCACACCTATTTAAAAGGATATTTAGCCCTGCATGCGAAACCCTACCTTCAAAAACAGGAGGTCTAAAAGTTGGAGGGGATGTACTAGCTAGATCGCTTGTTTTCAAGAACTGCCAGTCTTTTCCGTCCTTAAAATTTTTGTTGACGTGATCTAAAAAGTCTCTCCTTGAAAAAATTTTCGACGATGTCAATTCACTTGAAACTAATGATTCGTACAGTTTTTCCAAAGTTTGAATGGGGCGAGTGCCTTCCAAAGTGTTTCTAATTCGATTCCTGTCCGTAGCTGTAAAAAAATTTTGAACGAGTTTCGAGCTAGCATCGTTAAAAAGTTCAATAACATCCGGTGGAGAGAATGGAAGCTGATTGTAATTTTTCACAGGGTCGGAAGTTCGGCGAAAGCGTGGATCGACAAAATCATGATAAAAAGGTTGTAAAAAGGCGATTTCCAGAACGCACTCGATCATCAACTGCTCTGACCGAGAAATATCTGGGAGCTTTTTCTTCAAGTCGGAGAATTTCTGTGCAACTATTTTAAAGTTACCTGATGCGATGTCTTTGCAATTTTCGGAAACTTTGTCTAAAGAGATGGAATCATTGTCAATATCTTCGATGCCAGCCTCAAGGTCATAATCGGAAATAACAGCGATTATTTGGTAAGAAGCAAATTCTTTTCGCTTATTTTCATCTAGTGTTAACCTAGTGATCTCAAGAGGTAACGCGAAGTTGATCTTGAAAATCTCACGAGACAGGCCATTTACAATTAAACCCGCCCGGCATTGATTTGGATCTTCGAGATGTTCACATAACTCTCTCCATATTTTCTGTACATAATTTGTTAGAAAGGACTTTGCCACGATGCCCTCAAAGTGCGCAGATTCAGCACCACCTGTGACACCTTGCCCTTGCGCTACTCTAATTCCAAGATGGCGATCCCCGTGGTATTTTTTGATCATCTCCGAAATCATAGGGTTGCCATTAAATTCAGACCATGGCTCCGGTGAAAAGACACCCAGGTTTCGAACATGACATGAATTACATCGAAAGTTTTCAAGCTTAACCAATTCTGGACTTTGACCCTTTGCGTATTTTTCAATCGCAAAAAAATCATTTTCACCGGAGGATGTATTGTAGCTAATAATCTCAACTTGATTGGAAGGCTCAACGTACCCTAAAAATAGTTTACCGTTAGTATCGGGAAATATTTTTGAGTACGGTTCATGAAAAGATTTATCAAAACCTACGATTACCCTGGGAAATTTAAAATAATTTTCTCGACCAGCAAATTTTTGAAGAGATCGCCCGAACGGTACAATGAGGCCGACAGCAGGAGAACCGGAGGTCTTCTCGATGTGGGCGATTAGATTTTCAAACGGGTAAGGTATTTTCTTTTGTGGTGATAAAGATAATATTTCTTCTATCAACGAAGCAGACTTTCCATCGGACGCACTTTTGGCTTCCGATGAAGAGTTTTCCCTCGATTTACACCCCGATAACTGCAAAAAACCGGTTAAAAATAAGCTAAGAAAAATTGAGCCAAGACTTATCATCTGAATCCTGAATTGTAATAACTACGATCTCATTTTATCACAAAGACGAAATGGGATTTTAGGTCAAATAACCTGTGCGATTGATGAGTGAATTTTTATTCAATAAGTGCCAGCACACCACGCACCGTGACTCCTTAACTATCTGATTATACCTGAAAATTCAGCGCAAGAAAAGTATCTGCTTAGGCGTACTCCTAAAAGATTTAAAACCATAATTGCCAGCTTCTTTCTCAGGTATTCGCTGAGTCTCAGGACTTCAACAGTATTAGGCATGGACGCGAATTGCCGGCGAAGGTTTCGATCGTTTCTTGTTGTGGGCTGTTGCCACTGATCGGGCTGCAAGGGGTCCTTGCAAGAAATCGTGACTCCTCGCAAAGCGACGCATCAGGATTGAATTGATATTTTAGCATGGAAGCAAAATCGTTCATTGAACCCAAAACTTGTCGGCTGTCGGTCTTCGCAAACACCCATTCACCCATTGCCTTAATTTCGGTTTTAATCCTAGGTTCGGCTATGCCAAAACTTCTTAGAATCAATTCTGTTTCGGATCGCAGGCGTTCAGGAAAGGTTTTGAGCTCTTTTGCCTGCAGGAGGACTGGAAGCAGGGTTCTTTGACTAACTGCTAGCAATAGATGCTGTCTCCCAATGATATAGTGATTGACGTACCAATCACCAAGAGACCCGTCGGTCGGCGACGAGGATTCGACTAGGTCGACTTTCATGCGTTTTGCGAGCTTTGCCGTAAGGCGAATACAAATCATATTTTCAACCGTTTATGGATCAATATAGCCCGTAGAAAACGCTCCAGCGGGCCACTAGCAATTGATCCTAGAAATAACAACTCATATTATCAATAGCTATTTCTGGATCACGAGCAGGGTCTCTTTCGAAACGCGGATCGAGTGCTATCAGTCGCCTTTGCATGGCTACCAGCTCGCGCTGTAGCTTTGCAAACTGTTGCTCGTTGACCAGGACGTAGGCCTCGCCAGTTCGCCGAAGTATCCGCAGAGGCTCCTGTGCGGCGAGGTCAAGATAGCTTTTCATATGAGCGCGCAAATGTTTTGGGTTGGTCGATTGCATGAAATCTCCAATTGAGTTGATGGCGACGCAAGAGAGTACGCTGCCTGTTGTTGTGATAATTTGAAATTTTAAAAAATTGGGACTTAAGAAAAGCGGCTAGGCTAGCGCGAAAGAAGTATGCTTAGGTGTACATTAAAATGTATTATTTCAGTGCCATTCCCAGGCATCCGAGATGCTCTAAATTTCACATGTTATATCGTCAGCTCAAATCTCTACTTTTACGTATTATAAATGCTAGGTCTATAATCTCGTTAGAGAGTTCAGGGTAGGAGCCAAGCCAAAAACCAGTATAAGGTGGGGAAATGAATATCACAGCTAGTCGCTTTTAGAACCTTGTACCTAATCCTGCCCAAACGGCGATCAAGTTTTCGAAGCCATTAGGTGTTCCGATTAGAGTCATGTTTCTAAATTCAAACTTCACCGAGAAGCGGTCCATGAAGTGATACTTCTGACCAACACCTAAGTTGATAAATGGATGGGTTTGTTGTTCGACGAGTGGCCGTCCAGCTGCGCCGTATGAATTAGTTTCTGACGGAGAGGCGCCACCGTCTAATGATTCTTGTCCGGTAGACTCATCTTTAATAAGCGTAGCGCGTGCTTTCCTACCATTTTCTAGGTCGTTTCTTTGAGCATAGTAATCGGAGAAAACTAGCCCCGCACCCATAGTTAAAAAGACATCGAAGTGATTGGTCATGCCCATGAATACCAGTTGTTTTCCGTATACGGGGTTCCAGACCAGATTACCCGCTATGATATAGCGAATTTCTCGGATGGGCATATAAGCTGGGCCGTAGTTTGCTTTGCTAGAAATTTGGGCGTCAGATAACTTTTCTTCATCACCTTGGGCGGCACACTCGGCATCGACGTAGTTGTCGGGGTCGTTGTAGAAAGTTTCAAGGCATTCACGTTCGGCTTTATCCTGATTCATTGCCATAGAAGCTTCGATACCGTAGCCCCATTCTTCATTTTTAAAGTAAGTTATTCCGCCGTGTACTAAAAAGGTGTTGATGAATGCTTGGTTGAGAATAATTCCGACGTCAGGAAGGTCTAACTCAATTTTCTTTTTCTTGGGGAATTCTTTTCTTTTTACATTGTCTGGATCTTCGGTTGCACGAAGGTATTCCGCCGCATGTAATGTCGAATTAGCGGAGACCAGGGTGAATAACGCGAAGAGAATTACTTTCATCAAAATAGAATCCTAACAAAGTGGATATCTAATATTATATCATATTGTTTTTATGAAAAAACTTCTTAGTCAACTAGATTTACTTAGGATTGTGTTATTTTGCGGCAAGTAGGTCCCGGCCACCCTTTTAAACGGGTGGAGTTTCTATAAAAATAATTTGGTCATAAACCCAAAAACAAGGGTATTCAAAATTATCTTAGATACTAAGTGTTGCTTACGTTACTCAGATCCATAAAGACTTCTTGAATTTTTAGGACTCTGGATTCGCAGCGGTTGATCGCCGCCTCTAGTTCATTATCTGACACAGTAGTAGCCACCGCTTCTCTAACCGAGACATAATACTTAATCTTAGGCTCTGTTCCTGACGGGCGGCAGCTGACCTTGGTGCCGTCTTCCAAGATAAACTGTAGGACATTTGAACTTGGAAGATCAATTTTCCCATTAGTTACTAGCTTGTTATCCACTACCTTGTGATTATCACCGGTTAAAATATCTTTGATTTGAGCCACAGGTACAGAGTCGATAGTAAGTGGTGGGTTTTGTCGTAGACGGGTCATGATTTCGTTGATTTGCTCGGCTCCGGCTTTGCCGGGCATTGTAACGGTGCTTAGCGATTCGCGGTAGACGCCGTGGCGTCGATAGATTGATGCGAGCACGTCAGTTAGGCTGAGGCCTTTACTTTTATAGAAGGCGGTCATTTCAGCAGCGATAACACACGCTGCTATGCCGTCTTTATCTCGGACAAAAGAGTCCATAAGAAATCCGTAGCTTTCTTCGCCGCCGCAGACATACTTACGATAAGGCGTGATCTCTCCTGATTCGTACTTCTCAATAAGCTGACAAATCCACTTAAACCCCGTGAGGGTTTCGTCGATATGACATTTGTAATGCCGGGCGATATCAGCTTGGAGATCGGTGGTAACGATTGTTTTGATCACCAGAGGGTTTTCCGGGAGTCGTTTTTCTTCGGTCAATGCCTGTAGGATATATTCGGTTAATAGGCAACCTATTTGATTTCCGTTTAGGAATTTAAACTCGTCATCCTCACGGTAAACGATTCCTACCCGGTCACAATCTGGATCGGTACCTAAGACTAGGTCGGCTTTAAGTTTCTCTCCTAAGGAGACAGCGAGTTTTAAGGCATTGGGGTCTTCTGGGTTCGGAAATTCCACGGTCGGGAAGTTCCCGTCAGGTTTAGCTTGTTCCGGGACTACGTGGACATCGTTGAATCCAAAACGTTTTAAAGCAGTCGCGACGGGGATTCCTGCAGTTCCGTGTAAGGGTGTGAACACTACTTTGAAATTATCTCTGCCATTTTTTTTAATTGAGAGTTCATCTAAACGACTAAAGTAAGCTTGATCAAGCTCTTCGCCGAGCTCTTTGATAAGCCCTTGTTTAAGAGCAGTTTGGTAGTCAAGCGTCGGTAGGTTTTCATAGCCTGAAATCGATCGGTATTTTTCTATCAGCTGTTGGTCGTAAGGAGGAGTAATTTGGCCGCCGGTCTTCCAGTAGACTTTATAACCATTGTAGTTGGGTGGGTTATGGCTGGCGGTGATACAAATACCCCCGTGGCAGCTGTATTTTCTTACAAGGAATGACAGCATAGGAACTGGTCGCAATTCTTTGGTAATCAAAGCAGTAACGTTGTGAGCAGCTAAAACTTCGGCTACCGTCTGGGCAAACTCTTTTGAAAAATGTCTAGAATCAAAGGTTATACCGACTTTAAGGGGCTCGTTGGGGTTGGATTCTTGGAGTTGTTGAGCGAACGCTGTCGTCGCTTTTTTTATATTATAAGCGTTCATCCGGGAGGTTCCAGCGCCGATGATCCCTCGCAGGCCTCCGGTGCCGAATTCCAAGTCACGATAAAAACGATCGGTTAACTCAGCATCGTCTTTAGATTCGAGAAGTTGACCGATTTCATCTCGAGTTTGTGGGTCAAACACGTCGGCAGTTGCCCAATAGGTTGCTTTTTCTTCGATATCTTTAGTGATACTCACGAATCTCTCCTTAGACTATATCTAGCTCTTATAGCAGAGTAACGAGCTGGTTTGCAAAGACAAAGGAGTGCGTAGATTTGGTGGAATATAGCTAATTTAGGGTGTTATAGTTGTGGATAAGCTGTGAGTTTTTCATTTGAGTCAGCGCTAGAGCGAATGAGTCTAGGATAACTTAGTAACATCGCTAGCCCTGCTCCGTTGTAGCGGTGATGACCGCTATAGAATTTCCCGGCGACAGCTGGTGAGCTTTCTGCTTCAGTGGTCGGTAGGTTAACGACGATATTAGGGGCTACAAACTGGTTGATTCGTTTTTCGACGATCTCTTGGTCCCCGAGGAATGATACGCAAAAGGGCGCATCGGTATGGTTGATCATTTCGATCGCTGAATCCAAGACATCGTATTCATAGATAGCGATATCAGGGCAGAACAGTACGTTATCTTGATAGGGGCTTTGCGGGTCAAATTTCTTCATAATGTGCGCACCCGGAGCAACGACATAGTTATTTTCGGCAGAATTTAATATTTTACCCCAAGATAAGTCATGCTCAGCCTCTCGGTGTGCCATAGTTTGATAGCGTAGAAATTTCTCGACAGCTTTCTTGGAATAAATAGGCCCCATGAACACATCGCTAGCATTTTTATCAGTCGGTCCAATTTTTAGGCTTCTGATTTTCTCGGAGATAAGTTCGGAAAAATCTTTCATGAGAGACTTATGTACAAATGCTCTACTAGTAGCAGTACAGAGTTGTCCGGTTGCCTTGAGCGCGCCTAACAACACACACCGAACGGCGTCTTCCAAGTCTGCGCTTGAATGTACCAGTGCAGAATTTTTACCACCTGATTGAATGATCAGCTCTCGTCCTTTGACGGAAAAGCTTTCTTTTCTTATGGCTTCACAATGGTCTCGTGAACCAGTGTAGATGATCGCTCTTATTCTTCGGTCGGATAAGATTTTTTTAAATGTTTCAAAGTTCCCAAAAACAACCCCGAACGAACCCTTTATGAGGTCAATTTTTTCTGCTATGTGAGCGAATAACAGCCCACTTAGACTTGCGTGGGACGAGGGACTCAATATGAGAGGACAGCCTGAAAAAACTGCCGTAGCAAAATATTTTGAAAAACTTGTTATTGGCGAAGAGAACGGTAAAAAGGCAATGGTGGTTCCGACAGGAGTTAAAGCGAAACGTCCTTTGATGTTTGCTAGCTGAGCGGGCCGAAGTAAAGCGTCGTGATAGGCTTCAGCGTCTTGGATAAAGGAATCTAAAAAGGAAATAGATCTTTCTAGGTCATGCTGTGCTTCCCACAAAGCTTTGCCACCTTGAATAGTGAGGCAGTTGATTACGGTGCTTTGATAGTCCGCGAGTGCTTGTCTCATCTTGCGGATGATATCTACACGGTCGTCTAGTGAGAGTTCAGTAAGTTTTGCCTGACAGTTGTCAGCAGCATCTAAAGCATCTAAGTAGATTTTTTTGTCAGATGAAACGACAATGAGTGTTTCACCGCTACTAGGGTTGATTGAAGGTTTAAGTTGTTTTGCTTCGGAGTAAGTCGACCACTTGCCGTTGATCCAATGACCGGGAAACTCAATTGGAAATTGTAGCTGTGTCAGTGCTTCGCTAAAAGAATCAAAATTCATAACAAAACCCCCTATGCTTATATTAACACCTTTTGACTCAATCAAGAAACGATCATCGTTTTAAATGCAGTGTTTGCGATAACTACATGGATTTTTGAGACTAAATTTTCTACAATTGAATCCATATTCTTGTTTAAATATGGGGCAGGCTTTAAGTTGAATGAAGATCAATGGTATGTCCATGATGGAAAAGTGTTGACCGGTCCTTTCACCGAGCATCAATTAAGTTTATTTCCTGCACCTTCTCGGACTTTATCCAGTAGATTTGTGGTTAGTAAAGTTGGTCAAGACCGGTGGATATCATTACTGTCGTGGAAACAAACTCGCCAAGGAGCTGTCGCGGGCGATTTGGAAAATTCAGCTACTGATTTTGAAAACTTTACTACTAATCACCTACGAGATTTCAAGAGCTTTATAGGTCAGAGTTTAGCTACCGTCGAGTCGGCGCAGTTTAAAGAACAAGCTAAAGAGACTCGTGAAAAGCCAGCACACGACCAATCTAAACAGCACTCTTCATCGTCAGCATTAGCCTTACCTGTCAATAAGGTGGAGTTAGCGAAGAAGCATATGTCGCTACAAGGTGTGTTAAACCTAGGTATACCTAAATCAATTTTTTTTGAAGGATTTATTAGGGTCATACTGACTCTAGGTATTTCGAGTATTTTTTGGCTTAAAAGTTCTTGGCAAGAGCTAGGCTGGTACCTAACGGGAAGACCCCCAAGCCGAGAGATTAAGTTTTGGTCTTTGATGGTGCCATGGGGCTGTTTTTTATGGGTTTTTAAATTGGCGAAGAAAATCCAGACAGCAGAAGGTAAAAATGGATACAGCGTGACTAACCCCTATCTTGCGGTAATATTGACGCTAGTACCACCTCTTGTTATTTGCTATTTACAGTCTGCGATCAATAACCTTTGGGTATCAGCTATTAAAAACTACGAAGCTCGCAGATGAAAGATAAGTTATCGCCGATCAACATGAAAGTTGTTGCGCTATTAGTCTTTCTGACTTTTTTGTTGATAACCTATGTGTTTTATAATTCAGATGGTCGAAACCGTGTAGAGGATTACTTTTTTGATCTTCGCACAAGGTTAGATTTAGTCGATCGTCCTATCTCAAATGTTCTGCTAATAGCGATAAACGATCAGTCGATTCGGCGTATAGAGACAAACAAACGCGGTGATTTAAGCACTGAGAAATTGATCGAGATCGTACAACGAATTGGCCGCATGAACCCCAAGGCTGTACTTATCGTAGATTGGCAGCATATTTTTAGTCGTACCGAACGATCTCAAAACCAAATTATTAATCTGCTAAAAAAAGACTCTAGAGTTCACCTCGGTAGTTTTGGTTACGACACCGAGTATCCTTGGCCGTCTTTATTACCGTTAGAGTTTGCTGAGGTAAAAGAGCAGGTGATGGGAGTAGGAGGCTTTAAGCCACGTAGCAACAGTATTTTAAGGAAATTACCGTACCGCGCATACCGGGGGTTTGAGTCTCGGTATTTAGCTCCCGCGGGAATAGCTGAGGCTTTGAGGTCGGACTTTAGATCTCTAGGTGATTCTTTTTATTTGAATTTTGTCGCGGAGAAAGATTTTCCGACGATTAACTCTGCAGAAATATTTTTTAATGATAATAAAAACCTTAAAAACTTTGTTTCAAATAAAGTCGTCGTCATCGGTTATACGAGTTATAGAACGGTTGAGTATCAAACGACTGATCAGATGAAATGGAATACCCCTTTGGAGGGTAACCCCAATAATTATCTTCATGGGGCATCTTCTTCTTATATCTCAGCATTAGCGCTAGAGAACTTATTAAATGATACTTTTTTAAAACACCTTCCGTCTTGGGCCACAATTTTACAAACCTTAGTGATGACTTTGATTTGCTTTTTCTCTTGGTATTGGGGTGTTCTATTTGCCGTTAGCTTAGTCTGTATGAGTTGGGTGTGTTTAATTGTATTTCATGTTTGGTTATTCGAGTCGCAGTCTCTGTTTCTTCCTATTGCCGACACCTTTCTGTTCTCGTCGGGCGCGCTTCTTTTAGGAGCCCTGTTGAGGTTAGGCTCTGATATTAGGCAGCTTGCTTTTGTGCGGGTTCGTTTGGAGTCGAAGAAAACTCTTGCGTTGGTACAGGGTAGATTTTTGGATCGGTTTTCCGTTGAGCTATCTAAAATGAATGCTCGTATTCTAAGTTATTTTAATAAAATGATACCTGCTGAGGATTCAGCGAGCTATCAAGATATTATCGTGAGAGCTCAGGTAAGTTGTCAGGAGTTAGGTGCCTATTTAGATGATATTGGTTTGTTGTCCCAGATGGAAACCAGAGGCCTTGAAAGCCCCAAGCTGGAAACTTTCGAATTAAAACCCGTTATTGATTTGGTTGTAAGGTCTCTAGATGCCCAAGCCGAACAAAAATCAATAAACATTAATTTCTTGTGTGATCAAGATGTGTATGCGTACTCCAATGAGAAGATCGTCGACACCATACTTTTTAACTTCATATCTAATGCGATTAAGTATTCGCCGAATAATACTAATGTCGAGGTGCGGTGTTTTAGGAGTAAGCACAGTAGAAAATTAGTGATTGTATCGGTTACTGATCGAGGCCCAGGAATCTCCGAAGAGTATCAGGATAAAATCTTCGAGAAGTTTTACCGAATAAAAAATGATGATGTCTACCGTATCAAAGGTACAGGTTTAGGTTTGTATTTATGTAAATTCTTTTCGGACAAGATTAAAGCCAAGATTTTTTTAGATTCGGAAGTAGGTAAGGGATCGACATTTAGCCTTGAACTACGAGGTGGGAAGTGATCCTCGGTTTCTTGAAAAATAAGATGGCTAATATTAGCTTTTACCTGATTCTTTCATTGCCTATTTTAATAGGACTGCTGTTAATTGCGGTTATTACGGATATCGTATATTCGGGGGGTCGTCGAGAAAGTATGGCTGCTAAGGCCGAGAGCTTTCTTATTGAGCAGTCTTTGAGGTTCGCAGCCCAACCGGCAAAAAAAGTGGGGGAAGTAGTCGTCGTGTCTGCAGACGAGTCTGACTACAAGTTTTTTACTCACGTTAAGGGCAGTTCTCTTAGAGACCTTGAAATAGAGGAGTATGCTCGTGTTGTCGAGAAAATTGCTAGCTTTAAACCAAGTTATATCATTGTTAACTGGCTGCACTATGCTCACAAGAATATGGAGACAGATCTAGAGCCGTTTGTTCGAAGGCTGGCGCGTTTGTCAAACGTCTCGAATATCTACTTAGCTTTTCCGAGTAAACTGGTTCATGCAGTTCCTGAATTGATAAAAGATAATTTAAAAGTTTTAGAGGCTAATGACTGTGTCTACAGAGTCAATAGTTTCTGCTCTTATAATAAGGCTTGGGATAGCTGGATGATCCAAAATCTTGTGAATTTCTTTTGGAAGCCTATTCCCTCTATGCATATTTCAGATAATCTTCCGCATAAAACTTCGAACTTCTTGCTTAATTTACCCCTAGCAGATTCAATGACCCAATTAAATTTCCGCGAAACCCTAAAAAGTAAACAAGGTAAAAGCATTTTTTTTGAGAAAGCAGTCTTTGTAGGCAATGATTTGTCACAAGATAGCCGTTTTTGGCAGAGTAAGTATTTAATTGAACGAACCTTTATTGCTTCATCGAAGAACAAGTCTGACTTGACAAAATTCGGTGTTCCGTTTCATGTCTTTTGGGCGCAGATGGCACAGATGTTTATTGACGAATCCACCGTAGCGGTACCTTCTAGAAGGGTGGGTTTGTTCGTTTTGATTGTACTTGCGGCGATTATTGTGTTTTCGTTGATGAAGGTTGGTCCAGCTGCATCGTTTGGATGTTTTTTACTCTATATTCTTCTTTATCCAATAGTTAACTTTTTCTTATTAAGGTTTTTAGGTGGCTATGTTCCCGTGTTTGATATGATCTATGGCGGCTTTATAACCTTTATCTGTTCAAGCTTTATTTTTATTTCGTTTACTAACTATCGAAGCTGGATGGATCACATTAAAGAAAGACATTTTGAGCATACCTTAGACTTGAAAAGTAATTTTATTTCGTTAATTAGTCATAATTTAAATACCCCCATTGCTAAACTTCAAGGGTTGGTGGATGCGATTATTTTAGGAGAGTTGTCTGAGGAGCATAAGCTTCTCTATCAAACTCGAAAAGAAATCTTCGATATGCTTATCACAACACGGTCGGTGTTGTTGTTGATGTCGCTTGATGAAGGCACAGCGCATACGCAGGCACTGTCAGTTGATAAGGTGTATGAAGACCTAGTTAATAGTCTGGAAGGTAATTTCGAACGACTTCAGATAGAGGGCGAGGTTACCCTGCTATCTAGCCATGAGTCACCTATTGAATATGAACAAGTTCAAATAGACCTTCGGCTAATGAGCCATTTGGGTCTTTGTCTGCTGTCTTTACTAGGTAACGATGTCTCACAGGTGAGCGTAAGCCTCGGGCTCAGCGACAGTTTGAATTCTAGAAAATTAGTTTTAACTGGACGTTATAAAAATATTGCTGAGAGTAGTCGAATCTATGAAGTCTTACGTACGCCGCTTGATGTGGATCTTAAAGATCGGTTGATGGAAGAAGATTTTAATTTTGCGACTAAAGTAAGTTTATTGAGAGAAACAGCGAAGTTTTATCAGGGAAATCTTTTGGCGTCTATTGATCAGGAAGATATGTTCGTACAAATTCAACTATGATTTTTTTTGTCTGAAGCCGCTTGAAGATAAAGGTTGTTAATTTCGCCGTTTAATTGAGATTTAGATGGGTCTAGACTAAGAGCGAAATAAGGACCATCTATTGTAGGAAGAATAGCGAGCCCATGATTTTCGGCGTGTTTTTGAAACCCTAGTTTTGCTAATGATTCGCTTCTTTTTTCTCCTACCGCGTAGGCGAATAGTTGGGTCGAGCCTTTGCGCTTCGCTGAATATAACCTGACATGGTCTAGTAGATAGCTAAGACCTTTTTTAAGATGATCATGATGAATGACCAGTCGATTGATGGAGCTATAAAGCTTCGCATTACTATCTGCGAACTCAGCCATAATGTTACTGTCTGGTACACCCTCAGTTGAGGTATGAAAGCTTATACGACACGATGCAACGACTTTACCCTTGTGTCTGACAATCCAATGTTCGGTATTCGGTCGATAGTCCAGCGACTCTAACCACATACCCTCTTTGACTAAATCAGCACGGATTTGGGGCTGTGCATGATTCCAAACGGCTACCCGTAACCTACCAATTTCATGGATAGCTTCAATATCTTCGATCACCCTTTCCAGTGAATAGCCTGCTGCTAATAGAGGCCGATTTCCCGAAGTCCGCTTAGTAAGCTGATTGGAAAGCTCTGAGGTAATCTTTACTTTTAGGTAGTTTTGAGGCACAGACTGCATGAATACCCTCTATCTGACTTGATTGTCAGTGCTTTTATGTTTGCAAGATGCATTCCTGTGTAACTACCTAGTTTTACTGACGTGTAATTGCTAGGTGTTCATTTTTGTTACTACCTTTGTGGGGTTTAGGTCACTATATGAGACCAAAGTGTTTGGGGGGGGGGTGGATGATAGTTTGGTCTTTACAGGAATGGCTCACTCCTAATTTAGACAGGCGACAATACTGTTATTTGGTCGTGATAATACGGAGTCATTGGGGGTGTGGCTTGTTGTTGCGGTTGGCACTTGTTCCGTCGGTGAAATAGTTGTGAAAGTGCATGTTTAATAGTACACGATGCCAGCTGCATTCGTTTCCATAACGCAAGAACTAAAGGAGCATATTATGTTCAGGCTAATAGGATTTCTTATCTTTTTGTCAGGCTGTATCTCTGTTTCTGGAGAAGATACTGTTTTAAAAAGAGCCGGATATGACTTGGATTGCAGTGAAAAGGAAATTAAAATTATCGAACTGAGTCCAAACGTCTATGCTGCTGAAGGGTGTGGGAAAAAGGAAACCTACGCATGTAAATGCTCTTTCGGTGTAGGCCTTTCGTGCACTGAAAAAACATGTCAAAAAGAATCTACGAAATAATTTGTTTATTGGCCAATATTTATAGTGGTAAAATTAAAAAAAACATATCCCCACCCGTTATCATCATTTTTATCAATTCACTCAGAAGGACAGCGTAGCTTAATATAGTACCTGCTGTTAGCTTTCTCTTTCTTATAGCTCCTACTTCCCTAAGCAAAACTCTAAAAACACCTTATCCAAAACATCATCGTTGTCTACCGATCCTAGAATGGATTGCAAGTGTCTTGCGACTTCTTGAAGCTCGAATGCCAGGCATTCGTCATAGGAGCTTTCGTCGTATGCTTTGAAAAAGCCCTCAATTGATTTTTGGGCGTCCGATAGTGCGCTGAAATGTCTTGGAGAGCTGATGAAAACTTTATTCTCGATTGCATCGATATGCTGACTGATATGATTAGAGATAGTAGACTTAAGGGACTCGATTCCTGTTTGGTCTTTACATGAGATATGAAGGTCGGTGGTCGCGGCCCAACCGGGTAAATCTAAATCTGCTTTTGATACGACCTTAATTTGTTTTACTTCATTCCAAGTACCTATGAGGTATTGGTAGAAATCATAAGATTCGGGGTTGGGTCCACCAGCGTCAAACAATGCAATGATAAGGTCTGCTGATTGAGCAATTTGCTCGGCTTGTTTTATACCCATTGCTTCAATTTGGCCGGCATTCTTACGAAGTCCGGCAGTATCAATTAAACGAATCAGTCGGCCGTTGATGAGGCATTGCTCTTCGATGTAATCTCTCGTGGTGCCTGCTTCGGCGGTTACAATGGCGCGTTCTTGGTTTAGTAGCGTATTTAGTAGTGTTGATTTACCGGCATTCGGAGCGCCGATGAGTGCTACGCGTAATCCTTGAGAGGCTACTTTGCCGCTACGGAAAGTACTAAGTAATTCAGAGATAGTTTTGTTTAGCTCACGTACTTTTGCTACCACTCCGGAAAGTGCTATGTGAGCGGTGTCGCCTTCATCTGGAAAGTCAATCCGTGCTTCTAATTCCGCCATCGCTGCAATGGTTTGATGTCGTAGTTTTTCGATAACTTCGGAAATTTTGCCAGTAGCTAATTGACGAGCGGCGAGCCACTGGGTATCCGTTTGTGCATTTACGAGTTCTTTGATTCCCTCGGCTTGGCTTAAATCAAGTTTGCTATTGAGAAAAGCGCGTTTAGTAAACTCACCGGGGTGCGCTTGTCGTATGCCGATATGTAGGAGGAGGCTCATCATCTTGTTTGCTAAATAAGGTCCACCGTGGCAGTAGATTTCGAGAGCATCTTCACCAGTGAAAGAATTTGGCCGATTGAAAAAAACGACTAACGACTCGTCGATGACCTCTAGATCTTCTCCTAAGATTTCACATAACCGCATCTCACGAGGTGAGATGTTTTTTGCGGGTGTTTTAAAACGTATTTGCTTGGAGATGAGGGTGTGGCAGTTTGAGCCAGATACGCGGATGATGGTTATCGCACCATCCGCACTGCCGCTTGCTACTGCAGCGACGGGCTCCGAGTATTCTTGATTAGGAGACTGAGTTTGGCTCACGTTCTAGCCCTGTCTCTTTCGATGGTAAGATCATGAGTTTGCGGTTGGTACCAGTTCCAATGGATTTTGTATAAACCTTGTCATCTTGATCGAGTGTCATATGGATGATCTTGCGGTCATATGATGATTTGTAGTTTAAAACAATGGGCTTTTGATTTTCAGATACTTGATTGGATAGGTCGTGAGCCATTTCTACCAGTTCTTGCTCTCTACTTGCCCGAATATCGTTAGCATCGACGAAAATCCTGAAAGGAAGCTCACGCTTTAAATAACGAGGCTTTTTCCTTAGTAAATGTTCCATTGACTCGGCAAGGCGTGCATTTTTAGAAATGGTAGTGGCGATCTCATCGTCATGGATATTTAACTTCAAGCGTTCATCCTCAACCACAGTAGATACTTTGACGCTGTCAGAAGTTGTTAGGAATTTACAAATTCCTTCGCAGAACTGTCGGATGTCTTCTACTAAGTCTTTCATTTCTGAAGCGCTAAGTGGTTCGGGGTTTGGAGCATAGGAACTCTTTGATTGCTGTGGCTTTCTGCTGCGGGGGGCCTTTTTCTTAGACCAGACTTTTAGTTCTACTTTTCGTCCACCAAGGAACGAAAGAAAACCGGCATCGGTTTTTGAGATTAACTCGTATTCTAAATTTTCTTTTTCAGTATTTAGGGTTTGAGCTGCACTTTTTAAAGCGTGTTCAATGGATTTTGCCTGTACTGTAATTGCATTTCTCATGTTTGCGACTCCTTATTGCGCGGTCTTCAGGTTTCAAAAAAATCAAATGTTTTAGGCTTCATGTTGCCTTTGTCTTTAGCGATACGTCTAAATGTTTGTTTAGCCACTGCTGCTGTGCAATGGATACTGCGGTGTTTGTAATCATATAAATAACCATTCCTGCTGGAAGGGAAATCATCATAAACGAGAACATGAGGGGCATAAACATCATAACTTTTTTCTGGGTTTCATCCATTTGGGGGTTAGGAGTGAGTTTTTGCTGAACAAACATTCCTATGCCCATAATAACCGGTGTGATGTAATACGGGTCCGCAATCGATAAGTCATGAATCCAGCCGAAAAAAGGTGCGTGACGCAGTTCAATAGACTGCGACAGAACATTGTAGAAGGCAATAAACACAGGGATTTGAGGAAGAATCGGTAAGCAACCTTTTGCGGGATTTATTTTATGCTGAGACATGAATTTCATGATTTCTTGCTGCTGCCGACTACGGTCGTCTTTAAACTTCTCTTTAATCCGGTTCATTTCGGGGCTAAGCTTTTGCATACGTTTCATAGAAACAGCAGCAGCTTTTGTTAGAGGGTAAAAAAGAATCTTCAAGCAGATAGTGAGAATGATAATCGCAATGCCGTAGTTTCCGGTAAATCCATAAATAGATTTTACGATGGTTAGTAGCGGCCTCGCGATCGCGCTAAACCACCCGAGGTTAAGTGCTGAATCGATTTTACTGTCTATGCCTGTTAACGCTTCTTGTTCCTTAGGGCCAAAGTACGTATTGAACTTTAGCTGGACAGTTTCGCCGGGTTTTACCGAGCCTTGTGGTTGGTAAGCTGAAAAAATAACCGGGCAGTTGCCCATGGTGTCGGCTATGTTCTTCTTTGATATTTTAAAGCTGAATTTTTTACTATGTGGGATCATTAACTTCAGAAAGTAATGATGATCGATGCCAATAAAATCGACTGTTTCATCAGTACCGGTTAAAGCGGGTTCGTTACTGTCATCTTCGCAATAGGACTTAATAGCCTCTTCGTCGCGCGAGCCATCGAGGCTCACAATGAGGCTTTCGTAGTTTCTAACCATACTAGGAAAGATTCCGCCACCGGATTCGGCTATGCGTAGATTTTCCGCAGCGAAAAAACCTGCATCGAGGTTTTTTGTAGTATCTGAGGTGTTTTTAAAACTCAAATCAAGTTCGGCGTTATACCCTTGCTCGGCGATCCGAAAGGTTTGAGTGAATAACCACACTCCCTGCTGCTTAGAAAAACGTATCGATAAATCGTCAATGCGTTTCGCCTTAAATCCTACTAATGGACTATCTTGTTTAGGGTCTGTGCTGGCTTGGATAAAGAAGGGGTGTTTAGCAAGTTCGACGAGTTGTTCTTGGTTTTTTCCAGGAAGTGCTTTGAAGCGTTTGAGTTTGACGCTGGTGAGTGCACTTAAACCTTGATCAAACTGGTAACTGACATCAGGGTTTTCTAATCTTAGTTGTTCGGAGCTGAGCCCTTCATAAGTCTCTTCAGCTTTGCTCGCAGGCTTGCTGGCACTGCTAGAACTAGTTTCAGTCACTACTTTAGGAAGGGCTGATTCTGCAGGTGTTTCCGTTTCTTGGACCTCTGCTACAGGAGCTTCAGTAACGGGAGTTTCCTTACGATACTCTGGATACTTGTTTTCCATGTACTGTAGGTAGACAAAAAAGAATATCAGACTGATGCCAATGGCGATAAGGTTTCGTAGTTCCATTACGGTAGATCAACTCCTCCAGGATGCAGCGGATGGCAGCAGCCTAATCGTTTCAGCGTTTTTCTTGTTGCGGTGATAAATTCGAGTTCGTTGTAGCATTGTTCTGCATAGCGCGAACAACTGGGGTAGAAGCGGCAGCGTTGCCCTAATAATGGCGCTAACATTACTTGATATAATCTGATCAGTAAGACCATCAATTTATTACTACTAGGCATTCACTTACCACAAGTACTCACTGTTTAAGGGGTTGGTAAAGCTTTTTACGCAACCTGCGCAAACATCCGCTTAATTCCCCATGAGTCATCGTGTTAGTAGCTTTGACAATATTGGGTCGGGCTATGACTACTAAGTCTATTCCCGGGTATGAAGCTTGGATGTGGCGAAATCCTTCGCGCAAAGTTCGTTTTACTTTATTTCTTATGACTGCGTTTCCAACTTTTTTTGAGACCACTAATCCCATACGAGTTTCGCTGGATGCACTTTTACAACCAACCACGACTAGCGAAGAGCATGCGACTTTAGTGCCGTGGTCGAAAGTGTCATTATATTCCGAACGTTTTCTGAGTCGATGTGTTTTTTCAAAGCCGTAAGACATATCACTCCACTACTTTTTAGGAATGGAAACGGATAATCGTTTGCGGCCCTTTGATCGTCTTAGCTTTAATACGTTGCGTCCACCTGGTGATGCCATTCTTTTGCGGAAACCGTGGCTTCTCAAGCGCTTTATCTTACTGGGTTGGTAAGTTCTCTTAGTCATCGACTAAACTCCTTCTAGCTGTTCCATATCTGGTTTTAAGGTATTAAGTTTCTTGGTTTTTTTCTAAACAGCCGGGGAAATCTAGCAAATCAATCCCGGGTTTGCAACTGGAGATACGCGGGGGTCTGTTGAGGCGAGCAGAAGCTTCTTAAAATTAATTGACATTTTTAATAAAATATACTACTTTTCATTAAAAATATGGGTATTTAATATGATTTTCTATACTAATTTTATGGCTCTCATCTTGATGTTTTTTAGCACAGTTTCGTGGTCTCAACCTTTGGCTACGGAACGATACCAGTTTATTGAGCCCGATTCATTACGCTATATCAAAGGCAAGCTAGCGCTGAGCTATTTAACGACCTGCCATAAACCCCAGCACACTGTGTTGGCTCGGATTGATGCAGCGGGGGTTCTAAGGGTCGGTATTCTTTCTAGGCAGTCGGGATCTATGTGTGCCTCGATGCCAAAATTAGTTACTGAAGTTTTAGATTATCTAGATCTGTCTAAGGTTAAGGAAATTAGAAAAATTTCCCAGTATCAGATACGTAGTTCTTTAAGAGTGGTCCCCCTAAATGATTTAAGAGTTCTTCCGGGTAAGCCGGAAGAGGCTTCTGGCTTAGAAGCTGTTTATCAATCTAGGTGTGGAAAGTATGAAGGCTTACTTGTTAAGCGAAACTCTGGCAGTCGGCTTAGTTTAGCTTTTATAGAATCAGTTGTACCGATGCGAGGCAACGCTACTTGTAATTTTAAACAGCACAGGAAGAGTTTTTCTTTTATAAACCCGGCTAAGAACCATCAAGTTAAGGTGGGGTTGTTAGCTGAATGGTCCCTACCACAAAGAGCCTACGATATTCGGTTCGCACAGATTGATAACCGTACCCTACAGATTTCTAATGGTTCTATTAGTTTTAATTATAAGAAGAGCTGTAAAGAAGTACCGCTGGGAATTGCGGTGTCGGATTATTCTGGAACCGCGTCTTCGTTGACGATTGGTATGGTTGTGGCCAGGTTTTATAATCGTAGCTGCGAGCTTGGTGAGAAAAAGTGGTCTGTATCTAAGTATACATCTCTTAAGTTTGAGTTACCGTCGTCTCTCAGATTGAAAGCATTTTCTTCGACACGGAAGTTTTCTCAACTTAAGCTAAAGCCCGTATTAACCTATAGGAATACCTCGAAAGACGATGACCCGAAGTTAAAGGTGAGTTACCTCGGTGGTTGTTCGGCTAATCGGGCGGTTGTGTATGGCTACAGTCTAAATTCAAAAAGAAGTATGGCTATTTTGGTACCTAACTCTAAGTTTCCATGCAAAAAAACTGTTAAAAAGGTATCCTTAATACAGCCTCTAGCTCAATCGGATAAAGGTGCGAAGTTGCGCTACTACCCTCTTCAGTTATTAGGCAGTGCATTTTAAACTAAGATAGTTGTTAGGTTTTGCGATGCGTTCATGGGTTGAGATTCAAGCCGAATACTTACGTGCTAATTATAAGGTTTTTACTTCTTTAGACGGCAGTTATGACTTAGCGGTTGTTTTGAAGTCCAATGCATATGGTCACGGTCTTAAAGAGTGCTATCAAGCTATAGAGTCTGAAAACCCGAAGTGGTTATGTGTCGCGTACTTAGATGAAGCAGCACAGCTTCGGAGCCTTGGCTACAAAGAGCAGATATTGCTGGTTGCTCCGGTAGCACGTGAAGAGTTTGAGCAAGCATTCCAATTATCAGTAGATATCTTCCTTACCCATCAGCAACTAGTTGATGAATGGGTCGCATGCAAACAACGGCCTAGAGCACATGTGAAATTTGATACGGGGCTAAGTCGCCAAGGGTTCGCTACTTCAGATGCAACAAAATTGGTAAAGCAACTAGCGCCGGTTAAGCAGGATTTAGTAGGTATTTGTACCCACTTTGCTAACGTTGAGGATGTTACTAATCATGAGTACGCGAATCAGCAGTTAGCAAGTTTTGGCGTGGTAAAAAAGTCTTTCAAAGATGCGGGGTTTAGCGTTTTAGAACATGCCTCCTCTAGCGCTTCTAGCTTATTATTAACCCAAAGCCGCTTAGACATGTGTCGGGTGGGGATCTCCTTTTATGGGTTTTGGCCTTCGGCAGCGACCCGCTTATCTTATTTAAATCTGCATAGTCACGTTCCTGATTTAAAGCCGGCGCTAAGCTGGAAAAGTCCGATTGCGATGATAAAAGATGTTTCTAAGGGAGCTTATGTTGGTTATGGCTGTACTTTTCGTGCAGTTAGCGACATGAAGATTGCAGTGCTGCCTGTGGGTTATTATGATGGCTATCCACGCTTGGCCAGTAACCGCGCTTATGTGTTGATCCGAGGGCAACGATGCCCGGTGGTCGGCAGAATTTCTATGAATCTAATGGTCGTCGATGTATCTCATGTTGATGCTGTTGAGAGATCTGATATTGTAACGTTGATTGGTACTGACGGTAGTGAAGTTTTACCTGCGGAAGATCTTGCAGAGTGGGCTGAAACTATTCATTACGAGGTGGTTACTCAAATTCATTCTGATATTCCACGGGTGCTGGTGGATAATTAACTTCTTCGTTCTAGTTTGCCTGATTTGGTTACGAAAATTCCTTCTACTAATGGACTATCATCGTATTCTTTAGGACTGGATACCGACCAACCTTGATCAACAAATGCTTGTATGACAGTCATCCGAATACGGCGGTTTTCTGATGTGGTGTCTAATAAGAAACCTTCAAGAAGACTTTGAATCCCTACATCTTTTTGCCTAACCAGTACTTCAACGACAGCGAATCGGACGCGTTCGTCTGGGTCTTGTAGGAAGTGTTTAAGTTGGTCGGCAAGTCCTTCAATTTGATAGTCAGCAAGGTAGCAAAGGATGTCGTAGTTTTTATCAACGATTTGTTGGTCAAATGAGACGTCTTCATAATTCAGTACTGATCGAAGCGTTTCTGCTACCACGGCATCAGAAGATACTTTGTTTAAGATTTTGATGGGCCATGCAATTTTGTTTGATTTTTGTAGATGTTCTCTTACGATTGGAAGAACAACCTCACCGTGTCGAAGGATGCCATCAAGTGCTAGTTCTTTTTCTCGGCTATCGTTTATCCCGTGCTCTAAGCTGTACTCAAATCGTTGCAACAGGGCTTCGGTCGCTATCTGTGGTTCGTCAAGGTTTTTAAAAAAACTAAGTGCAGCAACTCGGTCTTCTCGGATTGCTTTCGAGTTTTTAATAACTCTTATATTTTTTGCTATTTTCTTTTCTTTTCGTGAGTCTTGAAAATCTTTAAGCTTGCCAAACAAACTCATAAAGAGCCTCTCCTTGAGTCCATAGACGTTCATCGTCTTATACTTATAATACAAGACATCTTGTGCCTTAACTTTGCAAGGGTTTTCTTATAGTTAGGGAGCTAAATGTAGATTTAATGAGCCGGTAACTCAACGGGGATTGGCTCATTCATTTGCTTTTTCAGAGCTAATACATCTTGGTAGCGATCAACACTAAGAATTGATTCGGCGCAGGTGTCATATCTTAGGTAGGAGGATTCATCCTCTGTTTTACTTTTTGGGTCTAGCAGATTTCGGTAGGACATATGTGATTGAACTAACTGACCAGCAAGGTCATTCTCTTTGTATGCTCGAAGGTTTGCTTGAAACTGATAAAAATAAGGTTCGTTGGGTAGTAGAGTTAGTAGTTTTTTACATAAGGGGTCGTCGATATTGATAGCAGCTTTATTTGTGGCTACTTCGCTCATCGACGTTATTTGATCTTGGGGGTTTTGTGAGATCTTTCTTGCTGCAAGTTCTTTTGAACTTGAGAAATACTCACACCCCGTAAGGTTAATTACGGTAGCGATTATTATGCAAGTTGTGTGTAAGGCCTTCATATCTGTCAATCCCTATACCTCTTGTTGGCTTTCCTATCGGGAACTGCCGCAATATCTTAAGTTTTTCTAGGGGGTTTCTGGTTTCTCTTTTAAGTTTCATGGGGTTATGAGATATTCGTCGGACCAAGGAGGCCTTAAAGACCATGATTTTAAGTATCAGCGCCCTTATTCTCGCAGCCGGGAAAGGGACTAGGATGAATAGTTCTAAACCGAAGGTCTTGCATACGGTGCTGGGAGCGCCCATGCTGCAATATGTTATTGATGCAGCGTCGCAAGCGGGATGTGATGACATTGGTATAGTGATTGGGGGAGATCTAGAGGATTTTGCTGATATTCTAGATAAGAACCCATTGGTACGGGTTTGTGTGCAGAACCAACGCCGAGGCACTGGCGATGCGGTTGCGGCAGCGGAGGTTCTCTACTCTGATGTGCAGAAGCCTCACTTTGCTGACGGCAATTGTGTTCGGGGAGCGGCGAAGAGTGCTGAATATATTTTAATTTGTCTTGGTGACACTCCGGGACTTAAATCGGAGACACTTCAATCCTTTATCAAAGAATCTATCGATTGTGATGCTGATTTAGCTGTGCTTGGTATGAATGTTCCTGATTCCAAGGGATACGGTAGGCTTAAGATTGGTGCAGACGGTCTTCTACTGGGTATTGTTGAAGAGAAAGATGCCGATAAGGATGAGAAAAAAATCAATCTATGTAACAGCGGAGTGATTTTTTCTAAAACAAAAACTCTATTTAAATATCTAGATCGGCTAACCTGTGACAACGCAAATCATGAGTATTACCTGACGGATTGTTTTGAAATCGCTATTAAAGCAGGGAGTCCGGTGTTTGTTTATAAAACTGATCATTATGAAGAATTACAAGGCGTGAATACGCAAGAGCAGTTACAAAAAGTCGCCACGATCATGGCTTCAAATAATGGGAGTGCATCCGCATGTGTGGAGTAATGGGTTATGTAGGTCAATCTGCCTGTAGAGATATCTTGTTTAATGGACTGAAGCGACTGGAATACCGGGGCTACGATTCTGCTGGAATTGCAGTTTTAGATAAATCGAACATGATTTCTTTGGTGAAAGAAAAGGGCAAACTAGAGGCTTTAAAGGCTAAGCTGGACCAGCTCCCTAGTGACGCGATGATAGGGATTGGACATACCCGGTGGGCGACTCACGGTAAGCCCGCAACGAAGAATGCTCACCCCCATGCTAATGAGACCATGGCTATCGTTCATAACGGCATCATTGAAAACTATACTGATTTAAAAACCGGATTAGAGGCTGGTGGAGTTATGTTCAAAAGTGACACTGATACGGAAGTCGTGCTTCATGTCTTGAGCGCCGAACTAGAAGCAGCAAATAGTACCAAAGAAGCGATTATTGGTTTGGCCCAAAAGCTTAAAGGAGCCTTTTCTTTAGGGCTAATTTTACCGTTTGAACCCGATGCAGTGTATGTCGTTAAACAAGGCTCACCGATGGCAATAGGTATTGGCGAAGGCGAAAACTTCTTTGCAAGTGATGTTGCGGCATTGGTAGATCATACGCAGAAAGCATTATTTCTTGAAGACGGTGAGTTTGCTCGAATCACCAAGGATGAAATTAATTTGTGGAATTTCGCCGGAGAAGATGTCCATAGAGATTTTACTACTATTGAATGGTCGGCAGAGAGCGTTGAAAAGCGCGGCTACGCTCACTTTATGCTTAAGGAAATTCATGAACAATCAGCAGTGATCGGAAAAGCTGTCTCGAAACTGATTGACGATCAGGGCCGGGTCAATCTCGATATCCTTGGGCTTGATAAGATCGACTTAACTCGGGTGCAGAACGTTCATATTTTAGCATGCGGCACTGCGATGATCTCCGGGATGATTGGTAAGTATGCTTTTGAATCGCTTGCCGGTATTCCAACTAACGTAGAATTAGCTAGTGAATTTCGCTACCGAAACCCGGTAGTGGATCATACTAGTTTGGTTATTGCTGTGACTCAGTCCGGTGAAACCATGGATACCCTGGAAAGCACAAAGTATGCAAAAGCGAGGGGTGCACAAATTTATTGCGTAACCAATGTTCCCTATTCTTCTATTGGTCGTGAGGCTGATGGTTTGCTGTTGATGGATTGTGGACCAGAGATAGGAGTCGCGTCGACGAAGGCCTTTACTGCGATGGTGCTGTATCAGTATATCTTCGCATGGGGAGTGGCTACTAAAAGGGGAGGCGATGTTCCGGTATCTGAATCGGAATTAATTGACTCTTTAAGAACACTGCCTACTAAAATAGATATTGCACTCGGTCAGGAAGCGAAGATTAGAACCCTTGCTGAAAAATATTTTGAATCTCATAATTTTTTATATATCGGTAGAGGCACTCATTTCCCTCTCGCGTTAGAGGGAGCGTTAAAGCTAAAAGAAATTTCTTATATCCATGCTGAAGGTTATGCCTCTGGAGAACTTAAACATGGTCCGATTGCTTTAATTGATAAAGATATGCCGGTTGTTGCCCTGGCTCCTAATGATTCTTATTATGATAAGACTTTGTCCAATATTGAACAAATTGGTGCTAGAAATGGTCGCGTGATTGGTATCGGCACCGAAGGAGATGCCAAACTCCAGCATATATGCGAAGATGTGTTGCTGGTTCCTAAAGTCGAAATCGATGCACTGCAAGCGATTGTATCGGTGATACCATTACAGGTGTTTTCTTATTACATGGCCTTATTGAGGGGGACAGACGTAGATCAGCCTCGAAACTTAGCGAAATCAGTAACGGTTGAGTAAACGGGTATTAATCTGAAATAATTTGTGACAACGAGACTTTTTGGTGTGGATTTTTTGAGAGGTCTACTACTTTGCAGTTGGAGATCTCTTTGAGTCGATCTTTTCCTGAAAGGTAAGACAGCGAACCATCTTTATTTCTACTTTCGCGCATAAAGTTATTGGTAAAAGTAGCGCGGTTAGTTGTTAAAGAAAAATCTAAATTAAGGCAGTCGGTAAAGCTGTTTTCAACAAAAAAAGCATTGCTACAGTTTAGGTTGGTGCCTACGAAGGTAAAGCCCTTGTCGTTAAGTAGGCTTATAAATGCGGTTAAAGATGCGCCCCAACATAAATTTGAGTAATGGTAATCAGTTCTGAAAAAAGTATCTTGATAGGGAACTGTTATTTCCAGGTCGGGTCCGAAGATCGGGTTAAACTCGACCACCACTACCTTAGCAAATTTTTCTGGTAGTTCTTTTAGTACCCAATAGTCAACGCCATCGATGTCTAAAGAAAATAAATCGACATTGTCTTCGTAGTTTGCCGATTGAAGTATACTGCGGATATTTGATTTTGAAACAAAGCTCGAGACGGCTGTTAAATCACCTTTCCAGGTTGATAACCAGCTTTTAACTTTCTCGTTGAGTTGGGGGTCACAATCTACGATTAGGCCTTGGCATTGAGTGCGCTCAAATAGGAACCTGGTGTTGGACTCTTTGTAATCTTCGGTACCAATTTCTATAAACTTAGGTTTTGAAACGCCAATAGAGCTAAGTAGGTAGTCGATGATGCCGTCCTCTCCCCACTGGGAGAAAACTTTGTACTCTACTTCGGTGAGGGCTTGGATGTCTGAGTATTTGGAGCGCATAAGGTTAAGGTAGGCGCAGCCGATCGCGAAAAGTTGCTCATCGTGATTGGTTAATTTTTTAAAAACTTTATTGGCTAAGCGCTTCATACCTACCTTAGTAACTCTTTTTAAACAGGGGCTTAGACTACCTTTTCAGTAATTAAAACACAATTATGAAGTGTAACTAAGCATCTAGACTGGCCTTAGGTAGACAAACCCCCTGTCCTTGGCTGATAGGTGTGTTAGTTGCGCTGACTATGGTGGAAGTTTAATGGTACCAATGATATGGATTAACATTGATAATAATACGTTATGGAAATGTAGCTTTGGACTCGACACTTCTTGAAAACTTAAGCGAAACTCAGCGATTAGCTGCGCTTCACAAAGAAGGGCCGCTGGTGGTATTTGCCGGCGCCGGAAGCGGTAAAACCCGGATTATTACTACCCGCATAGCCTGTTTAATTGAAGAGGGCGTCAATCCCTGGCAAATACTAGCCGTTACATTTACCAATAAGGCTGCTGACGAAATGAAGCAGCGGGTTCGTAAACTTTGTTTCGAGGGCAATCGCTGCCACATTGGTACTTTTCATTCTCTCTGCGCACGGTGGCTAAGGGAGTTTTCTGAAGAGCTCGGTTTCAAGACTGATTTTATTATTTACGACGACTCGGACTCTGATTCGGCCTTGAAGAAAATTGTTAAGGAAGTTCTTCCTGATCAAGACCTCACGCAGATTCTTCCGGGAATTAAATTTTTTATCCGTCATGCCAAGTTGCAGGGAGTGGTTCCATCTGATGCCGAATCTCGTTTGGCAACTTCTGGTTATAAAATCCCAACCGGTGGGGTGGCTGTTTATAAAAGGTATCAAGAGTTTTTAGCGTCTTGTAATGCTATGGACTTTGGGGATCTTATTCTCAATGCTCTGCTGCTTTTAAGAAGAAACAAAGCTGTTAGAGCTGTCATTCAGCAGCGATATCGCTATGTATTAGTCGATGAGTTCCAAGATACCAACCCTGCTCAACTTGAGTTGGTGAAGCTTATATGCGAACAGCATAGAAATCTTTTTGTTGTTGGAGATGATGATCAGTCTATTTATAGCTGGCGAGGTGCGAACCCGAGCAATATTGTTGATTTTGATAAAATATATCCTGATACAAAAAAATATACGCTAGCGGAGAACTTTCGTAGTACGAGAAACATTGTTGCCGCTGCGAGTGAGATGATCGCTCACAATAAATACCGTTATCCCAAAGAGCTATATTCTAATATTCCAGATGGAGAACCAATTTCTTTTAAGATCGAATCTGATGGAATGATGGAAGCTTTTGGGGTCATCGATGATATTAAAAAAGATTTACTGAACTATGACTATTCAGATATCGCTATTTTTTATCGCACCAATAGCCAATCAAGGTTGTTTGAAGAGGCTTTGCGCGGTGAAAACATACCTTACCGGCTCTACGGTGCGGTTAAGTTTTACGAGAGGCAAGAAGTTAAAGATGTCATGGCTTACATCAGGCTTCTAGTGAATGAAGATGACGATATTAGTTTGAAGCGAATTATTAATTTACCTACCAGAGGTATAGGGCAGAAGGCTATTTCAGAGTTAGAGCAAGTGGCGAGGCAGCAGAATCTTTCGATGATGAAATCGATAAAAAAGATTGTCGGAGAAAGCAGTTCTAAACTATCGAAGAAGTTGTCTATATTTCTCGGCGTGTTTCACCGCGTTCAGGGTGAGTTCCTCTCTGGAGATCTTGCTACATTAGTGCCCGCAATTCTAGATGTGATTGACTATAAGGATTATTTGGCTAAGAAATTCCCAGATAAGTTAGAAGATAAGGTTGAAAACCTGCACGAGCTTACCCAGGCATTGACCGATTATAATCATAACTACCCTGATGCTTCACTGTCAGATTGGCTGCAGCTTATTACTTTAGTGCGTGAAGGTGAAGATGCTGAAGATGAAACCTTGGGTGTTTCGTTGATGACGCTTCACGTTGCGAAGGGTCTTGAGTTTAAAAGTGTCTATGTGGTTGGCGTAGAGGACGGTCTCATACCTCATAGAAATAATATTGAAAATGAATCCTTATTGGAAGAAGAGCGCCGACTTTTTTATGTTGGAATGACGAGAGCCCGAGAGAAATTGAGTCTTTATTGTGCTCATGAACGTATGGTCTTTAATCAACACTATGCTAACGAGCCCTCACAGTTTTTAAAATGCATCCCACCCCAGTATCTGAGCTGGGAAGCGCCCGCTATTAATGTGTCAGATGATGTTATTTATGAGTATGACCAAGATTCAAGTGAGGATGCTACGCCTAGTATCGGAGCGCGGGTTAGCCATCCTACTTATGGTGTCGGGGTCTTAGAGGGTGTAGAAGATAACTTTGGAAAAACTAAGGCAATAGTGCGGTTTTTTGAATTCGGTCGAAGAAAAGTCTCTGCTCATCAAATAGATATTGATTGTTAACCGAGTGGATTGTTAGGTTCCCCCCCTATCATCGTGATATAATATTATTATAAAACCATCCCAATAAAAAATTCATTTATAGGAAATGTATGTTCACCTCGAAGGTACTGCTATCTTCCATTCTCGGATTTGGTGTCGTTGTATTGACGATAGGTATGATTCGTGGCGAGAGTTCTTTGGATAGCTTTTTAGAGCTAAGAACTAGCCGTGTCGTCATTGCTGAAACGGTTAGTGAGCTTGAGAACTACAATAAAAATTTAACAGATGAGATAGCTAAAATCAGACAATCACCCCGTTATGCTAGGCGGGTTTTACGTGATAAATATCATATTACCGATAAAGGAGAGAGAATTGTATTCTTCGCTAACAAGTAGACTGGTTGCTTTGTTCCTAATGTTCTCATTAATAGGCTGTGGGGAAAAATATAACTTCAATCAAATATTTGTATCTGCTAAGCAAAAAGACTCGTTAGAATCTTTGTTGAATCGAGCTCAGATCGCTTACGATGCCGGTGATTTTGACGACGCCTTAATTCTAGCAGATAAAGCTGGAAAGCTTAGCCCTGGAAACGAGCAAGTTGCTATATTGCAAGGGTATATTCATTTATCTCTATCGGGGATGGATCCTTTTAAACTGGCGAAAGCTTTGGTTTCTTCGAGTTCTTCGTCTAGCACTGCTCTAGGTCTTGCTTCCACCAATAACGCTTCTTCATTTCTATTTACTATTCGCTCTGTGCTGAATGTAAGTAATACCGATCTTCAAGAGTTAGGTGTGTATAAGAGCGAAGATGACTTGGACCGGTTCAAGGACTACGATATTATTCTTCCGACTGAGGCGACCGATGTTCGTGATAAAACCCCTCTCTCAGTATTTACCCATATCAACACAGCTATCTCAAAAATCTGCCCATTTGTAGACGATAGTGTAAAAACTATAGATTTAGATTCCCGTCACGACTGTACGTCAACATCTACGATAAGAAATCAAGATGTCGTGGCTCATTTTTTATGGGCGTTTGTGCATATTGCCGAAGCCGCCGTATTTTACGGAGTTTTACAGTATCAAGACCCCGGTGCAGAGAAGGCTCACCTTCAGCTTCGAGCTGATGCACTGGAATCTGATTCAGACTCGCTTTCAGTCACTGAGTATGTGCAGCATGCTGTTAGCCTCGCTACAGCGGTAAATGAAGTTTTTGCAATTGATAACGCTAACTCTCAGATCAGCGCAGTGTTAAATAATATTTTCGTAGCAACCCAGGCGTTCGCGGCAATCGGTAATATTCCAGATAAGATAGAAAAGTCTCTTGAAAAAGCCACTAGTTCAATCACCAGTACGAAAGATAGCTTTGCTGGTGAGTCTGATGAGGTTAAGCAAAGAAACGCCCTGAAGGCACAACTAAACGAAAAAATGTCTGGTCAGATCTCTAGTGAAATAACCAATATGGCTTCTGAAAATCCAGAGGAGTTTGCTGAAAACAAAACAGAGATATGTGGCGCCTATACATCGATCTCTGGCGGCGGCGATATACCGACTGAATGTGAATAGAATGTTTAGAGTTTAAATTTGTGTTGAAGGATCTTTGGCTAAGAAGCATCCTTCTTTTTTTGTGAAAATTGAGATTAGATCCGACGAATGGAAGAACGATTTAAGAGGACCTGACAATATATTAAAATCTGGGGTAAAATGGCGCATCAAGGATAAAGATATGATAAAACAAATTTTTCAGCCATTCGCGCTATACTTAGAGAGTAGCCGCTCTATTTGATTTGGAAGAGTGAAGTAGTTATTATAATGAGTGGCTATCGTCTTGAGGTCGAGAATTGCGGCCTCAAGATGACATAAAAAATAAAATATTAAATTTAGATTTTTAACTGCTTGTCAGCGCAATTCTTCATCATCAGCTACACCACGTCCGCTCTTCTTACGCTTCTCGAGCTGTTCTTTATATTTAACGCTGTATTTGCACCAAGGTCGGACTTCTAGTCGTCGTCTGGGGATGATTTCGCCTGTGCCTTCGCAGTAGCCGAATTCACCGTTATCAATTTTAGATAATGCGTGATCAATCTCTGAAAGTAGTTTTCTATCTCGATCTAACAATTTAAAGGTTAGATTTTGCTCAACTGTTTGAGAAGCTAAATCAACCTCATCCATCATTTCGTTTTGATCTAAATGGATGCCGCCAGCTTCTACGGTTTGTTTCGCTTTAGTGATGAGTTTGGCTCGTTCTTCATTTAAAGACGAACGAAATTTCTCTAATTCTTCTTTGGTAAAGGCTGCTTCTTCTGAAATAGTCATATCGCCACCATAATAGCTATAGATGTATCTGCCACGTCTCGGACAGCCTCCCAGTCTAGATCTTACAGTCCAAAAATTCAATAGCCCAATTACCGGCCGGAAGTCGGGGCTAGCTGAAGAGTTCTGGCTGGTTACCAGAGGTTAGGTCTGACCTAATTTTATCAAGAATATTAAGGGCTTGTATTGGCGTGGTTTTGTGGATTTTAATATTTTTGATCTGTTTGGACCATTCAATCAGTGCTTCATATTGGGCTGGATCTTGCCTTCCGCTACTAGATAATGGCTCGATAAACATTGGTTTATCGGCAGAAATGACGGGCTCAGAGGCGGTGGCTTGCTTTCTTTGCTTCATAATGGATTGGGCTCGTTTGATGATTTTTGGTGGTACTCCAGCTATTTTCGCTACTTCGATACCGAAGGAATTACTGCAGGCTCCGTCTACCAAACGGTGGGTGAATTTTATGCTCTGCCCTTCTTCGATAACTTCCGTACAAACATTTCGTACGCCACTTAGCTCTGAGGTTAAAGGTAGAAGCTCATGGTAGTGAGTTGCGAACAGTGAGAAGCATTTAACGTTTGTAACAAGCTCCTCTAAGATAGCTAGGGCTAGGGCTAGGCCATCTTCGGTAGAGGTGCCTCGGCCTATTTCATCTAAAATAACGAGGCTCTGACTGGTCGCATGTTTGAGTATCTGAGCAGCCTCTGACATTTCAACTAGAAAAGTTGATTGTCCTTTCGATAGATCATCACTTGCCCCCACTCTGGTAAAGACGCGGTCAAATATCGGTAGCTCAGCTTGAGAGGCTGGGACATAGCTGCCAATTTGGTGAAGAATTGCTGTCAACGCAAGCTGACGCATGATGGTAGATTTACCTGCCATATTAGGACCGGTAATTAACAGGTGAGACTTCTCGCTATTGATATTGATGTCGTTAGGTGTGAACTGGTGCCTACCAACAAATCTTTCGACGACGGGGTGTCGGCTACCTTGAATTTTTAATCGTGAAGTCGTTACTGTTTTTGGTCGGCAGTAAGATGTTTTATAAGCCTTCCAGGCGAAACCCTGAAGTACATCGATAACCCCTGCAGCAGCTGCTACGTGTTGTAGGTCAACCGCGTACTTGGTGAGCTGACTGAGGAGGTTGTAGTAGAGTTCTAACTCATAAGTTATTGCACGTTCTTTTGCAGTATTAAGTAGCTCGTTTAATTCGACGAGTTCTTCGGTAAGAAAGCGTTCATTGTTAACCATGGTTTGACGGCGAATAAAATCATCAGGAACTTTATCTAGATTTGATTTAGTTACTTCGATTAGTAAGCCGAAGGTTTTATGGGATTTTATTTTAAGGCTAGATATTCCCGTTTCTTTGCGTAGCTTCGCTTCATACTCAGCGACTTTATTAGACCCGTTGGTTGCTAGGTCGTTGATCTCATCTAATGCTGTATTGTAGCCTCGACAAAAAACTTCGTTACCATTGCCCAGTTTATTGGGTTGGTCGAGGATCGCTTTGCTTAAAAAAGATTGAACCGATTTATATCTACTCAGTGCATCAATCTGTCCTGCTATGAGTGGACTTTTATCTTTATACTTCGACTTTAACAGAGATGTTATGCGCATCACGTGATCTAGGGAGTTGTTAATCTGTGCAAGTTCGCGTGGGTTAACGACTCGATTAGCCACTCTGGTAGCAATTCGTTCGAGGTCGGTAATGTGTTTTAGATAGGAGCGAAGCTCGGATAAATCGTCGGCATCTTTTATTAGTACGGCTACTGCGTCTTGTCGTTTAGTAATAACTTCATGACTTAAACAAGGTTGCGCTAAATAAGATCTGAGCAGCCTAGATCCCATCGGAGTAAGCGAGCAGTTTATTTCTTTGAAAAGACTACCTTCTTGCTGGCGACTACGAGTGGTTTCAAATATCTCAAGATCTCGACGTGCTACCTCATCCAGGTTCATGGTTTGAGCTTCGTTAAGAGGTCGGATTGAATGAAACTGGGAAGTCTCTTGTTTGAGATTTTTTAGGTAATGGAGCGCGGCGGAGATTAACGCTTTGCCGCCTTCTACTTCACCACACGGATGTGAGCTTAGGCCGCCGTTTCCAAATATGGGTTCGAATAATTCAGTTTGTAGTAATTCATTTCGAAGTGGTGCTTCAGGGAGTTCTTCGAGGTTCGTGTTGTATTCTTTTATGTGAGAGTTAATTGTTTTTTTAAGATCGTCGTGGTGAAACCGGCGTGCCAGTAGTTCTTTAGGTCGAAATCTTCCGACTAACTCAGCGAGTTGTTCCATTCCCGAGAAGTTACCGCATCGGATCTCTCCGGTAGATACTTCTAGAACGACAGCGGCCCATTTGCGATTTTTGGGGTCCTCACAGATACCGAGGAGGTAGTTTGGCATTTGCTGATCTAAGCCGTCGAGGTCACAGATAGTACCAGGAGTAAAAAATTGAGTAATCTCTCGTCGGACAAGACCTTTGGCTTCTTTTGGGTCTTCGACTTGGTCTGCAATTGCGACTTTGTAGCCAAGCTTTAAGAGTTTTAGCCAATAATTTTTTGCGGCATGGTGAGGGGCTCCGCAAAAAGGGATCTTGTTTTTATCGCCGCGCTCTCTGCTAGTTAAAACAAGCTCGAGTAAAGGAGCAACTTTTACCGCGTCATCTCCAAAGATTTCATAGAAGTCGCCCATTCTAAAAAAGACGATCGCGTCTTTTGCTTGACCCTTAATAGTATAATACTGCCGTATCATAGGGGTCATTGCTTCTAGCTCATCAGGTGTCGGAGTAGCCAATTTTCAGTCCTAAAGTGTATTTTTTGAACGATCGAACGATACTTTATTTTTGTGTTTATGTCATGTTTTGTACATATTTTCTGCCGAAGATTTAGCCGGAAAATTCCCAGTTAACTGATTTTTATCGTTAAGTTATTAAAATCAAAGCTTAGTTTGTGCGAATAGAATAGTCCTACGATTTAGCCGAACACAGGCATAGAGCCCGAACGTTGTAGTGGGGAAAATGTTTTTCTAGGCGGTTTAGTGTTTGGCCGCTGGTGGTCACGTCGTCAATGAGTAAAATATTTTTTTTGGAGCGGTTGTCGACGGGGATAGCCTGAGTGGAATGAACTGGACTTCGTCGTTTTCGCTTGGACTGCTTGCTTATGTTCCAGCCCGTGGTCCATGGTGGCGGAACAAGCGTGGCCTTGGTTTTTCGGGTGAGGTGATGGGCGAGAATATATGCTAGGTCAAACTTCAAATGTATCCGGCTCCATAGGCTCGATGGCGCCGGTGTTACATAGTCGGCCCATTCGAGTAAGTACTGGGTTCGTACAGAGTGAGAGAGTATTTTTTTTAAGCTTTGAGTTGCAAGCCAGTTACGTTCGACTTTGGCGCTGATCACGAGGCTTCTTAATGGTTCTTGATATGAAAATAATGAAGAGATTTTTTGTTCGTTCGAGTTATTTACTGACAACTCGTAAATTATTTTTAAACATCCAAAGCAGATAACTTTAAATATAGGTATATTTTTTTTACAACCAAGACAAACCATGTCTATGTTTTAGTAGGTTTCTGTTAGGAAATACCAGCGACATTTATTCGTGATGATAGGAACTGCCCGCTAATATAGAGAATGCTCGGTAGAGTTGTTCGTGCACGACAAGACAGGCTAGGTCGCTAGGTAAGACACCGGGGGCGACGGACCATAGAAAGTCGGCTTGATTTTTGGTTTCTTCGCTTAGGCCGTAGGGTCCGCCAATGACAATATGAACGGATTGAGTACTCGGACAGTCCTTCCATGATTGTAGGTTTTTAGCCAAGGTGAGGCTGGTCCAGGGCTCTCCTCTTTCGTCGCAGCAGATTGTTTTAGTTTTTTTATTCGAATAGAGATGTTTGTTTAGTTGTTCGGTGCTTTTTTCTAAACCGTGCGAAGCTTTTAAAACCTTAAATTCATAGGGATTGTAGTTAGATATTTTTTGTTCAAATTTTGAATATAACTTCTGATATTCTGGGTAAGCGGGTTTACCTATTTTTATAAGCTGTAGTTTCATGGTTTGGGGGAGATAAATTCGGCATCGGGAAAAAGTTTTTCGAGTGCGTAGTAATCTCTGAGATGATCTAAGAAAATATGAACTAGAGTAGATCCGAAATCAAGTAAAACCCATTGGCCGCTTTGTTTGCCTTCGATCGCAAGAGCTTTAATATCGAGAGACTTAAGCTCGGCATCCATTGCCTCAGCTATTGCTTTTGCTTGACGGTCGTTTTGAACCGAGCAAATAACCATACACGAACAAACGTCAGATTGTCCTTTTAAGTCTAACACAACGACTCGCGTGGCTTTTTTATCTTTTGCTATCTTTGCTGCGGTGAGACCGATTTCATTGGGTTCCATTTTTGACCTTCTTAGGGTTAGTGTACATATGGTGCTTACTAATATAACTTAATATGCTCTCGGGCAACCATTGGCTGGGGAGTTTGTTGGGAGATTCATTTAAGAACCGTCTTATCGAGGTACTTTCAGCGTCAGATAGCTCGGTGTCCAGTAGGATTATAGAATGTCCCCATTCCGGGAAGAAAAAGCTATGAGTCTGTTCATTCCATTCAAACTTTTTACCTAACTTACGAATAACCTCTATGGTGCTGTCTTTAATACTACCGGTGGAGTCACTGCCGGAAGCGCGCCTCTTAGCCACATAAAGATCATGGTGCTGGAGGATTCCCTCTGGTTGGTACCACCGATCGAAACTAACCATCTGGTCTTGCCCTATGGCAAAGGATAGTTTTTTCTCTAGGTTCGCATCTCTTAATACCTGTAGGGTGTTAACGGTAAAATTTGGAGTCGGTAGCTCTGACTCTAGGGTTGATATGCTGGCATCTAGGCCAAACGCTAGCTGACACATGTTGACCCGGTGTTCGAAACTTGCAGCCGCGGTCTTGGTTCCTCCACCCGCGATGACCGGGCTATAAGAAGGAAGTATTAATATTTCAGAATTTGAGCAACGGTTCTTCAGGGCTTTTACGAAATCAATATGACCCTGATGGGGAGGATCAAAACAGCCACCGTAAATAACGATGTCTGGATCTTCGGTATTAAGGTGCTGCATGAGTTACCGGGCTCTTGCTAACGTTAGGCGGTGTCATGATTCGATAATCAGAAAGTGTGGGTAGGTGCGCGCGGGGGTTAAATTCTTCTTTAGGTTTTACGCGGGAAATGCTTTTAAATAGTTTTCTTTTGAGTTTGGCTAAGTTTAGCTGTGTAACTGAAGATATAACCTGGCAGGGGATATTGTTTAATTCGAAGTATGCTGTGGCTTCTTGTAAACCACCTTCATCAGTGCAGATATCTGCCTTGGTTATGATGACAAAAGAACTTCTGTTGGTGAGCTCACTATTATAAGCGGTGAGCTCATTTCTGAGTAATCGGTACTGGTTTTCAGCGGAATTTTCCGGATCTGAAAAACCATCGAGCACGTATGCTATGACACTCGTTCGTTCTATGTGTTTGAGGAATTCATGGCCTAAGCCCCGTCCTTCGCTGGCACCTTCGATAAGTCCGGGAATATCTGCAGCAACAAAAGATTTTGTTGATTCAATATTATCAGCATCAACCTCTACAACACCGAGCTGAGGTGTCAGAGTGGTAAAGGGATAATCAGCAACCTTCGGACGAGCAGCGCTAATTGCATTAAGTAATGTGGATTTCCCTGCATTAGGAAATCCGGCAAAGCCGACATCTGCGATAAGCTTTAGTTCTAAAAGAATATCTAGTTCCTCAGAGTCTCCTCCTGGAGTGTACTCTTCTGGGACTTGGTGGTTTGCCCTTAGAAACCTTATGTTTCCTAAGCCTCGCTTACCACCTTTTAGGATACGGTAACGCTGATTAGGATCTAATACTTCTACTAGCGGTTCTTCGGGGTTCTCTTTTGAATAAATGACTGTGCCTAGAGGGAGTTTAAGAACAAGGTCTTCACCGTTGCGTCCCGTTCTTCCGTTGGGTCCACCTCGGTCGCCGTTATCCGCAGAATAGTGCTGCTTATAGCGCAGACAACTTAAGGTGTTTATCCCGGGGTCAGCCGATACGTAGACGCTGCCGCCAAATCCACCGTCGCCACCATCTGCCCCTTGCTTAGGAGCATTGTGACCAGATCGAAAGCTAACTAAGCCTCGACCACCTTTACCGGAGTTTATACTTATTTCAGTAGAATCTATAAATTTCATGATCATCGACTCAGTTTGTGTGATGCGATTGAAACGAATATTGCTGTTTACTGCTTACTAAGCAGGATAAACACTTATTAATTTTCTCTTGTTACGTCCGCTTTCGAACTTAACAACTCCGTCAGATTTGGCGAATAGGGTGAAGTCTTTTCCAGTGCCGACATTGACTCCGGCATGGAAGCTACTACCTACTTGTCTAACGATGATATTTCCAGATACGACTTGTTCGCCGCCATATATTTTAATGCCACGGTACTGTGCATTTGAGTTCCGACCGTTTTTACTACTACCACCGGCTTTCTTGTGTGCCATTTCATTCCCCCTTTATGGTAACTAGCTGGATATTTCGCCAATTTCTACTGTCGTTAGCGGTTGTCTATGTCCAGCAGTTTTCTTGTAATTCTTACGTCTTTTATATTTGAAAACAAGTATTTTTTTATCCCGAAACTGTCGTTTGATAACAGCCTTTACTGACGCGCCTTCTACTAGCGGGTCACCGATAACAGTTTTGCCGCCGCCAAGTAGCATGACCTTGTCGAATGTGACACTATCACCCTCGGCTCCATCGAGTTTATCGATCTCTATGAGATCACCCTGGCTAACTTTATACTGATGAGCGCCTGTTTTGATCACGGCGTACATAAAACCTCCAACTATATTAGGTAGATAGATTTTCAGCTAATCTATCGAGAGCGTGACATACTCTATAACTTTGGATGAACTGTCAATAGTAAATTTTTGATAATCTAACGATGGCGATGCTGAGAATTAGCCCCCTAATTGCTTGAAAGTAAATAAATATAGTTTATAAAGGGGGGTGGTGAGTGTAGCTGGAGCCATACTTGGGAGAATAAGCTATCCTGAGTGGATAAAGAATTCCCCTTACTAGTGTATTAAGTCTCCAATGGTCTAGCTAAACAGCTCGATCTAGAGGCTTTGAGTGAGCTAGATATTGCCGATTACAAGTGTTAAAGTTGGCTTGTACGTTTGACTACATTTCCACAACGGCTGAAGAGTGTACTATTTTGAAAACCTTAAGACTTATACTTATAATCTTGCTGCTTTCGAACTGTAAATCTAACAAGGGTCAGAAGCCTCCCTCAAAAGACCCACAGGCACCTGTGGCAACCTCAAATGATCAAGCTAAAAAAGCCAGTCCATCTAAAAATATTGATCGAATGTCGTGCGTCACATCGGATACTGGATGTAAAGAGTTCCTAAGTTATTCGGAAAACACCCTAAAAGAGAAGGGTAACGACTGTAAAGGAGAGTGGAGCAGTAAAGCCTGCCCAACAGAAAACTTATTAGGCTCTTGCCGCAGCTCATCAAAGTTTTCTTCGCAAAGCACCGTAGTGTTCTACTATTTTACGAAAAATACAGCCGAGCATGAGCGTTTTCAAAAGGCAAATTCCATAGCACTGAGTTGCTCTCCACCGAAGATTTTTACTAGAGTTGAATAGGGGATATCCACTGGCCAAATATTGCTAAATTCAGGAATAATAAAATGCACGAACATGAAAAAATCAATTACATAGAGTTTCCAGTAAAAGATCTCCCTGCAACGAAAACATTTTTTGCTACAGTTTTTGGTTGGTCGTTTGAAGATTACGGTTCAGAATATACAGCGTTCTCAAACGAAGGTACTGACGGCGGCTTTTTTCAATCAGATCTAATGGTCTCAACAACTAATGGCAGCGCGCTGATCGTGTTCTATAGTCAAGACCTCGAAGAGACTCTCTCTAAAATTGTGAAGGCTGGAGGATCGGTCATTAAGCCAACTTTTGATTTTCCTGGCGGACGTCGTTTTCATTTTGGTGATCCCAATGGCAACGAATACGCGGTCTGGTCAGATCAAGTCTAGGCTATTGTTTTTACGTGTATAGTTAGGCTCTTTCGATAAAATAATTGACTTTTATACCCCTTCTTAATACTTAGATCTTCTTTATATAGATTCTAAGGTTTTATATATAAAATGATCACTAAGAACTTAATACTCTTGATTCCTCTTATATTGTCATTTGAGACAAGCTCTGTCGCGGCTTCGGTAGATTTTGCAAATGTGGAGTCCTGTGCAGCCAAATTTAGTCGGAGCGGTACTAATGAGAACCTTATAGAGGCTTATCAGCTTCTCGAAAGTAGCCTTCCGAAAACGCCGATTCAAATACTTACTCAAAAAGGTATCAAGAGGGTTTCTGGCGCAGAAAATTTTATGGAGGTTTTTGAGGCACGAAACGGTCGGCTTCCTAGGAGTAAGCCAGGAAAGTTACCTGCTACCGGGTGGAACGCAAAGCAGAAAAAAGAGATAGCGGCGTATAGTTGGATGTTAGCTAATTTCGAAGATGAACTAGCATTAGCGGGTTTCCCCGCTGACATTCGAAAAAAGATCCAAAAGTGGGCGCGTGCTAAGGTTAAGAAACTTCCTGGATACCGAAAATTTATGATGATTTTTAATATCCGAGGTGGAGAACTTCCTAGAAGTTCCCCAGGGTCGGGGGAATTTAAAAGCTGGAGTTTAGCAGAGCAAAGTGAATGGTACTCGTATCATTGGATGCGAAGAAACGCCGAAGATGAAGGCGAACTTGCTAAGCTATCTGCCGAAGCAAGGAAGATGGTCAAGGAATGGGTATTAACAAAAAAGCAAAGGCTCTCGGGTGAAGAAAATTTTATAGCGGTTTTTAATGCTAATGGCGGTAAGTTACCTAAGCCCAGTCGAAGTAAAGATCCGATTAAAAATGTGAATGTTGATGAAAAAAATGAACCTGCTCTGAGTGAGCCTGCAGCTTATCAATGGATGGGAAAGTATGCTGAGAATGAAGATGTTTTAGCTGGGTTACCTTCGGAAGCTCGAGAGCAAATTCTAGAATTGGTGATAGAAAAGAATAAAAAGTCTTCCGGTGCTGAAAATTTTATGGCGTTTTTTAACGATAATGATGGTGAGCTCCCTAAGAGCAACTCCAGAGCTAGGCTGCTTAAAAAGCCGATTAGAAGTATAAATACCGAAGAGATAGAACCTGTTGCAAATGAATCTGGTGCATATCAATGGATGTTAAAATACGCTGAGAATGAAACGGAACTCGCCAAGTTATCTCCCGTAGCAAGAGAGAAGATTAGAGAGTGGTTTAATAAAAATAGTAAAAAACTTTCTGGTTCAGAAAATTTTATGAAAGTTTTCGAGGCTCTTGGCGGTGAGCTGCCTAGAGCTACACCCGGAATAGCCGATGTTAAAAGTTGGACATCTGACCAGATAGACGAGCATCGTGCTTACAAATGGTGGCGAGCAAACCTTAGGAATAAAAAAGCGATGGCGCAGCTCACCGAGCAAGCGCTGAAGAAAATGAAGGAAGAAGAAACAGTTCAATAGAGATTGAGTTGTGAAGGCTTAGACTCTCAAGTATAGAGAGTCTTTTTCTCTTTTACTGTATCCGTGAGCATGAAATCTGTTGCAGTAATTCTCTAGCCTCGCTCGCCAACTCGGTTGAAGTAGATTTATTTTTAAAGTATCTTCCGATGGTTTGCTTGGTTCGTAGCCATTTGCTTTGATCCCCATCAAAGAATCTAACGATTCGTTTCTCTATCTTTTGAACGATATTTTTACGATGGGAGTTTATGCTTGAAATGGCAAAGACAGGGCTGTTCTTATTTATATGGCTTCCTACCAAATCGGAGAAACCCGTGTAGTCATAAGGTGGATTAGGATGTCGCAGGTAGTCTATAAGTTGATCAATCTCGTACTCGGTAATACAGGTCTTAGCTGAGAATTCGGTGTCTTTGATTAAATCATAAAGCAGATGTGACCGGCGGTAGGTCGTGCTACCTTGAATGTGATCATCATTTTTACCTATGGATCTAAGGTACTCGTGGAGAACCATTAAATTTTTTGTATTGTTAAGCTCTTCCATCATCGATTGTGCTAGGAGCGTTATCTCTCCACTAAGTGGTGAGAAAACAGCATGAGCTGATCTACGGTGGAGTTCAGTTCCGTTATAGCTAACTGCATATAGGTACGAACTGAAGTCCAGAATGATGGGAACCCCGTAAACGGCTTCTTCGAACCTACAGAGGAAGTTTTCATAAGACTCCGATAGAGGTCTTGATTGAGTTGAATCGGTGGCATCCCAGAACTTACATTGAGGTGATCTTTGCCTAACAGCTGTTACTGGATGAACGTAGATATCATGATGGGTCATCTTCCTTTGAGAGCCTTGATAAAGGTAGTCATTTGGAAATTCCTGAGATGGAGTGGTTGACTTTCCCGCAATAAACTTCGATTTAGTCGTTTTATCTAGGTTCCGTAGTACTTGTAATATTTGTAGTCCACGAGCTCTAAACTCGTAAATATACCTCTCGTGATCTAAAGGCAGGAATATCTTTTCTTGAGATTCGGTACTAGAAACCTGGGAGTGGTGTTTGGTTTTTACGCAAGCACCTAGAGCAAGTAAAGCTAAGATTATGATGATCTTGTTCATGGTGCACCTCGATCGGAGGACCACATAATATCGGGACATTTCTTATTGGTATCGCAAGATAGTCTACATAGGTAGCCACCAAGTTGAGAATAGAATTTACTGTTGAAAGAAGCTTGACGCTCGCTAGGTAATTCCTTGTTAGCAAACCAGACCTCTAGGTCTCTCATAAATATTTTTTGCTCAAAAGGACTGTCTCCATTTTTAATCTCAGGAGACGTTTTTAAAAGATGGAAGTTTATATCCCGCCAAACATCGTAGAAAAAATTTCTAGCTCGTTCGCTGGTTTTTTCTTCGGTGTTGTCTGGCCTGAATATTTTATTGAAATCGTTGTAGTCATAACTTAATATCTTTTTCTTCAGTTTATCGATCAATTGCGGGGAGTGCGGTAAATCTGATATGTGTTCTGGAGATGTTTTACTTAAGTACTCTCGCCAGTTCGCCTTATTTCGTCTTAAATAATCTAGGTAAATGTAGAGTTCCTCGTAGTTGAGGCATTGCTCTTGCCCTGAGAAATTATTGCTATATAAAGCGTACGGCGTGGGGAAGATAAGTCTCGTAAGGGGCCAGCTTAGGTCTTCTAAGGTAGTCTTTTGGGGTGATCGAAACTGTGCGGTTAACCGGTCGTCTTTACCAAGTGACATAAAATAAGTATGAGCAACCAATTCGTTCAGAAAATGATCAAATTGAACTAGTTCTTTGTTACTTGTTTTTATTTGATTCCAATTTTTCCTGTAAATGACAATTTTCCCACGGGAGTTAGCGGTGAATTTGAAACTCGCAAAAGAGGTTTGATAGAAATTTGTAGCTCCATAAGGATGGGAAAGTGTTTTAGCCGGTTCGGGTGGCGTGGTGTGTAGGTCGATTTCGATATCAATGCCAGCAGGGTCGACGGATTCTTCGAGTCTACAGAAAAAATCACTTGGACTCTCGGTCGATGGTTTGGGAGAGTTACTATTCCAGTATTCGCAGTCGGGGTTTTTATCTCTCAGATCCGGAATAGAATTAACGGGTAGGTCCATTAGGTTATAATGCTCTACTGGTGAAAGAATGCTTTCGTAATTAGTTTCTTCAGATTTTCTCCAGAACCCATTTTTCTTAACGAGGTCTTTTTCGAGTTGCGATGAGTTTTCAAAATGATCTCTGATGTATTCTCTAGATTTCTCTAAGACGATTTGTGCTCTCCGGTGCCACTCATCCTTAATCTCTTGAGCGGTGGCATTTGCATCTACTATTTTGATTGCTCCTAAGCTAGATGAGTTGGAGGAGCTAAGGCCGGTTAGGTCGCCGTTGCCGTTCCTATCTCCACCATTACCGTTTCGGTCGCCCCCATTGCCATTGCGATCTCCAGCGCTACCGTCGCGGTCGCTGAAAACATCTGAATTCGAGGTAACATTTCTGCAGCTACAAATGACAACAAATAATGCGATTAAAGTAACTATCGATATTCTGTTTAGAATCGTGTGAAATAAAGCTATAATTTTCCTACACAATCTTTGCATTAGGTGTATCCGTAGATGAATGAAATATCTATTTATAACTACCAAGATTATCGGTTGTTTCTAAAGGATTATTTACAACAGAAACGAAACAAGGGCCTGAGCTACCGCCAGTTGTCTCGTTTATGTGATATTACGAGCCCGGGGTACTTTAAAGAGCATATTGATAAAAAGAAGAAGATGAGTTTGAAAGTAGCAAGAAAAGTTGTAAAAGGCTTTGAATTATCGAAGCTTGAATCTCGTTATTTTTTAGCGCTTGTCCAGCTTAAGAATACCATGGACCCCAAAGAGCTTAAGGGTATTAAGAAAGAGTTAGATCGGGTTGTTAAACTAGGTGAAGCGACGATTGTGGATGACTCTGACTTTTTTTCTAGCTGGCTTCATGGTCCCTTGCGTCAGCTATTCTTACTTAAAAACTTCGAGCCCAGTATAAAGAATGCAGCGAAAAGGTTAAAACGTATCGCTAATCAGAGAGAGATTACGGAGTCTTGGAATTTTCTACTTAAAAAAGGCTATATAAAGAAAAACTCTCAGGGGAAAATAGAAAGAAAAAATGTCGAGATCACGATTAAGCAGGACAAGAAGAATCTGGATTTCCGGAAAAATCATGACAGGTTTCTCGACCTTGCTAAGCACCAACTATGTAACAAAGTCAGTGAAAGAGAGTTTCAGTCCTTAACTATCGCGATTCGTGAAGATCAATTCCCAGAGGTGAAGAAACAAATTCGTAAATTTATTGATGACCTCAACGCAGATTTAACTCACATAAAAGACCCTGATAGGGTCCTTCATGTAGAGCTTTGTGCTTTCTTTATGTCGGACTAGTCTTTGTTGTCAGGATCAAGGATGCCTAGTCTTATGAGCTCCTCTTCTATTACCTCTCTAATTTCTTCGTCGGTAGTGTTGTCGGTTGCTGGAGTTGGAGCCGGGCCGTAGATATTGATGATGTTCGTACGATCGTCCTTGGAAAGATCACCTACTAACATCTGGTTTGACATGACACTGGTGAGGTGGTTTGTAGAATCTCTAAGTCCTAAAGCATGGCCCAACTCGTGGGTTAACTTTTTCTTGAAATCGTTCTTGGTCCAGCGAACTTTAGCATCTACATAAATTTTGATATTGGTGAATGTCGGGGGGCCGACGACGGTTTCGGGGAAGCAGTTACATTCCGGGTTCGGGTATGCCGCGATAATTTCAATATTAGGCGTCGAAGAATTATCTCTTTTACGTACTAGGATATTTCCTACGGTTCTCCATTTCATCCAGGAGTTTGTAACTAATTCTTCGATCTCTTCTCGATTGAGATCTTCTACTTGCGGTAGTGACGAAATTTTATAAGTAAATAAACTCAGATCTTTTCGGTCGGTTCGGATGTGGAGTCTCTTGTCCATGGGTTTGTGTTGTAATACCAACAACCGTACTCTGGCGTTATATGTAAATACCGTGGTCTCGCCAGAATCTAATTCTACTTGGTAATTGTCCGATACGTCTATTCTTTCTACTAAGGAACTGTCCATAAATAACTTAGACAGTTTGCGGGCTTATAGTGTAGTTCCATTCCCCATGAAATTTGTGCCTGCGGATGTTTAGACTTTTAATTTCATCTTTAGGAACTTTTTTCCCCTTCTCAT
>Ga0222674_1000075_pt1 | contig 61831 bp, 51 predicted proteins | sample AntAcemetagen866_FD_179804 | JGI IMG/M metagenome (GOLD analysis project Ga0222674, IMG submission 179804) | Saline water microbial communities from Ace Lake, Antarctica - #866 | ecosystem: Environmental > Aquatic > Non-marine Saline and Alkaline > Saline | place: Antarctica: Ace Lake...
GACCCATGAGAGTATATCTAGGAGAGGCAGATTTAGCTAAGGCAGCCTAGCGCTGCAGAAAAAAATAACCATGAGCATTCTACCTTAAGCTAGGTTGGAATTGGTCTTGACTGAGGGGTCCACTTTACACCTCCGCTATTTCAATTGACTTGCAGCAATTAAATTTTTCATTCATCCTATATTTCTTTAACAGCGCGTTTGACGGGTAAAAAAGCCCGGTAAACCCCCCTTAACGTGTTAGTAGTATGGACTTTAAGAGCAAACCTCCGCGTTGAACTTTCAAGGCGAAAAAAGATATCAATATAAAGTTTCGCAGAGTAAACCAAAAAATCCCCAATATTCATCGACCCCGGCTTTAAACCCTGATTAATTTGACTGGCGATAGTTTGATAAACTACCGCCTTATCTGAAGTCATGAAGCCTTCAATATCGTCGGTAGAGCGCAGAGTATACGGACTATGGTCTTTAGCTAATCTCATAGAGTCAAAAAGGTCCGATAGAGCTTCTGGTACCTCCAGAGAGTTATATTTTAAATAGGTCACTGAATTAGTGAACCCTGCAGCGTTAAACTTATTTTCATACCGCTCCCAAACTTCCTTGATCCAAGGAGTTGGTGAACTAATACTCTTCCACATAGAATTATAATATTTATACTTATCTTGAATTTGTTTCTCAAAAATTAGCGTAGCGTGAAACATCACATGACCTTTATCAGCCAACTCAGGACCATCTAAGTGCTTCTTGATTGGCTTAGCTACCCCGTCTTTCATTTGCAACAAAGGTGGGCGTTGAGAACTCCAACTATCTCCGACAGAGAATCGATGAACTCTGTTAACATTATCAAGCCCACGAACATCATAACCAGCAATATAGTAGCGTTCGTTAGCGAAGAGATCACGAAAGTTGAACGAAACCCGATCTAATTCAAGATCACTATCAAAAGCTTGGCGAATATAGTGATGGGTTTCATCTAGGAAAAACTCATCGACATCTACCTGCCAAATTACATCTCCGGTGACATGCTTCAACAACTCATTACACATACCCAAACGATCGTCGTAGAAACCGGGGTTAGCAATAAGAGTAATTTTTTTGTCTGGATCCGGAAAACTACGAATAGAGTCTAGTGTGGTATCCACACTGCGGCCCTCTGAAGTCGAGGCATGACGAAACTTTTCGTAAGCGCCTTCCACGATAATAATTTCATCGGCATGATGATATATCGAACCCAGTTGAGCTTTGATAAAGGGCTCGCCGTTTATTACATTCATTATGTAAGAAATTTTCACCATATTTTATATTAAAAGCCTTAGCTCTAATTTTCGATAAAAATAAATCATGTCGCCTATAATACACTTAAATACCGTAGATTCTATGGTGAATTTCGGAGCCTACCTGAAGCTCCAAAATTATTTGAATAGCGATCGACACTGAGATCCGGAAAAAGAAACATAGGGGTTACTCGCGCTTTTCATTTCTAGGGTTTTATTTCTAACCTGCATAGCTCGGACGGATGGCCTACTCTGAGAGTTCAACAACCCTACCACTTCTTTTGCCCCTTGAGTCAGATCGGTCGAATAGTCATAAATTAACTTAAGTCTATCGATGATTGCGGTCTCAGCCCTTACCCTAACGCCACGGCTCTTATTTGCGACATCACTAGCGAGCTGGTAATACTCAGGACCTAAAAGCTGATAGTATAAAGACGCAACCTCATTGCTGACATGATAGTAAATACCCACAGGAGCAGAAAGATCCTCTGGATCAAAAATAGCTTGATACGCAATCTTTGTATTTTTACTATCAGCCTCCTTATACCCATCGATAAGCTGCTTAGATAGTTCAGCAGTCTGCAAAGATAAATGTTTTAGCACTAAGGCTTTCTCAGCGACAGCATTTCGAATCTCTTTTGCTAAAACTAAACGGTAATCTATTAACCTAGAATACCTTGTCGACCAATAGTGCAGATCACCTAACCAGGTATCTAACTCTTCTAAAGAGAACCGATCATGATAATGCCACGGAAGGTACTCCACAATATGCTTCTCAAAATCCCCCGAGTGAAGTGAGTCCCTATTCTCGGCTCTTAAATGTGAAAAATAAGCATGACGGAGTTCATGCATACCAGTTTGTTGAGGCTTCCCAGTATAGAGCATACGGTCCGAAAGGAGTAGTACGTTGATGTCTTCTCGATATTGCGCCACAGAACGGTCGAGCACCATCAACGACGGAGAGTGAGTGAGTTTCCCAACCAAGCCACGCTTCTCAGAAACACTATGGAAGAATCTATTTATCGCCGCTCCCTCGCTATCTGCTTCAATCCAAAATACTTTTATTTCTCTTTCAAACTCGGCATGTGTATAAATACTACTACTATGAGTAATACTCAGACCATCCAAAACCTTTTCAAAAAGTACGTCTAACAATTCTAGATCATTTTCTGATACTCCGTAGCTAGGGTCATCTTCTAGAAAAGCAATCTCTCTTTTTATTTCTAGTTCGTTTCGAAGTATCAGATAAGACCGGATATGATTTTTAACGGTATTAGAAGAATTGATTTGAGAAATTAAGTGTTCGTCTATGATTGAGACCTTATTGACAGGCTCACTTGAATAGGTAACTGGATCACCATTTTCATCAACTTTACCCAGAGAGAAACATGCAATATCGATAAAATGAAGTTCGATATCAGATAGACCGGATCTATTTCTCACCACACCAAATTGCCTAGCGGCTTGCTTAGATTTTTTGACCGCTTGAGTAATTAGGTGGTGTATTTTTTCTGCCTGTAGTGAATTATCTAAGACTAATTTTTGATAAACATCTTCTAGTTTGGTCTCGGTAGAAATCTCAATACCAGCTGCTTGTGCATAAATACTCAACCACTGCTGGCCATAATAAGTATTAAGTACCGCTGCCTTCCAAGTATAAACTCGTGAAAAAGCTGTGGCAGACCACAAACAAGATATGCTTAGCCATAGGACTAGCTTATAGATCATATTTAATTCACCGATTAGTGTACGGCGCGGAATATAATAATTGGCTCTAATAGATGCAAGGACATTAATCTACTTTTGACAGGTCACAAGCGATTACTCCTGGGCCTTCTGGACGGGCTCTAAAACGTAACTTATCGCCAATCTTAAGGTTTTTAAGCCTCGCCTTATCAACATCGGTCGGGAAAAACATAACATTAGAATGGCTGTATTGAGGGTCATTGACCTCTAACCAGCCAATACGGTCCGGATTATAATGAACGACACTACCAAGAAGCTCATAATCTGAGTCGGTAGAATCAACAACAACCGGCCCCGAGAGCTTCACCTTTTTCAAGGCTTGCACGAAAGCCGCATGCTTCGAACTATCTTTTTTAACAAATATATAAAGCGCATGCTTCGCACGAGTACATGCTACATAAACTAAACTAGACATAATCGGATTAGTGATCGGCATTTGATATTCACTAAAATTAATGAGTATTGCAATGTTTGTCTCTAGTCCTTTGAAGCCACCTACCGTAGATACGGCAATCTTATTCTTAGACCCACTACCCTGATCACCCCTTTTCGATCCGATATGATAAAGGTCTAATCCAGCGAGCTTCTCCGTATTAGCAACAATCGACGGCGAAACTTTGGTCTTTCTAGCTGAGAGGATCGTAATATCTTCAGCCTTTAACTTTTCTTCGCGGGTTAACTTCGCCACTAGGATATCAAGTTTTTTCTTGGCATCTTCTTGGTCCGTATAGGTCACAATCTCAGGCAGATAACCCAACCGTGAACTATGACTCTCCAAAACTTGTCTACCAGTTCTAAACGATCGAGAAAACTTCGCTATCTCTTGCGTCGTTCGGTAATTATTAACTAATGGAAAGTATGGCGCTGGTATTGGCAGGATATCCTCGGGAACAAAAATCTGATCTCCACTCCCCGAACCGAATATACCTTGGCTGCGGTCAAAAAAGATATAAAGCCTAGAGTCCTTAGAAGAGCTGTCGAGAAGTTTCTCTACGACATCCCACCAAAACGGCTGAACATCTTGCGCTTCGTCACAAATCACCACATCATACCTAGATTTACTGGCCGCTACTGCTTCGATTAATCTAGAAGGACCCTCAAGTTGTACCCAATCATCATGAGTACCTTCAAAGTCACTGGGGGCCGATAGAATATCAATTTCGTATTTATTTGAAATATCGAGATAACTCATAACGTCAATACCTTTACCCGCCTGTAAAGCTAAACGTTCTGTGAGCAGCTGATTACTCGAAAGTAGCAGCGTTGATTTACCCTGAGACCTAAAGTGCATAGCGATATTTAACGCAAGAATCGTTTTTCCTGTTCCTGCTTCTCCTTCGATCCCAAGTCTTTTGGCACTGGTAACCGGCACAATGAAAGAATCATGAAGTGATTCTATGTCCTTCATTCTAAGTTCATGAGAATCTATGTAATCTTTGAAATAAAGTTTGGTATTGAAATCGTTGCCAATAAGAAACTGCTCAACATCTTTTCCGACATCATCAAAGCGAAGGTATTTTTCGGGCTGACTTTTCTTAACGATATTTTGAAGAGTTGTTTCTAAATTCTTAATACGTTGGCTACCAATGATAACTTCAGGCTCTATACTAGCAATCGCTGGAAATTCACTCTCGCTTACAGATGGAAAGCACACCGCATGACTAACAGGAACTCGGATTTTAGCGTCACGAAGCAAACGAATAAATCTCGACTTCCAACTCAAAACTTGTTGGAAGGGATTTTTAATTGAAAAACGTTGATCCAAACGATTGATCGAAAAGAAGTTATTACTTTCCTTCTCGTAGCCAATACGACCACCTTTTACTTCGACAGCGATTAGACCAAATCTTGGGTGATAAAGAACAAAATCTATCTCATTATCTTTAAGGCCAAAGTTCTTCTCAATACTTGAAAGAGTACAAGAATAAAAAACACTCCATGACGATCCAAGAGTTCGGCGGCATTCGTTATAGAATGCTTCTTCGGCTCTACTCGCGAAAACCACGCGACTTTTAATTACATCTGGAAACATGCGTGCCATAAAAACCTCGGAGTTATTTTGTGGTAACTTTTACCATTTGATGCACTTCATTATCGCTTAAGAATGCACCGTGCATTCTTCTAAGACCCGCGGCATTAAGGAATAACATATCGCCTTGACCAATCAGACCCTCAGCACCAGAAGTATCGAGAATAGTCCGCGAGTCAGTACCACTCAGCACTCTAAATGCAACTCGGGTTGGGAAGTTCGCTTTAATCAATCCAGTAACGACATCTGCTGATGGACGTTGCGTTGCAATCACTAAGTGAATGCCTGCCGCTCGGGCTTTCTGCGCAAGTCTTGTAATGGGTATCTCAGCGTCTTTACCAAGCACCATCATCATATCGGCAAGTTCGTCAATAATTAGAACTATATATGGCATTGGTTGCCATTTATCAGTAAATTTAGGGTATTGAGATCGTTTTGATTTTTTAACAAGCTCATTAAAGCCATCAACATTTCTCGCACCTACGATGCTCATCTTTTTGAATCGATCTTCCATTTCAGCAACTAAGGCGTCTAGTTTTTCTTTTGCCTCTGTAGAAGGATCCGTAATAACCGGACAGGCCATATGTGGCAGATCATTATACGCCGCTAGCTCTACCATCTTAGGATCAATCATTACAAAACGAAGATCCTTTGCAGAATGCCGCGCAATCAAACTACCTATTAATGTATTCATGAAAACCGACTTACCAGAACCAGTTGAACCAGCGACCAATAAATGAGGCATCTTGGTAAGGTCTTCAATAACTACTTTACCAAAAGTATCGACCCCCATAGCTACGGGTAGATTTATTTTCTGAGATTTAAGATTTCTATGAGCGACTAAATCAGCAAAACCAATCATGCGGCGCTCAGCATTCGGCACTTCAAAACCAACCACTTTTTTCCCAGGTATAGGAGCTAAGATTCTTAGGCTCTTCGCACCTAATAGCCTAGCCAAGTCAGCAGACAATGAGGTTATCTTTGAAACTTTAGTACCTGGCACAGGTTCGAACTCAAAAGTAGTTACGACCGGACCTTCGACAATTTTCCTAACCTTACCTATTACTTTAAATTCGGCGAGTTGGGCGGTTAGCTTTTTACCCATCTTCTCAAATTCAGCAGATCTATCAAGAGGCTTCGAAGATTTCGAGAACATTCCCGTAACAGGCTTAGAATGAGACTTACCATTATAGTAAAAATCAAGCGTGTTAACATCTTCAACTTCAGCATTATTTGAGGAAGAGCTTTCGTTTGCTTCATCTACTGCTTCTTCCATTAGTTTGCTAATATTCACTTCATCATTTTGTTTTTTAGATTTAGACCTAGATTTCTTAACTCTAGATTCAGTGGTTGAGCCAATAGGCATGCCGTTATCTGAATGCTTCCAAACCTTACCGACACTCTTCGATCGTCTGACTTCTTCTAATAATGCATCTTTAATAAGTTCTTCATCGCTCGGAGATTTTTCGTTCAACCGACCGTAGACATCTCTAAGCAATACTGAACCAAAATTCCAAAACCTAATAATTTGAAACCTAGTAGTAGAAAGAGCCAGGTTTCCAGAGAGTACCAACCCAATAAATCCCATGACAATCAATATAATTAAAGTTCCGCCATATCCAAAGCCACTGTACGCAGATAGACCGATACCTTTACCAATACTTCCACCAAAACCAAAACTTGGTTCTCTAAGCGCCCATGCAGGACCTTGCACCTGACAGATTCCCGCCAAAATAGACATAAACCATAACAAGCCCACCACACGCCTAGCACGAGGAGCCGTCGTAAACCCAAGGGTTACTAATACACCCCAAGCAATAAACATAACCGGCCATAGCAACCCGACAACACCAAAATAACCTAGAATTTGGTGAGCCGACCATGCACCTACAGGACCAGCCATATTCTTAATACTACTAACCTTATAGGTTCCAGATAAGTAGTCGTGAGGGTTATAAGTAAAGATCGCTAAAGCAAGAAACAGCCCTAAACCCAGCAGTAAAAAGCCACTAGCTTCTAAAACCGACTGTCTATCGGGTAGCAAGCTTCTACTTTTATGTAACACTGCGGACAGGTGAATCATGTGAACTCCTATGATTGTAAACCTAAAGGTTCCCTCATAGTTATTCAAAGACCAGTCCAAAATAAAAGATCGTAACCCTTTGTTTTAAAAGGGCTACTTTTCAGTCTTGCTGTCTTAAGTGTCGCTAAGTGTCAATATTATTTACAATTTATCTGAAAAAACGTTCCAAGCTCTATCGTCGCTATCAGCTTCCATATGAGCCGTGAAAGGCTTCAAAACTCGATTATACGAGTAGTCTAGATGATGATTGCTATGGGCCTCGGAAATGTTCGATGAATGCAGGAGCCTTGAATTGCTTTGATAGAACTGATCCCACCACTTTACCTGCAGCGCGATGAGCCCGTAATTAATATCATCTGGCGCTCGCACACAGCCTTTGTAGATCGCTACAAACAGCCTATAAGGGCTACTAATAGCCTTCTTAATACTACAGTCTTCTTGGCTTATAGGGTCTAAAGTCGCAAGGCCGTCTACGGTTACCTGGGAAGAAAGGTTTATTGCAGCTTTCATCGCCAACCAACCTCCATAAGAGTGCCCTACCAAAGAAATCGATTGAGACGCACTATTACGGGTGATCGCCTTTAGCTCTCGGTAAAGTTCGTTACGGCCAGACGACGCTACTTTTCCACTAGTTTTTGAAGAGTAGACATATATTTTATCAGGATTCACCTTATAACAAGTAGCAACTACGTTGTAAAAGAGCCCAATACTAGCTCGGCTTTCCAGAAGTTTCACCGCTCGGCGATAAACGTCGGTTCGCTTCGCATCAGGATTACAGCTATTCCAACCCCCAGAAAAAACAAGGGTCGAAACCGCCGTACTATTCTTCTGGTTATAACCATTCATGTAGTCATCGAAATTTTCTAATGCGGAGAATCCGCCGTCTTTATTGGCTTGGTCAAAAGATTGGTAATCAAGTAGTGGAACAAATTCCTGCCTGACTGCGCCAAACTGACTTCCCTGGTCACTCCCGCAGTTAGTAAGTACAAAAAAAGATCCCACAACAAAGCATGCACGTAATTTTCGCATCGTAAACTCCCTTTATGATGTGTAAAACGCTGGCCGTTTCTCTAAATTTTTGATTTCTCTGTTGGCAAGATAAAGGGTTATCCCAGATAAAGCAACAAAAAAAGGCCCTACAAAATAGGGCCTTTTAATATTATTCAAATATTAATTCTTATAAACAAGCTGCCAATGCATCCGTAGTATTTGCAATGGTATTGCTAGCTCCAGCAACTGTCCAAGTATCAGCTGTCGCGCAGCCCGGAATAACCTTGTTATTAGCAGAAACCCCGGTAACACCCGTTCCCGTAAAAGGAGCAACCGCGGTCGAAACACTGTAACCATATCTAGGTAAAGTGTTGTTACATGGTTGTAAGGTAAAACCTAAAGTAGTAGCTGCTGCTACCGCACAGTTACTACCACTAGCAGCATCATCACCGTAAGTAGTAAATGCTAAGTATGCATTGTTATCTAATGCATAAGCCTCTTCGAGCGTAAAGATATGCCCAAGAGTTGTCTTAACTTCAGCTCGCTTAGCTTTCGCTTGAAACGACTGAAATTTAGGTACGGCCATAGTCGCTAGAACACCAATTATTCCGACTACGATCATAAGTTCTATAATACTGAAACCTTTTTGATCTTTCATTGCTTTTACAAATTTCATCGTCTGCTCCCTTGAACACGAGTGTTACTAACTACTTTCAATTGACAAGATCGGCAGAAGAACTCAGAGCTTTAGAAGAAAATTGCTATGAGACAAAGAAATGTGAAATCACACGTATTTTCAGACGGTTATAAACAACCTTTTAACGATATTGATATCTTAAAGGCTCATTACCGAGTCTTTAATCATCCACAAAAACATAGATTTAAACAGAATTACATCTGCTCAGGCGGCTCAATCCCCAGCAAACCCAGCCCATGATAAAGCACCTTTGCAAATCCCGATGCGAGGTTAACTCTAGCCTGAATCAGATCAGGGGTTTCCGCTTTCAGAATTGATTGCTGGTTATAGAAACGATTGAAGCACCGACACAAATCATAGAGCGCGTGAGTAAGCAGACTTGGCTTATCGTTTAAGCAGGCTTCTTTCACCGACATATTGAACTGATACAACATATTTAGCAGTTCGTGCTCGACATCCTCGATTAAGAATTCGAGTTTATCAGTGTTTACGGTATAGCCGGCATCTTTTGCTTTTCTAAGAATCGACTGAGTTCTTGCATAGCTATACATGAGATATGGTCCAGAGTTACCTTCGAAGCTCACCCAGTCTTCAAGACGGAAGACAATATCTTTGACAGGGTCAGTAGAAAGCATACCGTAGCGGATTGCACCAATGCACAGTTTACGCATAGTATCTTCGCGTTGTTGCTCGTCCCAGTCGTCGTGCTTGTTCAAATACTCGACTAGCTTCTCTTCAATCATCACACGAAGTTTCGAAAAGTTAATCGCGGTGCCTTCGCGAGACGACATCTTGCCATCCGGTATGCGGACATGGCCGTGACTGAGGTGAAAGCATTGTTTCGCGGCATCAAAGCCCATACGTTCTAATGTTTTAAAAACTTGACGAAAATGAAGGTTTTGCTCTGCAGCCACGACATACACCGAGCGGTCAATATGAAACTGCTCAAACTTTCGCTTCGCTAGCACTAAATCTTTAGTCGCATAGAGTGTGTTACCATCACTTTTTCTAACCAGCATAAAGCCCAAGCCGTCATCATTTAGATCGCACCCTACGGCACCATCAGATTCGACAAAAACCCCTTTTGTTAGGTATTCATCTACAAGTGACTGACTGCCTTCGCTTAGTTCTGACTCGAAGAAGTAACAGTCGAAATTAATACCTAACCACTCGTACACGGCAGTAAACATATCCAAAGACCACTGCCGGCTTTCTTTCCAGAAGTCATACGTGGGTCCGTTTTTGCTCTCGATAGCGGCGAGTACTTGAGAAACCTCTTGATGAAAGGTCTTTTTCTGTTCAGCGTCTGCATCGGCTAATTTTCTTGTAGCATTCGCGTACATCTCACCAAGCCATTGGCCTTGATTAGTCGTGGGGGCTTCTAACTGGTTCGTTGATATGTACCATAAACATTTCGCGATATGAGCACCCTCGTCTCCGGGGTAATTTGCTGCAGTCACATCAAAGCCGCAGGCCCGGTACAACCGCACCATCGCATCACCAAGACACATATTGAGACCGTGACCAATATGAAACTCTTTATGGGTGTTAGGCTGCGAGTACTCGATCATCACTTTTTTAAAATCACGATCGTCTTTTACATTTTCTAGAAGTTTAAAATAGGACTTGCCTTGAATCTTCGGTAGCAACCACCTCGCCATTTCAGTCTTATCAATAAAGAAATTTAGAAAGGGACCGGCACAGACTGCTTTCGCAATCCAAGTGTTAGTATCACTGTCTAAAGCTTCCTTAAGAACTTGAGAAATTTCTACCGGCTTCTTTTTTAAGACTTTACTAAATCGAAAACAAGGCAAAGCGAAATCACCCATCTGGGGATTGGGGGGGATTTCAATATATCCAGCAATCTCGTCAACACCTGCAACCGATTCCTCAGCAACTGATGAAAGAATACTATGGACTGACTCGGCGACAGCGTAACGGATGGGGTCAAGGGATCTCAAGATAGGTGCGTCCTTCTAGTTTCAAATAGGAACATCACTATTATCATGATAATAGTTGAGATTTAAAGCCGAAATTTCAAACCACAAACTGCTCCTCCGTCACCGAACTGTCGCTGCACTCACCCCCTCCTCCGTCACCGTATTTTCCTCCTCCGTCAACAGAATCCATCAGCAGCTGTCCCGCAGGGGCATTTCGATAAAAATGCTCTTGTCACTGGGCAGATAGCAAAGATCAAAGCTATGCTCTCCTCGTTTAAACAGGAGGCGAAAAAAAGCATGCAAAATCTAGTTTACACAGCTGCAAATCATGCAATGGCCAGTAGTTTGATTCAAATAGAGTCCAGCTTCGGCAGGGGTTTCTCAGGACTTCAGCTTATCGGCAACGCATCTGAAATTTGCCGAGACGGCAAAGAGCGAGCCAAATCTGCATTAGAGTCGATAGGTATTACGATCCCTGCAAAAAAGATCATTACTAGTCTTACTCCAGCAGAGGTAAAGAAAGACGGCAGCCAGTTCGACCTGCCACTAGCCATCAGCATCGGCGAGCTTATAAAAGGCATACCTAAACGCACAGATTTTAAACCTTGGGTATATGCGGCTGAACTTAGCTTAAACGGAAGCTTGAAACCGGTTCGAGGTGTAATATCTTTTGCCATTACCGCTCTTGCCCATAATCTCGCTGGTATTATCGTAGCAAAACAAAACCTGCATGAGTTAGTCGCACTAGAGCACCTTTCCAAAGAGCATCAATCATTTGAGATTTTAGGGTTTGAGCACCTAGCTGAAGTTTTTAAATGGCTGGAAGCAGGTTCAAGTGGAGCTTCCTGGACTATTAGTAGCTATAAAAAATCACACCCGGTTTCACCCGAGCTTATAACTAAATCTAAAAGTTTTGATGACATGGTCTTGACGGAGGAACAAAAACTAGCAGCCCTTTGCACTGCGACTGGAGAACACAACCTACTACTTAGGGGAACTCCCGGATCAGGAAAGTCGATGTTCTCATACCGAGTTGCAAGCCTTTTGCCGAATTTAGAGAAAGACGTCCATACCGAGACTCTTAAAATCCATAGCTCTTACAACCAAAATATTGAATCCAGTCTACTGTCGGCAATGCCCCCATTTAGAGCCCCTCATCACCAATCTAGTACCAGTGCGATTCTCGGGAGCACCTCTAAGCCCGGAGAAATCTCGATGGCCCATGGTGGAATTTTATTTCTGGATGAGTTTCCAGAGTTTCGCCGCGATCTTATCGAGGCACTCAGAGAGCCACTAGAAACCGGCTTTGTCCGTATCTCCCGCACCAAAGCAAACCTAGGCTGGAAAGCAAAATGTATTTTACTAGCTGCGGCAAACAACTGCCCTTGTGGCTGGTTCGGTAGTAAAAGAAAAAAATGCCGATGCAACATCACCCGCATCAAAGCATACACTCAGAAACTATCAGGTCCGATTCTTGACCGAATCGACATCCATATAAATATGCCTGAGCCAGCTCAATCTGGCTCAAAGTTATTATTTAGCTGCCAAGCGACCCCCGATCATCGCCAACAGCAATCCATCGACCTCATCGAAAAAGTTAAACAAGCAAGAGCCTTTGGCTCTGAGAGAAACCGCCAGTTAAGCGCAAGGGTTAATAGTGACATTGAATCGAAGCACATCATAACTGCATGTAAGGTATCTTCTTTACAACTCGAACAAATCTTAAAGTCGCGAAGTAATATCAATTTAACCAATCGCAGCCTTTTAAAAATGTTACGAGTAGCTCGATCTCTTGCTGATTTGGAATCATGTGAAGCCGTCAAGGCAGAACATCTAATCCAGGCCCTATCTTGGCAATCGGAATCCGCAGCTGAACAACGAGGAGATATCGCACTTGGGTTGTACTAAATAAAACTACCGAGGCATGGAGTTAAACACCGTGGCATATAACTTAATTTGCTTTAAAAAGTTTGACAAACCATTACGGCGATTCATCGACAGATGATCGACAATTCCGACATCGCTGAGAAATTTAGCATCTTGATCAACGATCTCTTGTGGACTTAGACCACTATAGACGTCCAGCAACACAGCCATTATCCCCTTAACTATCGCCGCTTCGGAATCGGCGTAAAACTTGACGATTCCATCGTTAAAACTTGGAACCAGCCAAGCCTTAGACAAACACCCTTCGACCAGAAACTTATCGTCTCGCTGGTCGGGATTCAAAACCGGCAGATCTCTGCCTTTTTTAATCAGAAGCTTATAACGGCTCTCGGGCGTTTCGCACTTCGAAAGCTCATCGACTAAAGCTTGGATACGGTCATTCACGGAGCAAATCCTATATAGGTTGAGGAATCATTGGTCGAGATAAATTCTCCGAACCATCTTTGGTGATGAGAACGTTGTCCTCAATACGTATTCCGCCATGTCCCATCAAGCTATCGATTAATTTCCAATCTAAGTCAGCCGTATTAGACCTAATTTGGTCGAGTAAAACCGGGTTAAAATAAATTCCTGGCTCTACAGTTAAAAGGTAACCTTCTTCTAAGGCGCATGAGAACCTTAGGTTAGGGTATAGATCAGACTCTGGCTTCGGAGTTTTACCGTGTGGATCAATTAAATCAGCTCCCACATCATGGACCTGTATTCCTAATAAGTGACCCAAAGAGTGAGGGAAAAAGCTTCTAACCAACTTCTTATCGATTGCCTCGTCCACCGAACTAAGCTTAACAACACCAACATCAATAAGAATCTGCGCGATCTTGCGAACAGCCCTAACATTTAAATCAAGGTAGCTAGCATCCACTACCGCCAAACCGCACAGGTCGAGTTGTAAATCATTTAAACGAGTATGAATCTCTCTAAAAGTATCTGATGCGTCCGTAGCTAAAAACGTCCGGGTCACATCGCTGTTATAGTGACGATAGCGGCATCCGGCATCTAAAAGTAAAACTTTATTAGTAACTTTCTGCTGACGCCATTGCCTGTAGTGTAAGATCGCCCCTTTTTCATTCATCGCAATAATAGGTTCATAACCAACATTCTCTGGAGTTCCCTGAACAGACTCCATGTAAGCCCAGAAAATCTCGCGTTCACTAGCACCTTGATGAAAAAGCTGAGCAGCTTTGGCATGCCCAACCGCTGTAAATTCTATCGCTTTGCGAGTACACGCCACCTCATACTCTGTTTTGAACTTTCGTCCCCAGTGAAATGGCTTTACAATATCCTCTGGGTTTAGAGCGAAGCTTGCCTTCTGACTTTCCAGTTCTTTTTTCTCACCAATAAAAGCCACCTTACCAAACTCACCAGCCCTCTTCCAAATCTCATCTATATTGTCATATGATTCAATTTGAAAAGATTTCTCCCACCCTTGGCCAGTCAACGGCACAAACTCTTCCCAGTAATCACTCGGGTGGTAATATAACATGCGCGGACTTTTCCCCGCCTCTAAAACCATCAAATGATGAGGCCCATATAAAGGACACCAATGGGCAAAATGAGGGTTTACCCGTAAAGGAGCATCCATGTCGTCTTGGAAATATCTTTTGGTCACTCCAGCACTGATAATAATGGCATCGTAAGCGCTTTCTTCGATAAAAGGCGCCATGCGGTTATTAAGCGTGCTAACGTGCTGATCATACAAAGCTTCTAAATCCACGAATCCTCCTGCGTAGCCGGATTTATTGGACAAACCTACCATCACTAGTGCGCTCTGGCAATTGCCAGGATAAGAATTTATACCTATTCACTACCCTAGAATCTTGATAGAGAGAGCCCCTCGGTGTATTTAACCCTATGGAGCTATCGATGCCAGAAATACTAGAATGCCAGCGCTCGTTATTTTCTATTCCGTCTGATGTTTCATATCTAAACTGCGCCTTCTTCTCCCCGGCTTTAAATTCCCAGGCAGAGATGGGTAAAAAAAGCATCGAGTTTAAGCAACACCCCTGGACCATCGACGGCGAAGAGGCATTTTTTAACCTACCGGATAAATGCCGAAATGAATTTGCTAAAATCATCGCTGATGACAGTAAAAACATTGCCATCGTACCATCTGCTAGCTACGGAATAAATCTCGCCGCCGTTAACCTCCCCGTTTCTGCGGGGCAAGATATCATTTTATTAGATGAGCAGTTTCCATCAAACGTCTATGCTTGGCAGGAATTAGCAAAAAGAAAAAACCTAAACATAAAAACCATAAGCAAACCTGCCGAAGGGTCTTGGAACGAGCATATCCTCGATAGCATTACATCTAACACAGCAATCGTATCAATCCCTCACTCTCATTGGACTGACGGTTGCGCCATCGACCTAAAAGCTATCGGGGTGAAAGCGAGACAACATAACGCCGCCTTGGTCGTCGATGCGACTCAATCATTAGGGGCAAAGCCATTTTCGATTAGCGAAATTCAACCTGACTTTCTCATAGCGGCTTCGTATAAATGGTTACTCGGACCCTACGGGGTAACCTTTGTTTATATGAACCCAAAGTGGCAGCAAGGAAGCCCAATAGAGTTTAACTGGATTTCCCGTAAAGATAGCGACCAACTCAATGCCCTAACCCAATACACCGACCAACTCCGAGACGGAGCTAAGGGTTTCGATGCCGGACATAGCGCGAATATACTACTTCTGCCGATGGCTTTAGCAGCTCTAGAACAAATCAACTCTTGGGGAGTCGACAACATTTCAGCTTCTCTCGCAGCGTACACAACGGAAATTTGTAAACGCGCTTCTGAACTACCGAATGTGTCAGTTCTTGATGCTAAAGAACGCTCGCCCCACTTCTGTGGGATAAGGTACGACCATGGAATTGACGAAAAATTAATTGAAAGATTACAATCGGAGAATATCCACATAAGCGTAAGGGGATCATCGTTAAGAATCTCCCCTCATTTGTATAACGATCAAAATGATCTTGACCGACTGTTTAGTGTTCTTGAAAGCTAGGGTTTTCCTCTAATCAACCCAGTTAAGCCGTCCAGACTTAGTCTGGACCATGTCAAATCGGTCCCGATAACGGAACTCTACCTCCACACCACCCGGAGTTTCGTCCGCGTCTAAGGTGTAACCTCCAATTGCAAATTCAAGGTTGTTAAGGTTAGATGTAAAATCGACCGACTCACCGTTAAAAATAAGTGATGCTTCGGCAATATAGTTTCTACTCAAGTCAATTAATGTATCCGTCAGGTCGTTGATATCTCCAGCACGACGATGAAGCGGATTTCCATTACTATCTTTACTAGCAATATCATTCTTTAAAACAGTATCGGTTCCGTCTCCAATCATGATACTTGCAATCGTAGTATCCTGACGCAACGTCGCAGCGGTGTCGCGGCCCTCGTCACCGTTTGCAGGCTCACCATCTGAAAGAAAATAGATTTCTCGTTGAGACTCTACTAGTGAACTACTATCTAAAAGATCTTTTGCTTTTACCAGCCCATTTTCGTAGTTAGTTCCATCAATCCCCGCACACAAGACCTCTTCAATAGTAGAGTAACTACTTCTCGCTACCACATCATTAAACAACGCTTGCCGGTCACTAAACAATGCTGATGAAGACTCCTGCAGGTCCTTATCAAAGGTTACGATTCCGTAACGAACATCACCGGTACCAGCATTAATAATACTACGAACCGCTTCCATCCGACCGCAGGTCCCATTTACCATTGGATCGTATCCAGGAGTTACGCGATCTTGTTGTAACCGCATTGAGTATGACACGTCTACCACAAACACCACGTTTCGTTGACGCTGTGAAATATCACACGACCGGCCTTTGAAATAAATCTTTGAATCACCAAAGTCATTTCGAGAGATTGTGTGCGTGCCGTCACCATTGATGACTTTATGAAACTGACCTTCTGGCATATCAGGAGTAATTACTTCGTTATCGCACGGCCACAACCAGCTAAGCTCAAAACCTTCTCCTACTGGACCAACTGGTAGTGGATCTTCAGAGCTAGGGGTACTGCTGGTTTTATTAGTTTTACTAGTTCCTGGTTTTTTCGAACCAGTATCAACCACAGTACCATCACTTCCGTTAGGTTCTGATTGCCCTCCGTTTCCTGTAAAGTTTGATTCAGCCCCACATCCATTTAGATAGAGGAGCAACACTATTAGCCTGCTCAAGGCGAATCTGTTTTTCATTTTTTCCTCCAAGTCGAAACATCTAATTATGATGCCTCTATTATTGTTTTCGGGTTTACGGAGAGAAAGTTTAAGGAAAAACTATAAAGTCGTAAAAATCATTTTATTTCAGAGAGTTATAGGCAACATTCTACGTCATATAGACATGGTTTTTCAAGGGTGACTACCGCACACCCTTCTTTCATCTGTAATTTAGAGAGAATTTAGCAATGATATAATGGTGAGGAATAAGCCTACTATTCAGAAACTTGCAAGTTCCAATAAAACTTATGGCAAGCGCGACCAGATTGGCTCGAAGAAGAGTCGTCTATTTCAAAACAGGTTTTAGTCCCTGATACTGTTTTGGTAATTGTAGGTCGAGTACGATATAGGCCTTGTTCACCACCGGTACTGCAATCATATACCGAATCAAGATGAGGAAATGCAGCTTTTACAAACCGCCAGTCGCCAGGTAGTTGTTGTGTTCTGAGCCCCCACGCAGTTTGAACGCCCTTAGTATGCCGGACCGTACCGGAGTTCATAGTGATATCATAAATAGCGAAAAAATCTTGGTCTCCAAGCCGACTGCTTAAGGATATGACCTCCATTACACCGTTAGAATAGTCGACGCAAAACCTGCCTTTGCCTTCCATATTAATAAAGCCATTCAAAGCCTTAACAATTTGAGGGTCAGCCATTGTAACGAGGTTCATAGGGAAATTAAATTTCGCCGAGATCTTCTTCGTTTGACCGGAGGAATTAGATTGTGCGGCGGCTTCCAAGACGACATCTCCAGTACTAGGGTTTGCGCGTTTCAAGTTCACGTAAACCACTACTTGCTTACCAGTACAGCTAAAATCAGATTCGGATTTACTTGAAAAGCCAAAAACCTCGGTATCCACTGAAGTCATTTTAGCGAGATCACAGTATACAAAAACAAAATGAGTTATAGAGTACCCTGAAATACCGATATTATCTCTGATAAAGGCCGGCACTTCGGGGCGCGTACCGCTCAAAGTAAGACCCTGACCATCATCGGTTATTTGAATCCATCGCTTGCCTTCGATAGTTCTGTAATTATGATTAAATACTTGGATCGACTCTAAAGCAGTTCTAGCTGCTTTATCTAAGTATGTCTCCGTTTTGGACACTGATACAGTCGCTTTTAACAATACGCCTTTTTGATGCAAAGCTCCTAAGCCCAGTAATACCACGCCGCTAACAAGCATAGCACCCAACATCATATTACCCGACTGACCGTCAGGAAATGGACGCCCCAATATCGATTTAATTTTATGATATAAATTCACAGCTACCTCGTATTATTAACCCTTCAATTAACGGCACATTTATTCAGAAACTTTAGATATTTCAAAAATCGTAATAACCATCTAGGTAACGGCTTAGATTTAATAAGAAAAAAAAACAGAATTAAAGGGATAGACATACTCAGCCGAAATATAGCTTAGGAGGTCATTCTTATGTCCGTACTTAAATTAGCGAAAATTCCGAAAGGTAAAGACGCTGGCTTTACCTTGATCGAATCGATTATATCTCTTGCTATCGTTAGTGTCGTGGTTGTAGGAGCTGCCGGTGCTTTAAAGCTCAGTAGCAAATCGATGGCAAAAGTCGAACACGCGACCAAGTTCAAAGACTTCGAGCCTGCACTTGCCTCGCTACTTTTAAAACGAACCAAACAGATCATAGATGTACCGACCTCTAGCGAAAATGCTTGTCAACTTTTCACTTACCCACAGATGGCTACCTGGTATGGCGATAGTACAAACGGATGGAACTACGGCGACCCTGCAGTAAATATTTCGTTACTTGATAACCCAAACCAATTTGACGGTTTTCCAAACGACTTAAAGAGACGCTGTCTACGGATTAGTGTAAACGCCGATGGTGAAGAAGGTGCTCCAGCTGGGCTACCTAATATTCAAACCTGTCCATTCCCCAGATTTTATAGCTGTTATGAAATCAAAGCGATCGATTCTGCGCCAGATTCCTTTTTTGCAAAAAACAGAGTCATCGCAGAGATACGGTTCGACCTTAAAAACACCGACCAAAATACCGATATCAACTTCCAACAATACTCCACTCAAACAAACAAAGCCTTCAAGATGTACTACTCGATGCATTGGTCAGATATCAACGACCCTAGTGGAACATCTACCAGTAGAAATTCCGCAACTCTAACTGGATTTGAACTAAATGATATGAGTGCATTTGATTCACCTACTTCAACTGGACCAGTTGACGACGGATCTACCAATTGTACAGACGGCGCATTTGCCGGCGGCGTCACTTCACCACGACATTACTGTTTATTTGCAAGCACCCTCGGCTACCGAGCTGCCGACTTAGGTGGACTTCAAGGAGCCGATGATAAATGCAATCACCTAGCCGGAGAGGGTGGACTTCTTAACCCAGCAATCACTTGGAAAGCTATTCTTTCCGACAACTCGACTAATGCCAAAGATAGGATTCTAATCGATCGCGCAATCTATTCGACCCATAAAAGTAGCGGAACTACTTTCTCGGGATACCTGCTTGCATACGCTAACCAATTTTGGAGCAGCCCACAAAATGCTCCGCTCGTCTACAATCAATACGGTATCTATGATCAATACAAAGAACCTGAAACCTATCATGGCAATCATACCTGGACTGGCACAAACTCAAATGGATCCAAGGCAGGAGGCAACTGTTCCAATTGGACATCAAACTACGGTTATGGACTTGTAGGTGACGCGAGTATTGGTGGCTCAGACTCTGATAGGTGGCGTGACGGAAGTAAACAGTGGCAGCCATGTGCCAATAGACACCAGATATACTGCATTAGCCAACCTAAATAAAAACTAGGCCCTTCCGAAAGGTGGGTCCATGCAATAATTCATAGCTTCCACCCAGTCAGGCTACGGGCCAAAACCACCTATTAGCAAACCTTAATAAACATAATGTTTTCAATAATTTAAAGATAACCCTCAGGGTCCAGGAACTTCAAACCGATAAGGTATTAGAATCCAATCATAGTAAGGAGCTTACGTGAATATATTCAAACTGATATTACTATCATTAATCACACTTAGCTTGAGCTACTGCAGCGAAGATAGTAATTTTCGCGGTAAAAGCGACTTAAACAAAACCGCTGCGTCAGATACTTCCAACAGCACCCCCCAGACAGATACACAAACTTTCGGAAACGCCGAGGAAGGTGAGTCCGCTGCGAACCAAGGTGAGGTAGCGACTGACGACGGTGAATCCGCTGCGAATCAAGGTAGTGTCGATACTTCAACCGGAGAAGCTGAGCTAGTTCAAACTATGCGAGTTGAAATTCAATTTGATGGCAAAGTAAGTTTCTGTGTTGATTTTTCCAAAGGTGAAATGGCTTTAGGATCGTCATCGAGTCGATTACCTGACTCTCCATTATATGTAAAGTTTATTGTTACTACTAATGGCGGTGAAAAAGTTTCTGAATATAGATCTTCACTAAGCAATCCCTCAGCAGTTCATACCATCGGAGGGAACTGGAGCAAAGTTCTAAATGCTAAAGTCACTGCTTCGGACCCTCGACGAGGCGGAAGCCCGAGTTGGGGTATCTACAGCGTCGAAAACGAAGGCACCAAGGCATGCTTTTATGGAGATGATCAACAAAAGTGGCAGTCTGGTCAACTTTCTCTTAAGTTAGCGTATGACCTAGAAAAAAGTAATTAACAGATATTAATAACTGCTTGAGGCCCGATGACTTCAAGCCAATAAATAGCTTAAAAGACACCAAATCAGGGGAATTACATGAATACATTTAAACTGGCGTTGCTAACATTTGCCCTCATAAGTTTAAGCCATTGCAGCGAAGACAACAATTTTCGCGGTGAAAGTAACTTAAATAAAAATGGTGCTTCAGATGCTACCAACAGCAACCCCGATACAGATATCCAAACTTTCGGAACCGGTAGTGAAGATCAAAACCCCGATGAAAATAATCTTGCAGGAGATGGAGACCTGAGTGGTGACGTCACTATAAACCAACAACCTACAAATACCGATGAAGTAAATGGTGGGATCAATGTAAATGATGGTGAAGTTACCTTAGTCCGGGCTAGCTTCGGCTACGCTCAATTAGGTGGGAATCATAAGTCGATGGATCAATGTGCTACTTTAATTGTAAACGGTGGCGCGCCAGTTGATTTGGGTTGTCATCATAGTAACAAAATAACGAACCTTGAAATTGATGTAGCTGCGGCCCCGACATGCAACAAACTAGAAGTACGGGTAACCGTTCCCAATGGAGTGCTGTCGACAGCTGACACTAGTAAAGTAAGAATCGGAACAAATACTTCGGAAGATCTAGCAAACTATTTTGGCTTTAAATTCACCCCTATAGACAATGGTGACTCTCTATACGTGATGCTGAATGATAACGGAGACAAGTACTCCCATTCGGACTTCACCTTCAAATTAACTGGATTGAATGCTCTAAAGTGGGAATTTGCGGGTACCGGGTTCAACTGTAACTAATCTTTATCAAAACCCACAACTCCTTAAGTCACTGAGGGGATGTAATAATCAAGTAACAAGTACAAATAAACACCATGTTTTAAGGATGTTAAAGATACCTCTCAGGGTCCAAGACCCTCAAGCCGATAAAGATATTAGCGGCCACTATAGTAAGGAGTTTACGTGAATATATATAAACTGATGTTACTAACATTAATTACCCTTGGATTAAACTATTGCAGCGAAGACAGCGATTTTCGCGGTAAAAGCGATTTGAATAGAACTGCTGCTTCAGATGCTACCAACAGCAACCCCGAAACAGATACACAAACTTTCGGAACCGGTAGCGAAGATCAAACTTCCAATGAAAATAACCCGAACGAAGAAACCGCAGGAGATGATGACCTAAGTGGTGCCGTGACGATCACTCAGCAAGCTGTAAGCACTGAGGAAGGTGAAGCTGCTGCTGAAGAAGGTAGTGTAAATACTTCTACTGGCGAAACAGATCCTATGGCTGATGGTAAAATGACCTGTACCGAGGCAGCATATTTAAATGGCGCTACAAGCGCGGCGCATTACTGTATATTCGCAAGTCGATATGGTTATACCGGTAATCTAGGCGGTCTGGTTGGAGCTGATAGCAAATGTGCTGAGCTCGCCACCTCAAGTGGCCTTGCCCATAACGGAGTCACCTGGAAAGCCGTCCTTTCCGATAATACGCAAAATGCTAAAGACAGAATAGTCTTAGACAAAAAAATATACTCTACAAAAATCAATAATGGAGCTACTTTTGCTTACTATTTAATAGCCGAAGCAAACCAACTTTGGACAAACCCACAAGGGCCTCTTGTTTACAATGAGATTGGTACCTACGATCAGTACAAAGAACCTGAAACTTATCATGGTAACCACACATGGACTTCAACCAGATCTTCTGGAACTAACTCTGGCGGGAACTGCAGCGGCTGGACTTCTAACAGTGGTGCAGGTCATGTCGGTGATGCAAGCGGTGGTGCCGGTGATACGGACCAATGGCTAGATGGCAGTAAAGCAACGCAACCGTGCGGCAACCGGCATCAAATTTACTGTATCAGCCAACCATAACAAAGATCTTCTCGGTGGATTTTCATTAGAAATCCACCATCATCTCCCCACAATTAACCCTTTATTATCAATAATTTCCTCATTTTATTTGGGTATTCTAAGCCCTAAGCCGATAAGTATTTAAGAGATCAAACACAGCCAGGAGATGACAACTTGAACGTGTATCAATTAATATTAACATCCTTAATTGCAGCCCTAATAAGCCACTGCAGCCAAGAGAGTAACTTCCGTGGTCGGACTGCAATTTCTTCCGAAGAAGGCAAACAAGCCGCCACACCAGGCTTCGGCGATGGAACTGAGACCCAATCTAAATCGACTCCGTCACTCCCAGAAACCATCGTAGATAAAAATACTAACAATGAAACGACCATAATAGAAAATCTAAATACAGAAGAAACTTCTGTTGAGGAAGATGCTGAAGAGGTTGTCGAACAAACCCCTGAGGCTGACGAACCACCAGTTGAAGAAGTTGTCGAACAAACCCCTGAGGCTGACGAACCACCAGTTGAAGAAGTTGTAGAAGAAACCCCTGCAGCCGAAGAAGAGGTAGTCGAACAAACTCCAGATCCGGAACCAGTTTCGGAACCGACTCCTATAGTCAACGACCCTTTAGACGATGGCAAATTAACCTGTATTGAAGCAGCTTTTACCGGAGGAGTCACTTCTCCGAAGCACTACTGTACGTTCGTCAGTAGGTATGGATATTATGGTAACTTAGGAGGTCTTCAAGGAGCCGACGCTAAATGTACTCAAATGGCTGAAGAAGGTGGACTCACCGACAGCCGAGTTAGCTGGAAAGCAATTTTGTCAGACAATAGCACACACGCTAAAGACAGAGTCAAAACCGACAAAAATATTTACTCAACTTACATGGGAGACGGCAAGATCTTCTCCTACTACTTAATCGCATCTGCCAATCAATTTTGGAATAGTCCGGCAGCAGGAAATCGGATGATATTCAACCAATTCGGATATTACGACGCCTACAAAGAACCGGAAACCAACCATGGTAACCACACATGGACTTCTACCCGATCTTCAGGAACAAATACTGCCGGTAACTGCTACAATTGGACTTCAAACTTTGGTGCCGGTCATGTCGGTGATGCGACTGTTGGTGGCGAAGACTCCAATAGATGGTTTGACGGCGGTAGTGCAACTCAATCTTGTAGTCACCGCAATCAGATTTATTGTATTAGTCAATAATGAAGGACATGAAACTAAAGACAAAGATTAAATATAGCAAGCATTGGAGTCGTTAATGTCCGCAGTGCTTTTTTTCAGACTTGATACTTCCTATAAATCACAGGTTTATAAAAGTTTTGATACTGACGTCTTCATCGAGATCGGGCCAATGTACACCGTAACCACTGGGTGATATCTCATAATTTGAAAGTTGATTAGAATTAGCGTCCACAAGCAGCGGAAACCAAGCAATAGGAACTGACACTGATCGACCATCACTAATTCTAGCAGTAATAAAATTTTCATCTACGATGATCTCAAGGATCGAAAGCTCATCAAGTACCTTAGCTGTTTGATTCATGCCACTCTCTCCATTTTTCGTTAAAGAACTTAAGATTATTTTTGGCTATGCTTAGCAACCCTCATTTGGACGAAATCAGCATACCCAATATCAAATAATCTATATGAGAGCGATTAAGACATCTTGCTATTCTGCCGAATTGATTCGCTTAACAAAGCCAAGATTGCTACATATAACCATTGATATCTATTATCAAAATATCCCCTATCAAAGAACACACGGGGCTGATATAAATGCACCTCAGTTTCTTTGTGAAGGTTATGAACAAAAGTATCTACATCAAAACATTGGGTTGCAAGGTCAACAGCTACGACGGTAATGCACTCGTAAACCAACTTACGAGCCGTGGATTCCATCAAGTAGATAAAAATGACAACGCCTCAGTATCAATTATTAATTCTTGCTCGGTCACCGCAAATGCGGAAAAAGAAGCCCGCTATCTTGCGAGAAGAATAAAACGAAACAATCCAAACTCAAAAGTAATCGTAACCGGATGCTACGCTCAGATAAACTCAAGTGAACTTAGCAAACTAGATTATATTGACTTTATTATACCTAACGAAGTCAAAGACAAAGCTGCAGAAATTATCGAGAAATCTTACGACCAGCTTATGAGCAATAGTCTTGCCAACAAACTACCGGAGGACGTCAAGCCGGTCACAAATAACCGTCAAACTCATTTTAAATCTGCAGTCACTATATTTGACGAAGCACATTCGACGCAAACCAGGGCTTTTTTGAAGGTTCAAGATGGTTGTAATAACTTTTGCACTTACTGTTTAATACCCTATGCACGTGGTGCCAGTAGAAGCGTCCCTCCCCAAGATGTTTTAGATGAAGTCACTCGCCTAGGTAAACTAGGAACTAAAGAAATCGTGTTTACCGGAATACATATCGGTGATTATGGTGAAGACCTAACGGCTACAAAGCACGCGAACCTTAGTAAGTTACTCGAAGGCTGTCTCATAGCAGCACCTAATACTAGATTTAGAATATCCTCTCTTGAACCTCATGAGTTAACCTCAGAATTAGTTGAGCTCATGGCAATCAATAAAACCCGGTTCTGTCACCATTTCCATCTACCGATACAATCTGGCAATAACCGGATTTTAAAACTCATGAGGCGTCACTACACCCGAGAAGAGTTCCAAGCTGGAGTGGAGATGATTCGTAGGCACTTTCCTTTAGCTAATATCGGCACTGATATTATTCCGGGATTTCCTGGAGAAACAAATGATGAGTTTAATGACGGCTACCAATTCATCGAAAGCCTTAAACTTTCATATTTACACGTATTTCCTTATTCAAAACGCCCTAATACTGCCGCGGCAAGAATGGGCGATCATCTACCTTTCGAAACCATCAAAGAACGAGCTGCTAAACTCAGAAAACTTTCTGATAAATTACAAAACTCTTATGGAATGAGCTTTATCAACACCACTACTGAAGTCATCTGGGAGCATAATTTAGACTCATCTGGCCGCCGAAAAGGTCTAAGCCAAAACTACTTAAATGTGGTAGCTCCTTTGAAAGATGATTTCACTACTCAAGGATCTTTGTCACAAGTCATGATCAAAGGGATGATCGACCCATCTACTTTTTTGGCGGTTCCCAGCTTATCAAGTCACTAGACTTTCTTAGCTCACAGCTAGGGTTCACTTCACAAGGTCGAAACTGTTCCCGGTAATTTAAACTTTTTTTGACCAAACAGAACACCAACCCTCTGAATGTACAAGTTGGTTTTGCAACATCAGGCATTTACCAACTGCATCCTTACCAATAAGGCCTGGTTCTTTATAGAAATTACAATTGACGCAAGTTTGATCCTTCGCTGCTACACCATTTTTCACAGCCGTTCGCGCTTTGGATTTTTTGGCATCCTTAACATACTTCAATGCTGCTATTGATGGGTTCTTTTTGTTTTCCGCTAAATCCCCTGCTTTGTATGCTATGCTCTTAGCCAATGCTGTCGAATAGTCTAATAACGCAATTGCTGGCGCCAACATTGCTGTATTGCGAATCATACCCAACAATTCACGCCTTGATATTACCTTCATAGAATCCTCCCTTAGAATTACAATATAAGTAGATACTACATCTGAGTCGGCTTATATTTCTACCGTTATTTTTTAAAAAAATAACAGGTTTGTAGGTATTAAAAGAGCGGTATTATATGAGGCTAATTTCTTTAACGAAAATATCCTACGACCTAATAATCAAAGGAAAGGTCAACCCGTCTACTCTTTTGGCGGCTCCAAGTTCATCGAGTCACTAGACTTTCTTAGCTCTCCGAGACCACCTGCATAACTATAAGCCTCATAACCGCGATCCTGCATTTTCTCTGCGAGAACTGCGCTTTGCAAACCATAGGAACACACAAGGATATAGTTATTATCTTTGTTTAATTTAGTAAAATTTTTCATGAGTTGTTCAGCATCGTAAGTCTGACTCCCAGGCCACTGCCAAGAAAGATGCTCGTCTTTGTCTACACAGTGAACCACTACGCTATCGTCTTTAATCTCTCGAGTGAATAAAAAATCGCTTAACAGTTCGTCACCCTCAATCGATCTCATCTCAGTAGTTTTCATTTCGCTTAGCGCAGCATCAATAAAGCTTTCATCGACTTTACGATCTTCGGCACGAGCAATACCGACTACTCCCTTAGTGACTGGGAATTTTGGGGTGATATTACAATACTCTTTAACGTGTTCAGAGAATGGTTGGGTTCCGATAAACCGGCTTTTAGCGATAATTTCTTCCTTATCAAAACCTATCAGTGGCCTAAATACGGGAATCTCCACCGCATCGTCAATAGCACGAAGATTATGGAGAGTTTGCGAAGAGACCTGCCCCACCGCTTCTCCAGTAATTAAAGCTTCCGCACCGATCTTTGCCGCAAGTTTCTCACCCGCTTTATACATCAATCGTTTTAAAACCACTTGAGAGTAGTTCTCTTTAGTCTTAGTACGAATCTCACTAACGATATCATTGAAGGGTACGCTAAATAATTTGGGACGGTAGCCATAACACCACCGTTTTGCTAGAGCTGCTGTAACCGACATTACCGACCGCTCATAAGCAGCACCCGCAAGATTACAAAACATAAAATCGAGTTCTACTCCCCGCCTCAACAGATACCATGCCGCGACCGCCGAATCGAAGCCACCGGAAATCAGGCAGAGAGCTCGCCCCTCGACTCCAATTGGTAACCCGCCACCGGCATGACGACGATCAGTGTAAAAATGAGCTCCGTCTAACCTTAAATCTAAACTAACTTGAACCTCAGGGTTCTTTAAAGAGACACCAGCTGAAGCGGGATAAAGAACAGCGCCTAGGTCTCGTTCAACATCACAAGACTTCATCCCAGCTACCTTATTGCGCTGGCATCTCACCGCGAAGGTTTTTCCAGCGACTAAGTCCATATAATGGGTTTTAACAACTTCACGCATCGCTTCAATTGTGGGAGCACACCTAACTTGTATGATAGCAACAGAATGTAAGCCAAATATCCGCTCTAAAACCGGTACGGCCGCCATTTGGTCTACTTGGACCCTTAAACGCCCCCCATCTTGGCGGATATCTACCGTAAACCCATGACTGGTACAGGCGTCTTTCATATTTCTAATCAGCCGCTGAACGAAGGCTTTACATACCCTAGATGACTTTAAGCTCACTTCAGGCGCAATTCTGGCGACAATATCGATTTTTGTAGAAATTAGGTGCTCTTCTATAACCATTTATAACTCTAGCTTAGGAGGCGGCATCCTAGCTCAGAAGATCTAATTTTGCAATCAGGGCTATATAGGATAAGATATCATAGTGTTCTCGGGAGGTTTAGACATAATGAGTGACTTAGAAATATTACAATCCAGCGTCTATTTAACCGGGCTGAGTCCCGATCAGGTCAAGGGTATAGCTGCACTAGCTCAGAAGAAAACTTATCAAAATGGTGATGCTTTGATCAAAGAATCTGATATCGGCGAGAACCTTTTTTTTATACTAAGCGGCCGAGTCGACATCAGTGTTTCACTTGTAGGAGTCGATAAAACCGAATCCATAGCAACCCTTGGTGCTGCAGAAATGGTCGGCGAGATGATCTTACTAGGGAAGAAACGTCGGTCAGCAAACGTCACCGCTAAAGGAGACGTCGTCGCTCTTGAGTGGACCATCGATCAAATCGAAGAATATTTCTCCGATGATTTGAGGGCAGGATATATAGTAATGAGAAACACTGCGTCACAACTCGCTGAACGATTGGCAAATACCAATCAAGTACTAAGAAACGCGTTAACTTTACCGACTTCATCATTTTTCTAAAATTATAAGTAAAAATATTCAAGTCTAGTTAAGGAGGATTTAGAGTTGAGGGTACAAAAATTATATATAATCTTATTGTTAGTATTTCCCCCTTTGTCCTCGTGCAAAGTTAGGCTGAGCGACTCGACTCCATCTACCTTGAACATTGTAAGCAAAGCTGACAACGTCGACCTTATAGCTGCGTTTAAAATGTCAATTGAGGCACTTATCAGACTTAACACACAGTTTGAAGTCGCAAAATTCATGAAGGGCATCGGCGTAACTGAGCAGTACTTCGATGTCCAAACACTTAACGACCGTATAACACATGCAGATCGTACCCCATCAGGATTTGACGGCATGAGGATGGCCAAAGGAACGAACCCATTTATTGTATCTTGGTCTGACTCTGGTAAACAAAGTCATTCGCTCTTCGTCAATGTCACTAGAGATGCCAACGAAAGCCTTGTTATCGACGCCACAAAGCTTGTCCTAAGGGTTCGACAGCCTACTTCCGTCACTTACAAAGCAACTGACGTCTCCCAAGAGTTCACAGGGCCGCTCGATAAACTCATCGTGCGTATCGATGTAGATGGAGAGAAGCACCACCTATCTGCATTCTTCCAAAATACAAACATCTACTATAATAACAAATGGCAGAAAATCATTCCGAATTTCAATCAAAACATTCGAGATTACAATATTAGCTGCCCCATGATTGGCGGAGAAAAACCATTCATAAATGAAATGTGGCTCATCAAAGAAGAAGGTCATCGTAAAATAGGTTTTGAAATCGACAAATGGGCTATTAATAACTTCGACACAACCTACAAAGAACAAGATTTTAAAAACGACGCTATAAAGGTCGATTTCGGCAAATGGGAATCTTTTAAGCTAACTCCCGAAATCGCAAAATCGATTTTAAATAAACACTTCCGTGAAAAAACTAAAAAAGCAGGGAAATTTGAAATTGTCGGTGAGTGTACCAGTAAAGATGATTAATTTAGAAGCGACAACCTACTTCTAGCCATAAATTTATCCATATCAGAGAGTAACCGATATTCGCCACCAGCGGATCCCTCTTCGCAGTTCTCTTCGATATATGAATCAATCGAACCCGGCAGTCGAAATAAATGTAAATATATCCCACCACCAAAGCATGCTAAGTCCGTCCTGCCCGATTGAAAATAGTTACCTACTAAATCTCGAAGAGCTAAATAATTAAAGTTATTCCCTTCCAAGATCGTAATTAAAGTTTGACGTTGAGCAACCGCATCACTCTCTAGATCAGATTTCTGCAAGCATGACCGCCAATTTTCTGGCCATATATCACAAGCTATCGTCTGCTTGTCGTGATCGGACGGAAAATTATAGGAAAGATATTCCGATGTCGTATATCTAACTGTCAACAGAAGGCCATATATCAAAAAACCCGCAGACAACACCCTTGTTAGTTTTGATAAATTAATAGAAAGATTTATTGATGCATGAACTTGGGCATAGGCGACACCGATAAAGACAGCGATAAAAAGAAATGAATAGGCATTATCGGTCGGAAACTGCGCAATAGCTTCGAATGAATAGAAGATAAAAACGGCAATAGTCAGTGATTTGATCCGTTGATCGGAACGATTAGTCGTTTCTTTCGTCAATAACTTACCAAACAGAATTAGTAGTATAGCAAAAGACAGAACCGCAGCTGGGAGTCCATAAGCTACAGTGAAACTCAAAAAATCATTATGAGGTGACCTAGAGATCTGAGATTCATGACTGTCAAAATAACGATTTTTAGCCGCAAAAGGTAAGATAGAAAATTGGTATTGATCGTACCCTACCCCTTCAGGGTATTCTTTAACTAGGTCAACGGCGTCGTCCCACATCTTAAGCCTTTGATCTAAAGCTAGGTGAATTCGTTCTTTCGCTACATGAAAGTATTTCGACTCTCTACCTGAGAACGTAGCGAACGCAAAAATAGCTACTACCAAAATCTGTAAGACCAGTAGAGAAACTATTTTATTCGACCACCCCTTTTTATAAAAAACGAAAGGGGCCGATACAACCAACGCAAAATATATCGACCTGCTATGAAGGTAATAAATACTCGCTATAATCAAGATCATCAGCAATAACAAAAAAAACTTGGTTACTATCTTGTTACTCGATCGGTACAAATAAACCTGCACCAACAAACACACACCAAAAAATTGGGCAGTCATATTAATATTCTGAAAGAAGGGTATAAACTTTCTACCTTCCGGGAAAAATTCAGTAAACTCTATGCCAAAATACTTCAGAATCAGAGTAAAAACAGTAACCACAGACGCCGCTGTCATTCCCCAGAAAAACACATGAAAAGACTCTGTTCGCCTATAGACAGAAAAAGAAACAAGTACGAGTATAACAAAGATAAGAAATCTAAGAGTCGCGCTCGGACTAAAATAGAGGTGAGCCCCAAATAACCAACAGATACAAGTAATCACCAACCAATATTCGATTTTACCAAGTCTAGGAAAATCGAATATTTTTCTCCTATAGAGAAAAATTCCCCCTAATGAGATTGCGCCAATATAAAGCACAATCCACTTAGGAATATGAAAAGGCATAAAGAAGAAATAAGAAAAAAAAAGCGGGGTTAAGAACCCCACTAAAGAGAATGATAAAACTTCAAATTTGTTATCTTTAAACAAAGAGGTCTTAGACATATTTATAAGAGTCTACTAATAATAGCTCAAATATCCTGGGAATTTACGACGTTCCGCTTTAATGTCTTTACACGTAAAATGTTTCTTCTCCGATGCACTTGTATTTCTATCAGAATACGGACGCCTATCTGGTGACACGGAGGCTACGGTTACGTCTTTGACGTTAATATAACCTCGCACCCATAAAGGGCAGCCAGCAATTGCGCCTAACTTTAATACTATCAAACGTCGATCGCTATTTTCGGTCAAATTAGCGCTAACAACTCTTGCACTCTTATTCGCGGCTAAACGACAAGATGGATATTGTTGATACCACCGACTACGATCTAGTTTAATTTCTGCCCCTTTGACACCCGCGTGAACCCATTGAGGATTCCTAAAGTCTCGACAATAGTTACCACTATCAAACTCGCCTTCTGACTTAAGTTCCTGCCAGCCATCGTTACAAGTAACTATCACATAATTATCATCGCAACGTTCAGCCATTTTTGCATTTCTAATATCATTCAAACTAGACTGCTCTGGCCTAGTTCTACACGAACTGAACAAAAACACACCTACCAACAATCCAACAATTGATAAATATCTCATAATTTCCTCGATTTTAATGAAAGATAATTTAGACTTAATTGTACTATTTAAAGTCATCGATAGTCAAACTCATCATAGCAAAAAGACCTCTAAATTAGGTTAACTTAAAAACCTGTATGAGAACACGTAGAATAATCAAACGACCATTTCAACCTTTGAGCCCTAACGGAAAACCATCGACCACTACATAACCGCTGAGTTCTCAAAACCGTCCAACTACTACAGACTCAGTACCAGCACCCTCAGACCTTTGAAGATAAGGTTTTTATCAATTGTCATATCTCTGTTTGATTGAAACAAATACGCCCCACCACCGGTGAGCACGATCTTTGGCTCATCTTTAAGAGCTTTTTTAACTTCAGATATCAACCCATACACGGTATGTGAGACTCCCCTCATCATCGCTTGTTCGGTACTCTCACCAAGACCTCGTTCTATAGAGTTAAACTCACCGGTTAAATCAGACAAACCATCGGTATCACCTGCAAGAGCTTTTAAAGAGCTAAACATACCAGGAACGATCCAACCACCTAGATGCAGCCCATCTGCAGTCACGACATCAACCGTGGTCGCAGTTCCTAAGCTAACCAAAATCCCAGATACTCCTAATTTTTGTGACAAAAAACCCTCGATTATAGCCAAACGATCGACACCAATTTGGTTAACCGGATAGCTCCCACGAGAATAGATACGTTTCTTAGGTAACTTAATCGGGATAAGCCCATGAATCTGACACCGGTCTACAAACTCCTGCTCTGCAGGTAGGTTTACACTGCCATAAAATACCCAGGTATCAGGTTTAAGAGCGGCTAGCGTCGTATCTGACCATTGAGGTTTTTTATATGCCGCAAGTTTAGTTTCGCTGTTACCGATATCAGCTACGACGATCTCAGGTAATTGCGCTACGACTTGACCCATAGTCGACTTTGAATCGGCTGCAGAAGATATTTCTGTTCTATTATCTGAGGTAGTATTAGCTAACTGAATAGCACCTCTTTCATTGAAGCCACGGCATTCCCAGAGACTGAAACCTTTTTTATCGACGTAATACCGGCCCTTAGCGAGTCCATAATCACTTATCCGGTCTTTTACTTGATCTAAACTTAACTCACCCCAATGCTGGTCTAAAAAGTTAATCAGATCGCTACTAGGGTCTTCGAGGTTTGGTATAGTGTGGCAAAACTCTGCTACTGATCCGACGGGTTGTTCTTCTATCTCAGGGATATGAAGTAAGTTTAACCCCACCCCCACTAAAACATGGTTAATGTGGTCGCCGGTAATCGCACTCTCACATAAAATGCCTGCAATCTTTCGACCCTGGAAGAGGATGTCATTAGGCCACTTTAGATCCACACTTAAATGAAACCTATCTCTTAACCAATCGGCAACCAAGACTCCCACTTTCATCGGTAACCATCCGACTTGCTCACTAGCAAGACCATCGCCAGACATCGCAATAGAAAAGTAAATATTTCCTGTGGGACTACTCCAATGCCGGCCTTTTTGACCTCGACCTTTGGTTTGGGATTTTGCAGTTATAGCAAACGGAAGGGGTTCTCTTTTACTATCAATCCACTCGCGAGCACGAGTAGATGTCGAATCTATTTCATCAAATGAGAATATTTTCAAATCAGACTCTTAGGTATCAAATAGTAAACTAACATCAGTCCAATGGGATGAATGCACACAAGCACTAGTGGAAATAAAATCCACTCCAGATTCAGCGATTTTTTTAATATTTTCTAAAGTTACGTTGCCGCTAGCTTCTAGTAATGCACGGCCTCGGACCGTACGGACAGCTAAACTCATTTCTGAAACTGACATGTTATCTAACATAATAATATCAGCACCAGCATCTAAGGCTTCTTGCACTTCATCTAAAGTAGTCGCTTCCACTTCAATTTTAAGAGTCGGAGGAAGGCTCTCTAATAGTTTTTCTACGGCGTACTTAATACTACCTGCAGCTCGGATATGATTTTCTTTTACAATCACTCCATCACATAGACCGAAGCGGTGATTACGAGCCCCACCTGCAACGGTAGCAGCTTTCTCTAAAATCCTCATACCAGGAGTCGTTTTCCTAGTATCTAACAGCTGAGTTTTCGTACCTTCGAGTTCTCGTGAGAAAGCTCTCGCCATAGTAGCAATACCTGATAAACGTCCGAAGAAGTTAAGAGCCACACGCTCCGATCGCAAGATACTCCGAGCTGATCCTTCGACCAGAAAAATCTCCTCGCCTTTCCGAACCACATCGCCATTTTCTACTTTAAAGCTGAGATTTACACTGGAATCAACTATCTCGAAAACCGCTTCGACGACTTCACGACCAGCAACGACTAAATCTTCTTTAGCAATTAACCTCGCGCGGCTAACTGTTTCAGCTTGAACACAAAGGTCCGTGGTCCAATCGCCATATCCCCAATCCTCTTCCAATGCTCTTGAAACAATAGGCTCAATTTGAAGTCTATGTAGCTGCGCCATAACGATTCCTTCTCTAGACTCAGGAAAACACCCTGTGGTGCTAAGTAATTAACATATTGAATGATTAGACTCCAGAGGACGTTTAATCGCTAAGTAACAACATAAACAGTCTCTCCCTAACTTTGCTAACACCCAAAAAAAAGTTAATAAATCACAAAACAATAAGTTGACCAGTCGGCCAAGTTGCGATACTAAGAAAATAAGAACTCAAAATTAGGAGCCGTAATGCGGAAACGAGCAAGCACTCTATTGATATCTTTAGCTTATTTATTATGTAACCCTGCTTTAGCCCAAAGTGAAGAGCTTACGTATGAGGTTCAAACATGGAATGCGCCGGGTGTACTCGGCACCGTGTTGATCCAAATGAGGTCTGAATTTCCTGAAATGATTTTGCAAGGGTGGCAGGACGATTGGCAATTAGATCGAGATGAGAGTAGCTGCCAAATGAAGGTTAAGCGTCCTACTGACGAATCCACCGCCCTAAAAGATAAAGACAACGAATTACGCTGTTGGTTGTACGACATTAGAAACGATCAACAAGCTGTGATGGTGTTACCCCTACCCGACGTTGAAGTACAAAGCTGGGGAAACCGTGCTGAAGAAAGTCATTGGCGACGTAACCACCTTCCTAAAACATTTCAGTTTCTAAACCAAAATATCAACTTCGCTTTTTACAGTGCTTTAAAACTAGCAAAAAAATCCGGCGAATCTTTAATATACCGGATGAACTACAGCGGACCGAATGGTGCGATAAGCTTAAATTCTTACACACTGGATGTTGAACCGAATACTCCTTATTCTCCATCTTACTTTCTATGCACGGTTGTTAGTGGTTTCGATCAGCAAACAAGAGAAGCCTCCATTTATGAGTCTCGTTGTACGTTTAATTTCCCAGATGAGCACTAGTGAGTGTATTGACGACAGAATTTTCGGACTCTGAAATAAAAGAAGATGCCATTAGGTTTCGGAAGGAATAAACCTAGTTAATTCCTTCCTACTTCCGCTCTAAAACAAAAGGTATTTGATTGCTTTTACCTCTGCTGTTTGACATTTTAATCTCCGTACAGTCTTGACCATAACATATTAAATTAATTGAAAAAAAATGTTATACAGAAGAATGAGAGATACGAGAAAGTCTAGTTTTAATAACTACCTTTATTAAACTTATATATTAGGTTATTGAACGAGAAGAACCCTGAACGCTTGATTAAGGACTATGGAATATTTAAAACGACGAATTCTGGCTCTTTTCGAAAAAATTGACGATAAGCATGATTTAAGATTTTTTTGGCTAGGCGGCCTGATAGGCTGTGTGTCAGCCGTGTTAGCAATAGCTTTTAGAGAGTTTATTGATCTCATAAGCTATTTATCGTTTGGTATAGATACCGAAAACTTCCCCCTGAACTTTAAAGATACTAACATTTGGATGCTTTTTCTTGTTCCTACATTAGGAGGGACCTTTGTAGCCTGGTTTACCAATAGATTCGCGCCAGAGGCGAAGGGGCATGGCGTCCCAGAAATTATGGAAGCGGTGGCAACCCGGCGAGGAGAAATTCGTCCACGCGTCTCACTCATTAAACTTTTCGCTTCAAGTATATCTATAGGATCGGGGTTTTCTGTCGGTCGAGAGGGCCCTACAGCGTTAATTGGCGCGACGATTGGTTCTTTCTTTGGGCAAATACTCAACTTCCCCATAAATCGAATGAAAATGGTTGTGGGTTGCGGAGCCGCTGCCGGTATCGCGGCGACTTTTAACGCCCCACTTGCGGGTACAGTGTTCGCTTTAGAGTTGATTGTTGGAAGTCTAAATGTGAGATACCTCACCCCGATCGTTTTTTCCGCTATGGCAGCTACTGTGATTTCTCATCACTATTTCGGAAACGTCCATCCCCTATTCACCACAGTTACTTATGACTTAAAGCACCCTTACGGAATTGCACTGTACGGAGTTTTAGGCGCACTAGCCGGACTCGTAGGTGCGCTGTTTACCAAATTACTTTACGCCTCTGAGGAGAGGGTAGATAAATTGATAATTCCTGTAGCCTGGAAAGGTTTCCTAGGTGGATTTGGTATTTTTCTATGCCTGGTATTTTTACCAGCTGTATCTGGTCCAGGAACCTGGGCAGCGATTGACAATACTTTGAGTCAAGTAAATAGCTGGAAGGTAGCTGGGTTTTTACTTCTCATAGTGATAGCAAAAATCATCGCGACATCTTGGAGTTTAGCATTTGGTGCATCTGGTGGAGTTTTTGCTCCAGCCCTCCTTATCGGAGGTAACTTAGGCGCAGCTTATGGCTACGCAGTAAATCAAGTATTCAAAGAATATTCCGACAGTACAGCCGGCTACGCACTCGTAGGTATGGGAGCTGTCGTCGCCGCAGTAACCCAAGCTCCGCTTACTGCTATCACAATTATATTTGAACTCACCAACAACATGACCATTGTACTTCCCCTTATCGTATCCTCTGCAATAGGGATTGGAGTTTTTAACCATTTGATGAACGGCAGCATATATACTCTTAAACTTAAGAAAAAAGGCCTCGATATTGAAAGAGGCAAAGCTGTAGGGATTTTAGCAGGCCTTAGTGTCGATAAAGTTATGAAACTCGAAGACTCTGCAATCGATCAAAATATGATAGTTAAAGATCTCATTCAAATCTTTGAACACTCATCTAGATCGACATTACCGATTGTTAATAATAATACTTTGGTAGGTCTGATATCTTTTTGGGATCTGAGACAATTATTAAGTAAAGACGAAGATTTAAAAAATAAAAAAGTATTAGATTGTTTGAGTGTTTCAAAACCTAAATACGTAACAAAATCTCAAAATTTATATGATGCTTTTGGAATTATCTCCTCAGGAGATTATAGCTACATACCAGTGGTGGCGAGCGAAACAGACCTACAACTAGTTGGTAGGCTAATGAGACATTCCTTACTAGAGTACTACAAAAACCAACTTGCGGTCAAAGGCATCACGGAAGACACCACTAAAGACCAGACAAATACCTAACCCAAATGATACTATTCACATTTTATGGATATTTTAAAATAATTCACACGATTAGTGTCAGAAATGCTCCTGGAGGCATCCCTCGCAAAGATAGCTTGATATTTAAGCTGATTCTGTATTACTTTAAGGGAAACCAATCTTAAAAGAGGTGCGCGATGAAGGTATATTCGACCATATTCAGTATTCTGTTTACTCTAGGGACAAGCCAAGCTTTTTCTCAAACAACCGTTCCAGCTTTAGGCACAGCTCATGGCAATGTCGTACATAATGTAACTTCGACTTCTAGCTTTTCCCTGGATGCCGGGACCTGGGATAATTGTAAGACAAATGAAAATGCATCTCATATTAGCTGTGACCTAAACTTTTCGTATATTGAAGTTGGAGACAAGCACATCGACCTGACTGAGGGTGTTTACTTACCACCGTTCCCAGATTCGGAAGTGTTTCACCACTATTACCTTAGTGGCAGTACTTTTATCGGTAGCGCACAAAATGCCCCTGTTATGCGGGTAACCATCTCGATTTTTATAAATAGCGAAGGTGTTAAAACTGGCTATATCTCTATTCCTCAAACAGGAACAAAAGAGTATTTAGCTATCGACAACGACACAAATTAACTAACGTCACTTTAATGTCTAAAGTTTTCGAGTCCAAGATAAAGAAAGTGCTCCTCAGTTACTTGAGGAGCACTTTTTTAGTGTGTAGAGTTATTTCCATTCTTTGATATCAAACACAAATGACCATGCGGGCTATGCTCTTAGCTAAGAATGCAAAGCCCTTTCTCCTCGTAGGAGATTACTACCTCTCAAGAACATAAGTTTAATAGTCACTCTGAAGCAAATATTTATCCAAATAATCAAGATCGATTTCCTACATATGATCTAAGACAAGAAATGTTTCATGTTGTTCAAAATAGGTTACGCCATGATTTCCGGAGACGACAGGAATCTCCACATTTGCACCTTATATGCCCCCCCCTACTTCACTGAAAACTTAGTTGCCACATGAGCGGGGTGTAGGTGACATTTCACAGCATAACTCCCGGCTTTAGCCGCTTTGTATTCAACCATCAGACTACTGTGGGCCTTCACAACCATTGGTTTTTTAATACCAGGAATCTCAAAGCCGTGAGGCGCATCCAGCAAGTTAATAACTTTGGCTTTGACTAGCCGCCCCTTTTTAAAGGTCGCTTGAGAAGGAACCATCACCCAAGTCTTTTTGCCACCGACCATTTCCGTAATAAACGCTACGTCCACGTCACCTTTAACTTTAGTATGCAAAGGCTTTTTACTACCGGCCCCCAGACTAATCGGGGTGAAGCTTAACATCATTGCAAAAACCACTAACATTCTCATAAGAGACTCCTTTTCAAAAAGATTCTTTCATCATTCTTGCCATGATTCCTGAGTTGTTTCAATGCTAATTCTCACTACATTAACCTTTAGGTTTGGAACACAAGCTTGTAAACCATTACCAGGTTCCTAGAACCAAATCGGTTCGCTTAATTTTTCTGCTTCTAGCGCAGAATCATCCGGTACGCTGGCCTGATGACTACCGCCTATAATACATAACTTAATCCCTACTCCCGAGTATACCGAAGCTTCGTTAAAGCCTAACTCCGCTGACCTGCTTCCTCACTTTTCGTAACGCCTTTAAAAGGTCGACGGTATCATCGAAGTCCGTGTTATAAAGGATTGCCCAAACGTCAGAGTAAATCCCATCATGATCTATAAGGTCATAAATATCAGTGCTATTGATTAGCACCCATGAATCGCTCGCACTCAACTGCGAAAACAATTCCATCTTCCCCTCAAACACCTTAAGGCTACGTAAAGAAATTTCATTAACAGAATTCAGTGCAATTTTGTCCACAAGATTGGTTGATATCCCTAAAACTCGAATCATCTGATCACGCAGTATCACATTTACGGCTTCGGGCTCCATATCGGACCTCAGAACTCCACCAGACATAACAAATACTGGCTCTACTCCTGGCATATTAAGTTTTCTGAAATATTCCTCTAAGCTACGAACGCAGAGCTTAAAAGCATTCCCGGTCTTTGGATCCCGATAGACGAGGAACGGCGACATCACTTTGATCCCAAGGTTGAGATTGCGTTTTATTTTCGACATAAACTCTTTGAGAGGGCTTTCAGTCCACAATGCAGCATCAGAAGTTTTATTAGGAGCTAAAATGACATTAATATGAGCCGTTGAATCCGTCCCCTTTCCACCGGTTCCCGATGGGTCACCACCACCAATTCCAGCGGAACCGGGAACTGTTGGTCGAGTGCCGATACAATACTGACTGTCATTTGCTGCTGAAAAAGACAAACCGGAAGTAAGCACGCGATCTCTGCCGATGACTTGCCAAGATGGATCCCTAAAGGCACGAACCCGGAATTTTTGTTTTTTACTAAAATAAGTGAGTAGCCACTCTCGAATGCTAGACCATGGAATAAGAAGTAAATGCCTTTGCATGGGCGATACTGAAGTATATGTTCCCACCCGCGCCCGTCCTCCGGAACTTGTCAAATATTGATGAGACAACAAGCCAACAACCCGCTCGAGTGTACTATCGTAAACCAACCCACCGCTATAGCCAAACTCACCATGCGCATTGGTAAGTTCGATCGCCCCGTGCGTCATCGGTAGAAAATGGCGTTTACTAAACCCAGGCAATACTTCACCACCAAGATGTTCCGTTCGGTCGCTAACACCGGCAGCAAATCCAGATGTGACCACCGTTGTCGGTTTTTTTTCATCGAATGATTTAATATCATCAAACATCGAAAGTTCAATTGAAGGAGTACCGGCAATCGACAGCAATGCAACACCACGCCCCCATTCAGCAACTAACAAATTAGCCTTATATTCAAAATGGAGGTTGTACACTTTGTGGCAGTATATATCAGATTTGCCATGAAGAACGACATGTTCTGAAGTTATCACATAACTCTGCCCTTTATGGCGAAAGATGGTGCCAGTACCTTCGAATAACACCCCACTATCATCGCAACGCTTTGACTCCACTTTAACTGTAACAAAACTTGGATCAATGACATGAGCTTGCACAGATGACCACGCCACTAAAGAAAATAGGAATAATGTGTATCTATTTTTTTTCAATTCGAGCTCTCCAAATTTTTAAGGCGGTACTTACAAGCCTTACCTCGGCCATATGTCTCTATATATTTTTTTTCAATCAATTTCCGCAACAGACGATTGATACTACTACGCGGAATCCCTAACCTAGTTTGGACTTCTTGTCTAGAGAACCATTCCGGTCCCATTTTTCGCAACTCTCGTAACAACGAGGGAAGAGGCAAAGACCCACGTGTTGGTGGGGTTACACATTTCGTTGTGGTTACACTACTAAAAACCCTCTGCCATATCGGGCATAAAGTGATTGCTTGCCCGATGGATTCCTCGCCAAGGACTTCGATCACCCTCTTACCAGAATCAATATAATGTAAATATCCACCGCGAATTTTCAAAGCCTCACCGGCTGGCAATAGTTTCTTAGCCCTTGCCACCAAATTATAAATCTTCGCGTCATGTTCCTCAACGCAGCGCTCAATACCAAAGCAACGCACCATTAATTCGTCAAGTGATACCACTGTACGATTGGGTGAATTTAATAACGATAATAGCGTCGCGAGAGATTCCGACAGGGTTACTCCTCTTTTTGTAAAAACACGATTAACTCGTAAATCAACAACCACTTCGATAGAATCTTTTAGCAACCGGCGCGGATCTGCCACGCTCTGTAAATCGACCAACTTCCGAGCAAGCCCCGTCAAGTCCTCTGCGCCATCAAAAGAAATAGTATTTCCAGACGGAACCAAAAACTCGAATTTAGCTAACGCTGCCTTCCCCTTTAACTCTTCATAAATAATTCGTTTCAAATCACTCGAAACTATTTCATCACCCCCTAAAATAGCTCGCCAGAGTAAGGTAATATTCCTCTCGACACGATAACACTCATGAAATCTTGAAGAGCGTGTTATCGAACTTAAAATCAAATCGATCTTCGGGCAAAATAAAGATAGCCATTGCAAAGCATTTCCCAATTGTGCTTGATCTTCTTGACAGCGAAAGTCAGTTTCAAATTCTAGGATAACTTCTATCTGCGTCGCAATCCTAGAGACATCCATTGGGCGACAACCGGTGATTAACCACCAAGTCCACAAATATAAACGTTCAACAAACTCAGATGGCTTTGCAATATAACGGTCATCTGGATGTACCAAACCCTGAAGGGTTCTGAGGCGAAAACTCCCCAAATAAAACTCTTGAGGAAGCTCAGACCGTTTCAAAGAGTCCTTATACTCCGAGCGGTAAGGCAACGACTGAATCCAAAACAGGTAATGGCTAGAATAGGCGTTAGGAGCAAAGAATTCATCTACAGGCTGTCCAGCGCGAAATTTTTCCCGTTGGTTCGCCAACTCTAAAATAGTTCGATTATTTTTAGTTAACTCATCATCTGGCAAAACTTCTAGGTACTCACGACACTGCTTAGAGTACTTCTCATAAGATAGCCCTAAATTCTCACAACTAAGCACCATATTGACGGATGAAATGAGTTTTTGTTCAAGATTAGACGCTAAAAACAAACTGGTGTTAAAAGCGTCGAGCGCGTTGCTATAGTCTCCCCGAAAATAAAATGATAATCCTCTTTCGTGCCAGTACCAAAAACTCTTTGGCCGATTGATTTCTTCAATTTTCTCAAATAAGTCATCTAACAAAATATGGAAAGAGCCGACACGATCCATTTGCCTCAGCAAAGAGAGCTTTAGTAGTACCACTTCAAGCGCTAGCTCAAACCCATCTTCGTTAGCTCGGTCAATAAGCTTGGTATTATCTTCTTTCGACCAACCGTCTGATTTAATCTGCAATTTTTCTACCAGAGGGACGATAGACTCTCGCACTGCTGGAAGATCTCCAATCACCCGCCGACGCCAAGCACTCTGTATTTTACTACTAAGATCAAGTTGGGGTGACTCGGTGGTATGCATAGCTACTTACCCACGAACTCAAGATAGAATTCTATTAGACCCATGATGTCGACTGCCTGCCGAAACCCTTCCTCACCAGCCGATATTTCACGGAGCAACGGATAGAGTTCGTCCGCGACTCTCTGCGCTAACGGCACACTTAGATCGTATGTCGGTGGTGTATCGAAGTCCTGATCAGCTACCGCAATAGTGCGACCGACACCTGGTAACAACGAGGTGATCTTCGCCGATAAATCCTTAGACATGTTAAGCTTTGCTAAATCATCCAACTTCTCTTTAAACTCAACAAAAACCATATGAGTAATTTTACTACCAGCTGGCTCACCAATTTTCTCTACAATGCCATCGGTTGTCTTTTGAAGGCTTTCAATCGCCGACTTCGAACGATCGGTAGCAATGGAGTCTAAGAAGTTTGAAGAGCTTTGATAGGTAATGATCAACACATCATATGCACGAAAGGTCTCGCGATTTGACAGACCTTGTGTTTTCACGAGTATCTTAACTTTTTTTGACACTTTAGCTAAAAGATGAAGTCGTCCAACATCCTGCGGCTCAGCAAATGTCTCAATATACTTAAGAAAACTGATTTGCTGTTCAAGAGCAGCAACTGAGTCTTCAGCCTCACCAGCTTTTGTGGAGTAACTGTACAAAACAGCGGCCAAGACAGCACAGCACTGCAAAAAACAAATCGAATACTTAATCATTAAAGCTCCCCTTTTGATTCCAATTGTTTACTACGACTGTTATCTAATCGTTAGTCATAAAATTATTTATGAGAACAAAACCGGGTCAAATGCCTAAATATTTTGCAGAAACTCCAAAAGACCCACCTGAAATCAACATATTAAGGCAACTTCTGTGTCAAAAACGCATAAAACGGAGCGGCACGAATAGCCTTTAAATCTTTCATCAATCCCTTATGACCAGCTAAACTCTCATGAAATCCCTTCAAAACAGTGGGACTCCAATCCTCATCTGCTGCAATCTGCCCTAACCTTTTAAGTACTTGATCGACATCTTGTCGACCGCCCACTTGAAGCAGAGGTGTAGCCGCTTTCAGTGCCGCTCGAATCATCCGGTAGTAGGCTTTGACGGAATCCTGGTTATGAACAAATTTATCAGACTTAGCTAACCGCATACGATCTCGAAACATCGCTACAAACCCAGTCATGGCTTTTTTGTTATAGGCACTAATAGCTTTTGATGTTATGTGGCTAACGAACGACTCCATCATCATAGTCATGTATATGTAGTCCTCAACTCCAGAAGCCGACTGCAAGATCTCCGAGACACTCTGTAAAAAAAGTTTTTTCTCTCGGTACAAGTTTGGAGCTAAAACGGTAATGAGCCATTTGTGGAAAATAACCCGGTCTTTGACGTAGTCAGATGGATAAATTCTCTCACGTGAGTTGTAAGGGTCATCTTTTTCTGTGCCAACAAACTTCACGCAATTTAAATCAGTAATCGTCAACGCACAAACACCGGTCTTTTCAATCCCACCGGAATAGTATTGTCGCCCACTCAAACCACCTTCGACACTTGAAAAATACAACGTGTCCTTTAGCTCAGCATCCGCACCTTCAAATTTCTTTACTTCTGTTGTGTAAAGAGACCTCGGTTCATCGTCTCTTCCGTATCTGTATCCGCTATTAACACCGATATCAAAAAATTTTAAACCCTCACCTGTTAAATAAAAAACTCGGTTACCTACCCAAAGAACCTGGTGGGCATCTGATAAATCCTCTGGAGTCTTAACCCTGCCGCTATACACTGACTGATTAGGGATTTTATTGGTTGTATCTAAGCATTTGATTTCTCTACCTAGGAGCACACAAAGATCCCACTCTGAGATAAGGTGTAAATCTTTTACAACGCTTAAGTCTAGTTTGGTTTCAACAACACGATTCCATTCGTTTTCGTACCGACCTGTCCAACAGTGAACCACACCTTTGGCGATAGCACATACCGTATCTTGAGCAGATGCAGCTGAGCTTGCACCTTTCAACTTCACTTCTCCCCACTCAAATTTCAGACCTTCATCATCAATAAAATACTGGGGGTTTCGAGCCCGTTGCCGCGTGTAGTAAGCATCGTCGTATATGGCTTCTTTTATATAGCTTCTAGATATGGCTCTATAAAACCTGTCGTGACTCACCTGACCGCGACCAACTTCGGCGGGATACTGACAAACCACCCCAGAAGAAACAACAAAGCATGGGTAATTTATTTTTTGCAAACTATCGTAGTTAATCCGAGTTTTTGTTCCACCATATACATCCTCAGGTCTACCACTTGTAGTTCGGCCAAAGCTTGTGTTTTCTCCTACCCAGCCTGCTCCATAAAGGACTGAATTAATCAACGCCACCTGGTAGCCATAGCCACTTCTAATTTCATGAGGTGACTGACCGTAGCTCAGAGACGAGATAACTAGTGCGATAAAAGCAACGTAACGTAACATGTGAACCCTTTCTAACCTAGCCGGGACGATCGAGATCTAGCTACCCCATACTCCCGACCAAAGCAATATCTAATTAAGCAGGTTTAGGATCTGTTCTTTGTAAGTAAGCAGATCGACTGCAAATTCAAAGGTTTGCTCCTCTGACAACATACGGTCAATCAGTGGGTCAGCATGAGAAATCTGCGCGACTAGTGATTTCAGCTGGATACGAACACGCTCTGACAGATAGTCACGGCCGCTAGGCTTAGCTGATGCCAACACTCGACCCGCTGCGACCTTAACCGGCAGCAAATAGGTCGTGAAATTATAAGCATCAATATCGGTTGCAGAAATTTTACGCGACAAACCTATCACACCCTTACTTATTTTGATTGCAATGTTAGCGTTTACGATACCGGTTCCACCACCTGGAAGATCAATTTCGTCGGATAGCCAGGCATAGGTTGATAGGATCCTCATTCGAGCCCCACTGACATGTTTAAACACAATCCGCTGAGCCGCTTCGCCAATAGTCACTGTGTACTGTGGATCCCGCCCCGGAGCATAAATAGTTCCCTTTAAATCTCCGTTAACCCAAACCTCGACCATTGAGTCCTTCCCAATACCTTCGGCCTCAACGACAATCTTTTTAACATAATGCCACCCACCTAAATCTGTTACGACCGGTCTATTCTTAGTAACCACACTCTCGCCAGATGAAATCTCTGTGATCTGATAACTCTGAGCCAAAACGGATGAAGCAGACAACGACATAACCCAAACACCTAAATACAAAACTGTTCTCAACATCAAAATTTCTCCTCATATTTGTTGTTAGAATTTGAATACCTATAGATAAGAATTCAATCTCTTACTTTTTTTATTTTTTGAGACGATTGTTGAGCCGTGTCATTCTTTAGAGAAAGGTATTCACCTAGTAACTTGCTAGTAGGAATGGGTTCAATGCTTTATACCGGTCGTATTTGGTTTTTACTTAAGGTTTAAATAATTCTAAAAAAAACCATAGGCATCAGAACTAGGCTGAATGCGTTTCTATTTATTTGTTCTTAAGAAAAGATCTGATGACTACCGCTTATAATACTTAACCTGGTCTCTCGGAATCCATCCCTGCTTGCCATCTGATAACCCGACTCTTAGCCAAGCATCGCGTTGTTCTAGTAAGACAAATGGTGAGGATTCATGAAGTTCAAACAAAACACTGTTACCGGCTTTATCTGGTCCCGAGTAAACCGGAGCGAGATCTACGGTGACGGCACCCCAGCGGCTATCTTGTTGATAATTGACGCTAGCACCTATTCCTATTATAGCTGCCAACCCCCAGAGCAAGATGCCTACCGTTTTTAATACGTGCCACTGCGATTTTACGACTCCAAATAAAAACAGCATTCCTGCTATAAACATAAGAGCTGCAAAAGCAAATACCTGCTCGGATAGACTAAACCAACCGCTCCAAAAAACAAGAGTTCCGATTAGCCCGTGTTTGTAAGATGTATCTAATCTGTCGATCAGGTCTTTTTTCAAATGCTTAATATTAAGAGCAACGTCAGGATCTCTAGGCAATAAACTACGCGCTGCTAGATAGGCTGCCATTGCTTCGCCTTTTTTATCGCTACGGTAATAAGCATTACCTAAATTATAATAAATATGACCATTGACGATCCCATCATCAAGCACCTGCTGATAAAGTTCCACAGATCGATCATAGTCCTGATTACCCTGCGCTTTAACAGCTTCCTCAACTAGATCATTTGCTAAAATGCTTTGAGACCAAATAAAAATACAAAGAATTTTCAGTAACGTATTCATACCTTCCTGACCTCCTTCGCAACCTGATCAATTACATTATTTGCTTTGGTAAGCTGATCACCATTGAGCGTCGACCCTGCAAACTCGGCTTGAGTCGCCAAGGTTAAGACCTTCTGCAGTCTATCCATAAGGTCTTGTTCTACCCCTAAAGCTGAAAGGTTACTGTAAATTTCATCATCCGTTAGTGCGCTGCCTTTCACTCCGCAGCGATTCCCTACGTAGGTTCGAAACACTTTTACTTGTGTTAAAAAGTCAGGCAATGAATCACCCAAGCCGTCTATTTCTGACTGATACTGAGTCCATGCTTTAGAATATTTTTGCTGATCAGACGTAGCATAACGTACATAAACTGGTTTAAATAATATTAGGAAAACTATACACAAGATCGGCAGGACTGCCAGCGACCCCGCTAACAAAAGATCTCGTTTAGTCAATACCTGATTGACTGCAAGCTTAGCCCCCTGATGAAACGACATAATATCTTCGTTAATAACTTTAATCTTTTTTTGCTGACTAAAAACTGGATCACCGCCAGCGATAACACTCTGCTCCGCCGTACCTTCGACTATTAACTTACCCAAAGATTTTTTAAGCACCACATACTTACCTTGATCGGGATCAAAAACACTTATCGAGATGTCAGGAATTTGAAACTCGCCGGGCCGAGTCGGTACCAAGGCGTACTTAAGGACGCGGGTACCTACCACTCCGACTGCTTCTTGAAATTTTTCTGACAACCCTGGCTTATCTGGATAAATCTTAATACTCGGATTTAAGTTAAGATTGGGGTCCAACATCCCAGACAAAACCCCTTTGCCTTGAATACGTATAGTCAGAGTCACCGTGTCTCCGGTATTAAGTTTGGTATCCGATAAATCGGCGTCAATACCAAACTGCCCGACTAAGTTAGAAAAGTCTTTAGGCCTATCCTCGGTAGGTAACGGCTTCACCAGTACTTGATCATCTGCAGATCTAATGACTTTAATAACTGCGCGGCCTCCACCAAACATCGAGCCGCCAAAAAAATCGTCAAAAACATCCCGACTTCGCCTCGATCTACTTTTCCTTGGAAGCGCTATCTTGGTTTTAAGTTTAAACGCCGGAATCGTTAGGTCACCCCGCTTAAGACCTACATACGATTCGGATATACCGATCACTTCATAACTCATACCTTGATACATCTTTTGACCTCTGGTTTCTTTTTCAGAACCATAACGCCTAAAGTCCGAACTCTGCTCGGTGATATTAGCAGCCTCTAACAACCGGACTCTACTATAGACTTCCACTTTACTAAGAATCTGTTCACCGACATAAACCTCTTTCTTAGTAAGCGTTCTTTTTATGAATAACGGAGCAGCTTCACTCTCGCCGTCGTTTCCATTACTAGCTCCTGTCGGAGTATTTGAAACGGTGATTCGAATCGGCGGAGTTTTTTGCATCTCACCATCGACTTCAAGAGACAAGGACGGGATCGTATAGACTCCTTCTTTCTCAGCCGTGACTATATAACTATACTCGACCTGACGAGTCATATTACCAAAACCCTGCATAGAATAACTCTGTGACGTACCTACCTTCGTAATAGTTAGACCATTGACTCTTGGGATCTTAGGTTCATCAGCTTTGCCTGAAATTGAGACACTGTATTCAAACTGATCATCGACCGTCCCGACCGTTTTATCAACTAGGGCAGTTAACGTCCCAGCATCAAGTCGGTTCGTAAAAATAGCGACAAGCGCCAAGATAAACACAGATGATTTATGACTATTCACCAATCTTTACCTCCACTCTTTCGTTTCTTAGATCTTTGTTGTTTGTCAATTTTTTGTCCCATGTATTTAGCGGCTTGGTCTTTGGCTTCTCTGAGTAACTTCTCAGCTTGGTCTTTATTTAATGCACCTTGCTGCATAGGAGACGCTTCCGCCTTATCGCCAGAAGACGGCTCATCCTTTGATTCATTTTGTTCTGACTCTTGTCCTTTTGATTGATCTTTATCCTTCTGGTCTTTTTGTTGCTGATCTTGCTGATCTTGCTGAGACTTATCTTTATTTTTATCTTGGCTTTTTTCGCCCTTGTCCTCTTGATCTTTATTTTCAGATTTTTGATTTTCTTTCTGATCATCATTCTTCTGATCATTGTTTTGACCATTTTTCTGCTGGTCGTCTTTATTTTTCTGATCTTTATTTTTATCGTCTTTATTTTGATCTTTGTTATCTTGCTTTTTTTGTTCTTTAAGCTGCTTAACTATACCGAGATTTTCTTGCGCTTCTTTAAATTTCGGGTCAATTTTGAGCGCTTCTTCATACGAGGATATCGCTCCATCATAATTTTTCAACTGAGCCTCAGTATTTCCCAAGTTATACATCGAACGACTCGATAACTGCTTATCTTCACTGCTACTAGATTTAGCAAAGGCTTGCCTTGCCGCGTCGTAGTCTTTAAGTCTATAGGAGCTTATACCTTTGTTATAGGCATGTTTTAACTCATCTGGATTTTGAATTTCTAGTCGCTCAAATTTATCTTTGGCCTCTAGAAACTTATTTTCTCGGTATGACTCTTCTGCGGTGGAGATTTCATCAGCTACCGCGGTATCAGTATAGGACTGAAACCAGATAAAGCTCAGTAGCACCAAAACCAAACGATATTCAGAAATAAACACCTCAGCCACCAATAGAATAATAGCTACTAGAATAAACCATTGAAAGCGTTCGTACCAGATCTTACGTTTCTGCTCATCGAATTCCGTTTCATCAGTTTTTCCTAGAATCCCACGCTGGTAAATACTAGCTAAGTCCATATCACCAGAAACTGAGCGCGAATACATACCTCCAGTGGCACTAGCAATACGCTTCAATTCGGCCTCATCCAACTTACTCAACACCACCCGGCCTTGAGAGTCTTTTTTAAAACCACCGCCATCCTCTGGGATCGGAGCGCCTTCAGTTTTTCCGACACCAACGGTATACACCCGAATAGCATTCGACTTGAGCTTTGAAATCACTTCCTTCGAAACAGGGCTTTCATCCTCCCCGTCAGAAATCAGAATCACCGCCCTACCCTTCGATGACTCAGGGCTAGCCTCACCCAAACTATCGGAAGCTGCTAATAATGCCTCACCAATTGCTGTGCCTTGGGTTCGGATCAACCGAGGGTCTAGGTATTCTAATAATTTTTTAACCGTACCGTAATCTGAAGTCAGAGGACAATGAACATAGGCACCGCCAGCAAAAGCAATGATACCGACCCGGTCGCCTTTAACCATATCGAGTAGATCAATGATTTCGCGCCTAGCTCTTTCAATGCGGCTAGGGTTTACATCCGTAGCAAGCATACTGCGTGATACATCAACGGCAATAATGACATCAGATCCTTTCATCTGAACCATCTGCCATTCAAAACCCCATCGTGGCTTCGCTAACGCTACAAACATAAAGCCTAGCGCCAGGCTGATAAAAGCTAATTTCAACAAAACCCTACGCCGACTAAGCTTTAAACTTCCCATTAGCTTTGGCATAAAGAGTGCGAATGCAGTTAAACGCTTCCGAACCTTCTTAAATCCATAGAGATAAATCAATGCGACCGGTACGATAAACCATAGCCAAATGAGATAATGTGGATCACCGAAATTCATCCTAAGGCAAACTCCTAAAACGCGTAATCCCGAGTAAAAGCTCCGCTCCTAAAAAAAACAAAGCTATCAACAGTAACCACTCAAAATTATCATTGTAGGAATGAAACTCTGGAACCGCTAACTTAGTTTTCTCAAGTGTATCAATCGTTTTATAAATATTTTGTAATGAATCGGTATCGTAGGCTCTAAAGAACTTAGCATGAGTGATTTCAGCGACTTCTTTTAAGGTCGGCTCGTCAAGGTCCGACTCTTGGTAGACGGTGCGCTGTCGTCCCCATGGGTCTTGCACCAAATAAGGGACCTTACCTTCTTTGCCCACTCCAATCGTATAGACCTTCACCCCGACCGAAGCTGCCGCTTTCGCCGCGAGCTTCACATCAATCGCTCCAGAAGTCTGGCGGCCATCAGTCAATAAAATAACAATCTTACTCTTTGCTTCAATATCCTTAACCCGGTTCACCGCCGTCGCCAATGCATCGCCGAGCGCTGTCGAATCTCCTGCCATACCTATTTTAATCTGATCAATAAACGTATTGAGTACCTGATGGTCTAAAGTCAGGGGCGCGTGAGTAAAAGCCTCTTCGCCAAACACTACAAGACCAATGCGGTCATCTGGACGATCAGAAACAAAATCTTTAATGACATGCTTCACGGCCTCTAAGCGGTCTGTGGTTTCATTATTAAGCGAAAAATCAAGAGCCCTCATACTTCCCGACGTATCAACAGCAAGCATGATATCCAGACCTTCGGTCTGCTGCTTACGCTCCCCCCGGCCAGACTGTGGTCTCGCCATAACGAGAACTAAGAAAACCACCGTCAATACCCGAAAAACCATCGGCACGTAGCTCATGATTTGACTAAAACTAACGACACTTGATTTCTTTACCTTTACCAGGTCATCGACTATAGGATATTTGATCGCTAACTTTTTACGCCTACGAAACTGCGCCCAAACCACCAGTAAAGCGAGTGGCATTAAAAGCAAAAAAATAGGCTGGGCAAAACTCACCGAACCACCACCTCCTGATTTGCTAGCTCACGCGGCTTAAGGTTTTGGCACAAACTCTCGACAAATTTTAAATCTTGTTTAGCTTGGTCTGAGTTTGAATCTCTTTCTGCAAATTTAATCAAATCTGCACGGATTAAAAACTCCCACATCCCCTCCCATTCATCATCGCTCAACTGCAACAAAGAACGAGAAAGATGCTGTTTTAATTCGGTAAGCGTGCAATCCGTAGCTGAAATATTGGTACGGAGTTCAATAAAGCCTCTCAAAACACCACTAAGTATAAAATAGAATAACTCACGATTTTTCTGATCGAATGGCTCCGTGATTTTTATATTTGCAAGCTCGTTAGAGAGTCTAGTGACTAGATCGACTGGTCTAGCCGGTTCTAGCTTAGGCCCCGAGGTTTCTTTGCGAGGTCTTTTAGACCACCACCGCACCAACCACCAAAGCAGAACAAATGAAATAAACCCCACTAAGATCCAAGGCCAGAGAACAGCAAAACGCAGACCGTAATCAGCTAGTCCGGTAATGTCATTCAACTGTGGCTGTTGTGTGTTCACGGACGCCTCCGTTTACCGCGTTTTCTAAAAAAGACCTCGATCTCCCGAACCACATCAGCATTTGAACTAAGTTCAATGCTATCAATTTTATGACTTCGTAAGAAGCTATCAAAACTCTGCGCTTGAGAGTTAAGTAACTTCTGATACAAAGCAAATGTTTTACGGTCACTGGTATCCACGACGACCTGCCGGTTACTTTCCGCATCAACAAAATTGCATAAACCAATTTCGGGCCATTCTTGTTCTCTTGGATCACTGACATCAACACAAACTAAGTCATGCTTAGACCTCACCGAAGCTAGTGTAGATTGGTAACCTTCATCTCTAAAATCCGAAATTAAAAAACAGAGGCTTCTGCGATTTAAAACCGATGCCATAAAACGCAAAGCGGTGGCGATATCAGTTTTTTTACCCTGTGCCTGATGAGTCATAATTTCTTGGATCACTCGCCAAACATGTCCCCGGCCTTTTTTAGGAGGAATATACAACTCGACTTGATCAGAGAAAACAATCACACCGATACGGTCGCTATTTCGGGTTGCTAAAAAAGCCATAATCGCTGCAAATTCTGCACATATGTCGCGCTTGGTACGCTCGCCACTACCAAAATCTTGTGACGAACTCGCATCGATCAAGAGCATCACGCTGAGTTCGCGTTCTTCTTTATAAATCTTGATGAAGGGCTGTTCCATCCGAGCGGTGACATTCCAGTCTATTGCGCGGACATCATCTCCCGGCGTGTACTCGCGTACCTCATCGAATTCCATACCCTTACCCTTAAATGCACTGGTATAACCACCCGCTAACGCCTCCGTCACCAAATGGCCAGCTTGGAATTGAATCTTTTTAATTTTCGCTAATAGCTCGGTTGATAACATTTTTAGGGTACATCAACTCCATCAAAGATTTTCTGAACGACTTGATCCGCATTGATTTGTTCAGCTTCGGCTTCGTATGTCAAAATCACTCGGTGACGCAATACATCTAGACCGACATCTTTAACATCTTGCGGCACAACATAGGTTCGCCCTTGGATCATCGCCTGCACTCGCGCAGCTTTTTCAAGGTTAATCGATGCTCTAGGACTCGCACCCACTTCTATGTATCTTTGGATAGAATCTAAACCGAATTTAGCAGGCTCCCTGGTCGCAAACACCACCTGGACAATATATTTTCTTATTTTATCGGCGACATGGATACTCTTTACTAGCTCTCTCATTTCCATAAGCTCATGACCTGAAATCACAGACTCCAATGGAATTTCTTCACCAGATGACATCCTAGAAACAATTTCTTCCTCTTCTTCCATAGTGGTGTAACCCACTTTGATCTTGAATAAGAAACGATCCATCTGAGCTTCTGGAAGAGGATAAGTACCTTCTTGTTCAATCGGGTTTTGAGTAGCCATGACCAGAAAGGGTTCGGCGAGTTTGTAAGTCTCGTCACCAATTGTGACCTGACCTTCTTGCATTGCTTCCAGCAGCGCCGACTGCACCTTAGCTGGAGCACGGTTGATTTCATCGGCAATCACAAGGTTGGTAAAGACCGGACCTTTTTTAACATAAAACGACCCCGACTTAGGATCATAAATCTGAGTTCCAACGACATCAGCAGGCAAGAGATCCGGAGTAAACTGAATCCGGTTCATATCGAGATCTGATGCATCACTCAGAGCTTTAACAGCGGTGGTTTTCGCTAATCCCGGCAAACCTTCCAACAAAACATGCCCTCTTGCCACCATAGCGATTGCCAGTGAACGAGACACATGACTTTGCCCAACTAAACGCCTTTCCATCATAGCGATGAGACTTTTAATCTTCTCGGCCTGCACTCCGACTTTACGTTCAAGTTCTTCAGTATTAGCTTCCATTAAATCCATCATCTCCTATTTAACTAAAATATTATTTCTGGCGTTTATCGTTAACTTTCCAGTCGTACTCAAATGAATACCCGTTTGACAACTTAAGACCGAAGACTTTATTCCGGTCATTAAAACTATCTTTTAAATGCTTCTTCATCCACTTACCATCATTTTTCTGATCGTCAATAAACTGACTTAAATAATCACCCGCTCCTTTGAGCTTCAATTCTTTTTTCCCGTGCTCATCGAAATCTTCGTAATACCAATACACAATAGAATTAGCATACAGCTTACTCTGTGAAATTTTTCTAAATTGCTCAGAGTTAGACAACCATTCCTTCATGTTTTCATCAAGCACCTCATTAACATTACTCCCTCGGTAAGCCTTCTCCCTAACCCTTGGGCAACTCTTCGCCGCACAGTTAACAGCCGAGTGGATGCGGGGGTCTAACTTCTTAACTTTAAATCGCTGCATCTCTTTTGGAAAGCCGCTCGGGTTATCACCTCTAATAAGTCCGTGCTCAATATGGTCCAATGTGACGCTATGCCCACCCAGCTTGAACCGGTAGTCGCCATTCCAAAGATTCCCACCTGGTACCTTGATGTTATTGATTTCAACATCTAAAAACTTATTATCTGAAACCGTGAATTTTTCCTTCTCTCGCACATAACGTAAAACATTATACATCATCCCAGCATTGTAGAGATTGATGTAAGTAGCTTTACGCTCGTCATCACTCAGCTTAGTAAGATCTAATGCCGAATAAAATGACAATAACGCTTCCAAGTCAGACTTGCCGGAACCTTCAAGCCCAACATAATCAACCTGCCCAGTCTTCGCATCGACATACTTATTAAGCACCTGGTCCCACCGGTCTGCAATCGTAGTCACATTAATCCCCATACCAGGAGTTTTAGTATCTTTCTTAGCAGCCTTTGGGGATGCCCCAGCCACGATTCCAAATAAACCCAACCAACTAATTATAAATAACCGACCCACCATGGAAAACCCCCTATTATTCGTTCCACCATTCAAACAAATCCTAGTCATTTTGTCAGTTTAAACCACCAGCCAATCAAACAGCAATAATATTATTGGCTACTACCCTTTGGACGTATATGGTAGCTTGCCCAGGTTCACAGTCGGAAAAGGGCCTCAAATGCCACAACTCACCAGCCTTCTAGGCCTTTTCACCATGATCTTCATCGCCTGGCTGCTATCTGAAAACCGCAGAAAGCTAAACTTCAGAACCCTTGGTGCTGGCTTACTACTACAGTTTGTGTTCGCACTATTTATTCTAAAGACCGATGCGGGCGCCTATATCTTTATAGTCGCGCAGGAGTTCTTCGGGGTTCTGATAAGCCTTTCAGATGAAGGCGCCATGTTCTTATTTGGTCCTGCATTTAAACAGAACATCTTCGCATTTAAAGTACTTCCGACAGTCATATTCATTTCGTCCCTATCAGCTGCCTTATTCCATTTGGGTATCCTGCAAAAAGTGGTTCAAGGACTGGCTTGGGTTATGCAAAAAACAATGGGGCTTTCAGGGGTAGAATGCCTCGCCGCTGCCGCTAATATCTTCTGCGGTCAGACCGAAGCTCCTCTTCTTATTAAGCCCTACCTCAAAACTATGACCCGCTCTGAGATCTTCACAATGATGACCTGTGGTATGGCGACGGTCGCCGGGGGCGTATTCGCTGCTTTTGTTTCACTAGGAATATCTGCCGGTCACTTACTTGCTGCATCGGTCATGTCTGCACCGGCAGCTCTTGTAGTGGCAAAACTGATGTTTCCTGAAACAGAAACTCCCGACACGATGACTTCAGCTAAAATTGATCTTGGTCTAGAAGACAGCAATATATTTGACGCCGCATGCCGTGGTGCCTCCGAAGGCCTCAAGCTCTCATTAAATATCGCCGCAATGTTAATCGCATTTATTGCGCTAGTAGCCCTAGTAAATGTTTGTCTTTCGTATGTAGGATCATTTTGGGGAGTGCAGTTAACCCTTCAAGAAATTCTAGGTTACATGTTTTATCCGTTTGCAGTTTTGATGGGTATTCCCAGTGAAGACTGCCTTAAAATTGCAGGTCTACTAGGAGAGAAAACTGCACTAAACGAGTTTCTTGCTTACATCCACTTAAGTGAAATGGTTGGTCGCGGTGAACTCCAAGAACGCTCGATTACCATTGCTACCTACGCCCTCTGTGGTTTTGCAAACTTCTCATCCATTGCGATACAAATTGGCGGAGTCGGATCTCTTGAACCTAGTCGCAAGAAAGACTTCGCTACATTAGCTTTTAAAGCCATGGTCGGGGGAACTCTTGCGGCTTTTATGACTGCCTGTATTGCTGGGGTTTTGAGTTAAGCCCGACCACGATTCCTGGGATAACCAAAATTCCCTAGAAAAACTATCATTTCATATAGTTCTCAAGATACAAATCACGTGGCATTATGTACTAGACCTAAGCTTTACCAGTGAAAAGTACAAACTCTACGCACTTTTTTTATACCGGCTCCTATCAAGGAGCCCCATTTTCACATCCTTAGCCACTGTGCCTAAAATGTCCTGAGAGTTAATCGTGCGGAGCTGTCTATCTACCTTACTTTCCTTCAATTCAAACCGAGCCGTATCACCAAGCCCGAGAAGTCCGACCTGACTTTGATACATAGCAATTTTGTCATGAGTCGAGTCTTTATCGACTCCTTTTAAAAGAGAAAACATCGGTGACTTATAACTTCCCTTCTCTGATCTTCCAGAACCAGGGCTAATACGCAAATCATCTGCATATAGTAACATTGAATGAACCGTAAAATTATCTACCAGTAGATTAACAATCTGCTTATCAACATCATGCTCCTCCAGTAGCCCTCTAAGCTGCACCCTCCAAAGTTCTACCTGATGATCAATATCTTCATCAAATACGTCATACACCTCTTTCAAAAAGCCCTTAGTCTCTTCACTATTTCTTCCTCTAAACAAAAATATCCACTCATCACCCAAATCTTGCTTATGAAACTGATTAACTCCCTCTATCTTCTTTTCAAAATAACTCCCGATATCATAAATAAACCCCATAAGAGGTTCTCGAATCGAGTCTTCTATCCACTCTAAAAGCTGCATCGTAGAAAAGCCCTTCACATCAAACGCAGCAATAACCACATCAAAGTTTCTGTTAAATATTCTTTGATCTTCTGTAGTGATCAGCCGTTCAAGCAACGACAACTTTCCTCGTAACTGCTTAGACTCACTCGTAGCCCTACTCACCATAAATTGGAGCTGATAATAGATGATAGTCGTAGGCACCAAGCCCCACACCACCCAGTAATCTTTACCACTCGCAAGGGTTCTTAAATGATACCCCCACCCATACACATAAGCCATCGCAGCCAAAGACACCCCATACAAACTAATTTCCACATACCGCCTCAAAAACGGCTGGTTAAGCTCCGGATACCCTTTTGATATATTCTCCCGCCTTGCCTCTAGTAACCTCTTAATCCCGATACCAATAAGAGTCAGGTTCATAAAGAATGCAGAGACGGATAGCCATACACCGCTAGTTCTTGAAGTAGGGTGCCACAGCCTAAGGTAGTAAGTCGTGACTCCAATACAAAACACACTAAACAGAAATAACAAAAGTTTGATATTGATCTTCCTATCGTTTTCAACACGAAGGAATGTGGCAGTCAAAAATGTCGATGCAATAACTACAGCACAGTAAGTGTACTGTCGGATTGATCCAAGAACTTTACCTCGTCCAACAAACGAATCATAAAATAACGATGTGTCCATCAGAAGTAACAACCCCAAAAACCCTGTCATTAACGCAAATGCCGGCACATCCCTATACTCTCGAGGCATGTTATTAAAATATAGCGTGAGCATAGATTTAGCCATTAGGGCGAGGATCAAGAAAAGGGAAAACCGAAGAAAATTATGCTGAACCGGAAGCCACTGAACCGCTTTTTTGGCTTCTAACTGCGAACGAATGGTCAGGCCATACGAACTAGACAACCCAAGTGTAGATTTCCTCATATTTTCTGGAATAGCGACAAATATCGCCCGGTGTCTTCCTCGGGCTACGGTTAGGTCGAAGAAATGATGCTCATCATAGCGATCACCCTTACCCACCAAAAGATCATCAAAATAAAGCTTCCAGTCGCTGCTGATATTATAAAAAGCAAGCTGCGGATTATCGATATTCATAAGCTTTTGCCAAGGTAGATCAAAATAAAAAATATAACTCTTCTTCTTTGAAAGGATATCATCTGTCATCTCAGGAGCTTTACTTTTAAGCTGACTGCGAAAATTGGGACCTTCTTCACCCAGGCTGGTATTAAAAATATCTATAGACGCACTAGGAAGGAGCTTGCCATCTTGGAGTTTTTTTAAATCTTGTTTGGTATTGGTGGTGGTTAAAACATGGATTTGTTTGATGGGAACAATCTGATCATTTTGCCTATCATGAAATAAATAGCCCCAGTTAATCTGTAGTAGACTGCCCGCAGCGCAAAGAACCAAACCGATCAACAGTAGTGTCAAAAGGTCAGACCATTTTAATGGCAGCGATCGATCCATAAAAAATTCCTGCAAGTGAATACAGGAATTTTATCGGTATTTTTTATAGTTTATTTAAATTATCCGTCACAGTCAGGATCGCCGGCAGGACAGGCTGCTGCTGTTTTATTTTCGACTTTAATTTGCACATTAGGAGCTACTGCTGCGACTACCGCTGCAAGTGCTACCATGATTGCTAGAGCTTTTAGGTTTGCTAGTGTGAATACGTTAGTCATGCGGAACCTCCTAAAAATGGTGTGTTATGTTACAAACTTTTAAAGTTTCTAAAACTTGCAGTCTTACTTCACTTTTTGAAGAGACTGACTTTCTTCGTAAGCAGTACCTCTTATAAAGCACAACTCGTGCCATGTTTGATTTATTTTTGGCTTTTAAAAAGAAAGCTTATTATTACCAATGAAATGAATTAGTTAACTTGTTTTTTAAAATAGAGGTATACGTTTGTTTACTTAGCTACCAGTAACATTTGTATGCCAGTTTGGTACACTTTCGATATCTAGGTAAAATCATAACCGTTCTTTTGGTTTACACATGTACGAGTTATAGGCACCGCATGCAAAAGGTTTGCTGCTTTTTGTAACACTATCACTACAATTTGTTTTTTATTTGGAATCTGGAGTTAGGAAATAAAGATAGCTTCTTTGGGTTTCTAACGAATAGCGGGTTCGGAAGATATGTCTTTGACTAAAGAAGGTGCAGCTACTTCGTCGACTAAAGACTCTGCTCCGGTGATATTTTCGCACTCGTCTGCTCCAGACTAATCGCCATGCGTACCCGCGACTTCAAAGTGATAGGGTTTCTCATCGATAGGAAGATGCTCAACATCCTGTAAGAGAAAGATCTTCAGAAAACGAGTAGGCACCATTACTTAGATATGAATCTGAGGACTTGTCTAATCACTATATATCCGATATATTATGAATTGACTCTTAATACATCGGATATAAAATAAGTATGTATAACAGGATTTTTAAACCAATAGAATCAAAGAGCTTTTTCTTGTTTGGCGCGAGAGGGGTTGGTAAAAGCACTTTCATCAGAGAGTTTATTAGAGGTCAATCGGCTCAGTTTATAGACCTTTTAGAACCGGATCTAGAGGATAAGTATTCGAAGTATCCCGAGACACTTTTGCAGGAAATTTTACCACAAAAAGATAAGCTTGATTGGGTCGTTATTGATGAAGTCCAAAAGTGCCCGAAGCTATTGAATGTAGTTCAAAAGCTTATGGTCGATCATCAATTGAAGTTTATCTTAAGTGGTTCAAGTGCAAGGCGTTTAAAACAGCGGAGTGTGAACTTACTAGCCGGGCGGGCTATCAATGAGTTTATGTATCCATTAACTCATGTGGAACTGGGAGAAGACTTTGATTTAGCTGATGCTCTTGAGACAGGTACCTTACCTGAGGTAAAGACCACAACTTCCAACGAGGCTAAGCAGGCATTTCTGCGAGCTTATGCGCTAAACTACATCACAATAGAAATACAAGCCGAGCAATGGGTTAAAAACCTACCTCCATTTCGAAAGTTTCTGGAAGTTGCCGCTCAGATGAATGGTAAGGTCTTAAATTATTCTAGTATAGCAAAAGATATTGGGGTGGATCCGAACACAGTCCAGTCTTACTTTGAGATTATTGAAGATACCTTACTCGGGTTTCGTTTACCCGCATATGACAAATCGGTTCGCAAGCAGCAACGAAAAGCACCTAAATTTTACTTCTTAGACACCGGCGTCAAGAGGGCTTTAGATAGAACCCTAGAGGTTCCCTTAAAACCACAAACCTCAGCTTTTGGCGAAGCATTTGAACATTTTATTATTTTAGAGATTCAGCGTATGGCTAGTTATATGCATAAAGATTTTCGATACTCATACTTGCTAACAAAAGATGGTGCTGAAATTGACTTGATTATTGATAGACCTGGAAAAAAAACCACTCTTATAGAAATCAAATCAAAAGACCGGGTGGACGAGCGAGATATTCGTCACCTGAAATCTTTTGAGAAAGATTTCGATCAGCCTTTACTTTTAGTGCTTTCGAGAGATCCAACTGAAAAGCTCATAGATGGCGTCAAGGCGTGCCATTGGCAAAGTGGAATTCAAGTTATTCTGGGCGAGTAAGTTTACTAGAGATATTTTAAAAAACTAGATTCGTTCCTTAGAAGAAGAGATAAGAGAGTCATGCTCCTCGACTAAAGAGAGCATGTCCTTTGCGAGGATTACTTTTTTTTCCGGTGTTGATATGAAACGTCCATACCGATATTGGGAAGCTTCCATGGACGCGGAGTCAGTAGATCTATTGCAATACCATTAGTCTTTTTTGGCAAAGACCTCTTGCCTTACCTCTTTAGAAGTAACAGGCTCAAAACCATCCTCAAGCATAACAACACTTGTGACTTTAGATCCGTCGGTATGGAACACAAGACTCAGGGTGTCAAAGTATTTAATGAAAATAGCTGAACCACTCTTTTTATTTTCGACCTTAACCACCTTTAATTCTCTAGTCTGATGATGAGCAATGTAGGTGGTAGATCCTTCGACGTAAGCATCTACCATTTCCACATGGGAACCTTTTACCGGTTTATTTTCTTCATCAAGCCCTACAGCTAACATGAAATTAGTGTAGCGATCACCGGAATGACTTCCCTTGGAAAACGCTCGGTAGGCACCTGTATAGAAGCTCACCTTCTTAGGTCTAGGGCTCAAAAATACGTCACCACGTATCAACTCTTCGCCCTTACCCCAGACACCTATGCCTTCAGGTTCGTAGGAATCAATATTTAATCTAAGATAAGCAAGCTTGTCGTAGTCTTTGCTTCCACCGGAGATATAGGCATAATCCTCTTTTATAGGACTTCCAGTATTTAAAGTCCCCACGACGCGCTGCTTTAAGTATTCAAATTTCACTGTTAAAGGAGATTCTGGTTTGGGTTGCTTGTATTTTCTAAAATAAATCTCTCCAATTTTTGTTTCGGGAACATATTTTAAATCAAGCGCATAAACCTCAAGGTAAGCCTTATTAAACCTATCGGCAATCAATGGAACATAACTGCTAAATTCAAGGATTTTTCCAGACCCCTCGGCGGATAGGTCTGAATTGGCCGAAGATCGTGGTTTACACCCAACAAGAGTTAAAACTGTAATCACTAATAGAAAAAATACCCGGTTTATCATATTCCCACCTTTTTTTGATTTGCCACAATTATACATGGCTGAAGGAATAGAAGTAAGATCAGAGCTTTTGGTAAAAGTGGGTATTCACTATTATTATCTCTTAATTTTGCCCGTTTAGAACAGGTCATTAGATTAAATTAAATATTCTAATAAACTTTGTTATTCATAAGTCCACTCCAGAATATTGTCGTAGAGCCTCTTTGCTTCATCAGGGGTAATCTTCTCATACTTAAGCATAGCTGCTGTGATATCGAGATGACGATTCGTTTCTACAATAATATTAATCCTACTTTGCAGCTCTCCGATACTATAACGTTCATCATGACCAACATTCCCTGTCCTCTCGGCATCGAGAAGGCCTTGGAGAGTCTTCATTTTTTCAATACGTTCTCTTTGAAACTGATGATAGCGTGGATCGTTTTCATACGAGGCAGAAGACTCTTCTGAGATCTTAGCGATATCAGAATCAAGTATTGACCTAGGAGTGGTATCCTTAATTACACCTGACAAAAAATCGATATTTCCTTTCCCTTTGCTGCGCGGATTTCGGTATGAAAGTAAGTATATCTTATGCCCGGCTTTGGTCTCTCCTGAATTAGCACTCACCGCTTTAAAGCTT
>Ga0222674_1000078_pt1 | contig 60821 bp, 50 predicted proteins | sample AntAcemetagen866_FD_179804 | JGI IMG/M metagenome (GOLD analysis project Ga0222674, IMG submission 179804) | Saline water microbial communities from Ace Lake, Antarctica - #866 | ecosystem: Environmental > Aquatic > Non-marine Saline and Alkaline > Saline | place: Antarctica: Ace Lake...
TTTGAGATTTGTTGTGATTTCCCAAAATTATCTCGCTTTTCAGGCCGTTATCCAACTCCTTACATATAGTGCCTTGATTTACCTGCCTATTGTGACCTTCGGTAACAGTTACGCTGACGCAACTCGATTAGCCCAAATGGATATCGATGATATCGTTAAAGAAAATAGAATAATTGTTCGAAGTATCAACTATGAGCTGTAGGCATTGAATATGCCACAGTCGAATCAACCACTCTGAAAGGAGCATCAGATGTATAAGGTAAAAATGCAAAACAATGATTCAAAAAAATATATTTTAATCGATGACGATCCAATCTATCAGATGATTATGCTTCGATTTGCCAAAGAAAGGGCGATGGACCTAGAGGTTTATTCATCGCTACAGGATTTAGGTTTAGTAGGCCTACTTGGACGATATGATGCTGCGATTGTGGACTATGATCTCGGAAATCTTAATGGTGTGGAAATAGCTGAGTATCTTAGTGCATTGTTTGTGGATATTCCTATGATCCTGGTAAGCGAACAGCACCGGACTCCGGGTGCAAATGCCTGGCCAAATTCGATCAAAGAATTCGTATGCAAGTCCAGTGGCTATGATCATGTGCTGACTAGGGCTCTAGGAGTACTGCCTGCAGCTTGAAATCTATAATAGAGTTTATATATTTAACCAAAAAAATGAAGGAGAAATCATGAGCATACCAACTAACCAAGTCACGAGAATACTTCTGTTTGACGATGACGCGATGTACTGCAAGGTAATGGAAAAAACAGGGGAGAAACTTAAAATAGAGGTTATTACCTGCACCGACATAGACGAATTCTGCCTGGTTGCAATGGGCGAGGACTTTGACGTTGCCTTGATCGACTATAACTTAGAAGCCTTCAAAGGGTCTAATGTTGCGAAGGTTGTCGAAGCAAAGCCTACCTATTTGATCAGCAATAACTCAAAAATTGCAAATGACCAGTCACAATGGGGACCAGATGTACATGGCTTTTTCGCTAAAGAGTCTGGACCTGAATCTATATTAACAGCGGCATCTGCATCTGCAGTAGCGGCTACAAAAAGAAAGGCAGCCTAATGAAAAACAACACACAAAAAAGTCCAAGTTATCTATTGATTGATGATGACACCAATTTTGGAAAGATTGTCCAAAAGTATGCGAAAACTGTTGGTGTTAATGTTACTTGTGTCAAATCGATCAAAAATCTAAAAAATCTAGACAGTATTCGAGCTTTTGACGCCGTACTTTTGGACTACGACCTAGAGGATATGACTGGTTTTGAAGTGGCTGAGTATTTGGATGTTCATCTAAAAAACAAACCCGTTGTGATGGTGAGTTCGACTAACCGGCCTTATCAAGACCGACTAGCAAATTTATCTAACATAGCTGGTTGGTCCTGTTTTCGTTTGCGATACGGCGCTTCTTAGCAAGGTCACAAAACCCGCCATTTACATTTCTATTTGTTGGCTTGGGTGTATTGCTGGGAATGATGGGCAGCTTTATTCAAATGCTATTTTATTGTGATTTAGTATCAAGTCCAGTTATTTTAAATCTTGGGAAGGTTTGTTTTTTCGATACTATGGTCTTGTCGTTAATCATTGGAATAGGTGGTAGGTTGATTCCAGGAATTTTAGGATTCCAAGAAGTAGTTCAAGCGCAACGAAAAGTTTATGAAGCACCGAAGCCGTTTCTTAGCGTCATACCAAAGGCTGTTTTTTTGCTAGCTTTGTTGTTTATAGTCTCAATTTTTTTGGAAGTTATAGGTGTTACCCGTGTTGGTTATTTCCTGCGGGCAATCGTCGTTACTTATGCCGGAGTGGTATTTTGGAGAATCCATAAAAAACCTCCAGAATGGAAGTGGCATGGTTTTTATATTATGGTGGCATGCTGGTTTATTGTATCGGCGTCTTGGCTTCTCGTGTTTATTGGGAGTCATCAAATAGCCTTGAAACACCTTAGCTACATTGGCGGCTATTCACTCTTAACCTTTCTAGTTGCGAGTCGGGTGATTTTAGCTCACGGAACTTCGGGTCTAGGTATGGAGAAGGGGCATTTCCCGTTTACGATTGTCGGTTTGTTGATAGCATTAGCAGCTGTTACGAGAGCCTCAGCAAACTTTATACCTGCCGGTTATACAAGTCACCTCGGCTTTGCAGCTTTGTGCTTTTTTGTTGGGGCAATAGTTTGGGGGGGTGTTTTCCTACCTAAAATACTTAAGGGTATCTTTTAGTTCGGTTAGTTTATGATGCTCTTGACTATTGCGATCAATGGTTTTAAAAATATTATTTTTTTGCTTTGATCGAATCATAAGCAAATAAAGCTTCCATCTTAGCCTCAAAATGATCGACGGTTGGCATAGGGTAGGTACGTCCAAGAATCACACCAGATTTTTCGAGCTCCTCTTGTGGCGCATCCCAAGGTGAGTGAATCCATTTATTTGGTAGTTCTTTTAATTCAGGTATCCATTTGCGAATGTATCGGCCTTCCGGGTCAAACCTAGACCCTTGGAGCATAGGGTTAAATACTCGGAAGTATGGTGCGGCATCTGCGCCGCAGCCAGCTGTCCATTGCCACCCCATGGTATTGCTAGCGAGGTCCGCATCAACCAAGGTATCCCAAAACCATTTAGAACCTTCTTGCCACCTAATTTGGTAATCCTTTACTAGAAATGATGCGACTATCATACGAACCCGATTGTGCATCCATCCTACTTGCCACAATTGCCGCATTCCTGCATCGACAATCGGGTATCCCGTCATTCCCGTTTGCCAAGCTTTAAGGTGTTTTTTAGATTTTTTCCACGGGAAAGATTTAAAAGCATCACGCAAAGGCAGCGTATCAGTGTGTGGGAAATGGTAGAGGAGCTGCGCTGCGAAATCTCTCCAAACAAGCTCCTTTAAAAATTTCAGAGAATTCGTATTCTTACTGGTATTTTTAGTAACGGCTGTCCAAATTTGTTTTGGACCGATTTCCCCAAAGTGTAAATAAGGACTCAACAGAGAAGTGCCGATTATTGATGGTATGTCACGATCGGTGTCGTAACTTTCGATTCCACTTCGGATGAATTTCTTAAGATTCTTCTTTCCGTGTTCTTCGCCCGGAAGCCACGAATCCTTTAAGCCCTGGTCCCAAGGTATGTTTGAGCTAAGCTTGAGGTCTGAGATAGATTTTTTGGTTTGAAAACCATTCGGTGGTTTAGGCACTTGGGTTCGCATTAATTTGCTAGTGCGAACTACTTTTGTACGAGCCACGTTCCAGTAGGCTGTATAGACTTTGTATGGCGTGCCATCTTTTTTTAAGACTTCCCAGGGTTCATTGAGTAGCGAACTATTAAAAGTATCAACATGCAACCCTGTACTGATGAGGATTCTTGCTACTTTCTTATCTCTTTCGATAATCGTCGGTTCGTATCGTCGGTTCCAATAAACTGATGTTGTACCAGTTGCCTCTATTATTTTTTGTAAAGCCACCAGGCTATTACCGCTGTCGATGAAAAGGAGGTTTCCCTTGGTTTTTAGAGATTTGTCCAGCTCAGTTAGGCTTCGGTGCAACCACCAACGGCTTGATTCTCCGGGAGCCCATGGTTTTTCTTCATCGGGAGCCCATATAAATACTGGTATGAGTGAACTATGTCTTGCCGCGGCTTTAAGAGCAGGGTTTTCTGCAATCCGAAGATCATTGCGAAACCAAATAATTGCCGGGGAGTCAAAGTTAGCTTTAGGAATTTCAATAGATTCGTTGGGGATAATTACTCCGTTTAGTCGGAATGAGAGAGCCTAATACTCGTTCAAATTACTAACAGGAGCTTTTTATTTCAAGTTTGTTTTTTGCTATATATCTCCTGGTCGGAATACTGCACCCCAGCCATTGACAAGAGTTTTATGAGTCTCAGTGGAAAGGTAATTTGTATCGCCGTTCGGGAGCTGGTAGGTCTTATTCCGATTCTTCCAGGGTTGCGATAGGACATCGTCTCCTCAGTAAGATACCTGGTCGGCGTCTATCGCCTGAGTCTCATTTCTTTTTTCAGTATGATTGAGTGATACTTGAACGACCCCATATAGTGGGTCTATAATCTAGCTGATATCTCTGATGAAAATTTAAAAAACTAGTAGCCGGATTTCTGTCATTTCTTCCATGGCATAGCGAAGACCCTCGCGTCCAAACCCTGAATGTTTCACTCCGCCATAGGGCATGTTGTCAATTCTAAAGCCAGGGGCGTTATTGATGATAACTCCTCCCACCTCAAGATCGTTGAAAGCTAATTTTATTTCGTTCAAATCATTTGTAAACACGCCGGTCTGTAAACCAAATCGGGAACTATTGACTCGCTGAATAGCTTCGGAAAAGGTTTCTACCTTTTCGACGACCGCTACCGGTCCAAAAATCTCATCATCTAGAACCTTCATTGTTGTGCGAGTACCAGTCAGAAGAGTCGGTTCGAAAATATTATGCGAAGCGTCGATAATATTTCCGCCGAATATGAGCTGTGCTCCACTGGCAACAGCTTCGTCTACCCAGCTTTTAATCCTATTTAAATTAGCGGCATCAATAACAGGGCCTACTATCACTTCTTTGTCTGTGGGATCTCCCATTTTTAGTTTGTGAGTTTCCTTGGTGAATAATTCAACAAACTCATCAAAGTCTACTGAATTTACAAAAATCCTCTGTGTTGATATACAAATCTGACCGGCATATAGGTATGATCCAGTTGCTAGAACTTTGGCTGCGTTAGCTAAATCTGCACCTTCAGATACAATCGCTGCACCGTTACCCCCAAGTTCTAAAGAAATTTTCTTGTTCCCGCATATGGTTTTCAAATGCCAGCCAATTTTATCGCTTCCGGTGAATGAAACCATTGCTAAGCGTTCGTCTTTCACCATCATTTCTGCTTCAGGAATGTCACATAATAACACGCTGACAGTACCTTTGGGGTATCCGGACTCTTCGATGAGATTCGCAAGCGCCAATGCCGCCATCGGGGCTTGGGGGGCGGGCTTGATTATTACGGAACATCCTACTGCTAAGGCTGGTGCTACCTTATGGAGTACTAGATTAAGTGGGAAATTAAATGGGCAAATGCACAATACTGGTCCCACTGGCACCCGTTTTGTTATTGCGATCTTACCTTTACCATTTGCAAAATCAATTGGAACTACCTCGCCATTAAGCCGAAGACTTTCTTGAGCTGCAATTTTTAAAGTTGATAGGCATCGCGATAGTTCTGTAGTCGCATATGATTTAGGCTTACCAGCTTCGGCGACGATGATATCCGCTATAGCTTCGGCATTTGCCGCTAGTTTATCATGCAGCTTCTCTAGAAGTTCAGTTCGCTTTCCGGCGGTCCATGAACGCATTTGAGCGAATCCCTTTTGTGACTCTGTAATTGCTTCTTCAACCTGTTCTTTTGAAGCAAGAGGTAAGCGTGAGATTGGTTCCTGAGTAAATTTATGTTTAATTTCAAGAAACTTTCCTGAGCCGGATTTGTGCCAATTTCCGGCGATAAAGTTACCTTTTTCATTTATCATTTTAATTAAATCTGTTTTCATATGATTTATTGCCCCCACGAAACTTCTGACCGAGTTTCAACAAAATGATGAATAGATTGGTTAATATAGTTCCCGTGCAAATTTACCACTGCAGAAAGTGTGTGAGGATTATAAATTATGTTATAAAGCGTACCAAAACCATTTCTATAGTCCAAGTTATACAGGGGAGACTGATTGAATAAATATTTAAACTCCGCAGAACTCAGTAATTGATTTTGGAGTGCAGTCTTCAGAAACTGATACCTTTCAATGGTTTTTGATAGGGTTGCATATTTTTGCCAATCAATATGTTCTTGGTGGTTAGTGGCTATAAGTTCATGCTGAAAAGAGGTTGGTTTACCAGGTCGCACCATGGCTACGATATAACTCCCTTCCTTGTCGAGTAAAGATACATTATATGCCATGTGAGAGGGTACCCGTTGCAAAATATCCATAGCTTGCTGGGTTGTTGCGCAGGTTTCTAAAATGTATCGAACTATCAAGGGAATACCAAAGCCACCCCCGACTAAATTGCTGCCGCCAAACGTTAAGGATGCGATCAGACCGTCTGAGTTAATCCCATCTAATAGGCCCCAAACGCAATCGCTCATACCGATTATCGGCTTAAGCCAGTTTGTGTAGAACATTCTTCTTTCGAAAAGATTGGGCCCGTAGTCATAATTTTTTATCAAATAAAGTTCATCACGATTCCATACTGCTTGCGAGCAACCAGTCATGTAAGGAGGGGGAATATAGAGACTGAGAAATCGAGACTCTGCATCTCCACCCCCTACTAAAGTGACGATCTTGTCGTAAATATTTAAAATCTCGGGCATGTAATGTTCGATTGCAGCCCTGCCGGCGGCGTAAGATTGCCTCGCCTCCAGCCCTTCGGACAAGAACCACTTACGATAGTGCGGCCATACTCTGTGAAAATGGTTCACTATTTTGTCGTCAATAATTTCGCTTCGTACGCACTTAAATTGCATATTTTCACATATACTTGAAGGCAGCGATTTCCGGTACAATATGGGGTGCCGGAAATTGGCTTTCTAGGTTAACAGTCTTTTCGTCATACAAAGTCGACGAGTAGCCATTTCGGATTTCGGAGATCCATTGTTTGGCTCGAGATGTTAGTTGAAATTGGTCGTCCATAAGCCTACCGCGCATTACAAGGATACCCATATCGGCGCCTTCGTAAAGATAATCTCCCTTGTTAATAATTCGCATAAAGAAGGCTTCTTCCGCAACTTCTACCGCGCGTCTGTGACTGTCCATCCTCGAGAAAGAAATATTACCCGACTCTTGCATTTCCCAAATACCGGTACGAGGTGCTTCATGGACATACTCGATCGTGTCTTTCGTGTGTTTAATGACGATTTGACCCCAACTATCAATGTTTTCAGCTTTAGCCCAACGGGAGTTTATTGTCCGTATTGGCAAGCGGTAAGGTTGCTTCATCCACTCCATCAGGTGAAATAGGAATAACGGCGCGTCAGACAACGCGAAAACAGCATGATTGGTAATCGAGCTAGCACCTGTGATGCGAGGGTTTAACTCTCCCAAATAAATGTTATTGGAATCCAGGTCAATCAGATAATCCAACTCAAAATACCCTATATAGCCTTCTTTGCGGAGTTGCTCCCCAAATTTTTCGGCATATTTTCGTGCCTTCGACCGAATAGATGGCGTAAATACATTTGGATATATTTCGTTACCACACCAGCCACCTTGGTAAGGAGTGAGCTCTTTAAACCCTACTAACTCAGTCATGAGGGGCGCTACTATAGTCCCATGCTGCGTCACACAGGCTTCAATTGCTGCACAGCGACAATTGATACGCTTCATGATTTTGACTTCTTTTTCTTTGATTATTTCTTCTTCATGTTTCTTCCACTCAGTTTCATCTTTAATAAAAAAAGTTGTATGTCCGGAGTCTCCGAAAGCTGTTTGGACAACTAGTTCTTCGCCTAAATGCTTACTAATCTCACGAAGGTGCTTGTAGCTCTCTACCTTAGATAGCACATTTGGTACGCATGGCACGTCCGCTTTTTCGGCTATGCGATTAGTGTTGATCTTGTTGTCAGTAAACTCCCGTAGTTTTGCGGAGGGGAAACAAATCTCCAGCCCTAGTTCCTTAGCCAGCCGTTCAGTTTCTTCATTGAACATTAGAAATAGTACTTTGCCACTTTTTCCGTTAACGCGACGGGAAGCAATATGCTCGCGAACATCGGGATGTCTTAGTAAATAATTATTAATGTCCTCGATGCTTTCAAATTGATCGTGTTCGATCTCTGAAGGACAAAAAATATTTGGGTGTTGGCCATCGAAACAATCGATATAAGTAATAAATTTGAAACCTTTAATCCATTCATCTGCACCAAGCAGGTTGAAATTGGTAGCAGATATAAAATAGATGGGTTCTTCGTTGCAGAAAAAAAATCGTCGTATATCTGAAACCCCCTTAAGCTTCGCTGAGGTAGTCGGCAGCGTGGATCGAGATCCCTTTTGGCGGTGTTTGTTCATCATTGCTCCTTTTCTGAATTTTCAAGAATGAGATAACATTGTGTATTTTCATCCATCGCGTGATTAATTTTTCTTAGGTGTCGGAGTGGTCTTTCTCATACCCCAAGAAGTAGCGACCTTATGCCGTTCAAGAACTTTCGTCGTAAAGAGTCGTAAGCCGAGATTTGGGTTGTACCCGTGTATCTCCTTGACGTCTAAACGGAGTAAAAATTCTAAAATTTCCTCCGTGACAACTTGACCAGGCACTAACACCGGAAACCCTGGTGGATAAGGAGTCACAAAATTTGCAGACACTGGCTTGCCTCCAGATTTTACAACTTCCAAACATTCGGATAGCTTGTGAAATTCACAATTTTCCTGATTGTACGCCATGTAAAATGCTTCTCGCATATCTCCCCCCGAAGCGCTCGGAGCCGGACGAAACGAATCGTGAAAATAGCTAAAGCTCGGCATTGGTGGAGGGTCGTTGAGAAATGAGTGAACATTCTTTTCATGGATTTTCAGTTCTTCTTTGAGCATTCGAGTCGTCGAAGTTTGAACATCGTCGGCGATCTGCAACAACGCGCGAATAAGATAGGCTACTGAACTTCGTGTTGTTCCAATATTTGTCATGAAGAGTACAGTATTCCGAGAAGTCTTATTTATTTGGATACCAAATTTATCCATCAAAAATCGATTACGAAACACAGTTCCGTCCACGCCAATTTTACTAATACAGAGAGTTAGTTTTGTAGGGTCAAGTGCAAACTCGTCGTTTTTCCAATGTTCTCCATAGCGTAAAAAATGATTGTCTTTGTTAATGTAATCGTCGGATCCCTTGCTTCGGAATTCCTGCGGAATGAGATCAGCTGCCGAAAGCACTCGGAAATATCTCTTTAGTTTTGGATGGGTTTGGATTTTTTGACGCAAAGTCATAGCCATTTCTATTGCGCGATTCGTTAGTTCAAACCCCTCAAGTTCCGCTTGCCGTCTGCCGACATCTAGCGAAGCTAGTATTTGATAATTGGGAGACGTAGAAATGTGAGTCATATAAGATTCTTGAAATGATTCCTGCACTTCAGCGTCAAAGTCTTCATCGAATATGTGAATCATCGAACCCTGACGAAAGGAAGAAAGGGTTTTGTGAGTGGACTGGGTCGAATAGACCCTCAGGCGGAATTGGTTTGATTCTTTATCTTCTGAACTTTGATTGTTATCAAGGGGGTTACCGTCTAAAGATCGTTTTCCGAGACGATACCGGTTATAGATCCGACGAGCGGCTGCCATAGCAGTCCTTGAACGCAGAAATGGCGAAAAGGAAGCAAATCCAAACCATGCTTCGTCCCATAAAAAAATAAGGTCACCCTTTATTTTTAACAGCTCTTCCATCACCAATTGTGGGTTATAAACGATTCCGTCGAAGGTACAGTTGGTTAGGATAACCATTTTTACTTTGTCCAATGTTCCGTGCTCTTTACACTCCAGTAGTCGTTGCTTTAATATTTCGATACTGACACCACCATAAATCGTATATGGCGAAACTTTATATGAGTCCAAGTAGATGGGAATCGCTCCAGACAACACTAGTGCATAGTGGTGTGATTTGTGGCACTCCCGGTCGATGAGCACAATATCTCCAGGTTTTACTAGTGCTTGGAGGACGATTTTATTTGAAGTCGATGTACCATTGGTGACAAAGTAAGAATGTTCGGATCGATAGGCCCGAGCGGCCAACTCTTGTGCTTTTTTGATTGGTCCAACTGGTTGAAGTAACGAATCAAGTCCTCCTGAAGTCGATGAAGTTTCGGCAAGAAACAAGTTTCGCCCATAGAAATCACCAAAATCTTTGATCCAGGAAGATCGGAACACCGAGTTTCCACGAGAGATAGGCATTGCATGAAACACACCCGTAGGTTTTTGACTGTACTCTACTAGAGCTGAAAAGAAAGGCGTTTGAAACCTCTCTTTAACACCTTTAATGATGCACATATGAAGTTCCTGCAGGTCTTCCATGCGATAAAAGAGCCTTTTGAATATTTTCAACATACGCCCAGAGGTTTCTGATACAACCGTGTCAGTCACGTAATAAATGTCAAGTTCAGGTCTGAGTCTTCGAACTCTTTCAGCAAATAATACTTGCAAGTCATCATGACCGGTGGTGTCATAAAACGCATCTGGCAGATTCGCCAGATAAGGTTTAAGTTCATCTGCGTATTTCAACTTTCTCGAGGGAATCTGATATCGAATAACGATTGCTTGGATCAAAGGGTTAAATATCACTGCCGCCAACGCTTCTTGATAAGATCCTGAGAAAACAAGGTTGTAAAAAAAGGGATCCTGATCAGTGCGAAATGATGCCAACGATTTATGGATACTTTCTCTATCTTTTTCTCGAATGTCATCTATGAATAACGTCTCGAAATAGTTACGTCCAGGTGCGTTAGACTGGGATTTACAGTCTAACTCCATTTTCTTCGAGGTAATTTCGACATTTGAATCTTTTCGATAGGTTTCAGAGATAAGTGCTCTGATTGTATCCGATACTTCTCGGTGTAAAACGCTGAATTCCGATTTTTTGAGGCGATCAGCCAGTCGGTTCATCAAGGCTTGACCAGGAAAGGCGAAGAATTTCTCGACATTTTTTAGAGATTCAAATACGTCTTTGACTTCATTTAGATTGTCTAACTTGGTATTGAGAGACTTTTTTCCGTTGCTAACATGACGCGTTTGTTTGCGTAAATTCAACCATAAATGATGGCGAAATTGACTGAAATTTGAAAATTCTTCGACATCATTTTTCTTCGTCACACAGTACCCTTCTTATCGTTTTTTTCCTGATTTTGCTGGCTTCATCTGAACTGTAGGTTTTGGAGAGTGGAGGGCAATCCGATTGCCTTCCGAATCTAGAGACAGTGCGTAATGCCCCAACTCTTCGCTTATCAACGTTTTTTCCATCTGTACCAGACCACCAGCTTCTGCTACTTTTACCAAAACAGCGTCGATATCTTCACCGCAATCAAAGTAAATCAAACTACCAGTACTGTTGGGAACTGAGCCTTCTCCACAAACGACTGCACCGCCGATGCCTTGTTGATTTTCGGGAAAAAACCCCATTTGGTGGGAAGGAGTTTCAGAGATTTCGAGATTTATGCCGAATACTTGATTGTAAAAGCCAACTGCTCTATCAAAATTTATCGCAGGGATTTCAAACCAGGTAATTACCCCGACTTTGCTGTGTTGCTTGACATTTTTCTGTTTATTCACTTAGATTTCCTTTCGGTTTAGTAGGGACGGGATTAGTCCAGTTTAGCGATTCAGCTATATGATCTTGTCTTGTAGGCTTTTTAATGGGACCTAATGCGTCCAAGTGTTCACTGCGATATCCTTCATTATAAATATCGAAAGCAACTCGACGATCACGAAAGCTTTTCAATGGTTGGCCAAGTCTAAGGAGTCCATATTCGCGACTACGATGGACTCGCTCCATATCAATTTCTATCGGGAAAATTTCTTCTCCCACATTCGCACAATATTGGATTCGTCCCTCTGGCCCACAGACGATTGACCTTCCATTACCACCATCTCCGATACCATTGACATCAAAAACATAACATTGATTGGTAGCAGCGGTTGCTTGGGCAATGGCCAATTCTACATCTCTATCGATGGTACCTGTAAGAGTTGGGTGTAAAATAACCTCTACACCTAAAGTAGCCAGGGTTCTTGAGGTTTCGGGAAACCACATGTCGTAACAAATTAATAGACCAAACTTACCGACTTCCGGTACGTCGAAGGTCAAAAACTCATCACCCTGAGATACGCCCTCCTCGTAAGGATAAAAAGGGAACATTTTATCGTAGCGCCCGACAATTTCTCCGTTTGGGTTGATTACCGTCGTTGTATTGAAAATTTCATCACCATCTTTGCGAAACATGGATCCTGGAATCAACCAAATTTTGTATTTTTGTGCGAGCTTCTGAAACGCCTGTTCCGTTCCATTTGGAAGCTCTTGTGCGTGAGCAGTTAAAGGACCGAAGGGGCTCAACTCACTAAAAACAATCATCTGGACCCAAGGATAGATCGCCATGACCACATTAATTTTGTGCTTCATACGCTCGACGTTGCTTCCGGCTGCGGTAACGTACATTTGAACGCCAGCGATTGAAAACGGTTTCATTTTGCACCACCTTTTGTAGATTCTTTTAAACAGGCCTCGATAATGTCGATGCCTCGATTTAGCTCTGTATCTGATATAACAAGCGGGCAGAGAACCCTAATAACATTTTTTTCAATTCCAGCTCTAAGGATTAGAAGTCCTTTTTCTAAACAAAGGTTTGCTACAAGTTCAGTCGTTTTTGCATCTGGCGCCTTCGTGTTGCGATCGGTTACAAACTCCATAGCAACCATCGCACCTAGTCCCCTTATATCACCGATATTGGGACACCACTCAGCCATGGAACGAAAGCGGGTCATAATTGTTTTCCCGATACTCTCGGATCGTTCGTTGAGTTTTAAAGTTTTCATAAGTTTTATGGTCGCGATGGCCGCCGCGCACGAAACAGGGTTACCCAGAAAAGTGCCTCCGATGGTTCCCGGCAATGGCGCATCCATTACTTTCGCTTTACCAATCACTGCGCCGATCGGCATCCCCGATCCCATAGACTTAGCCCATGTGGAAATGTCTGGAGTAACATTATAGTGTTGATAAGCTGCCCATTTACCAGTTCTACAAAACCCGCTTTGGACCTCGTCAAAAATGAGCATGATCTGATGTTCGTCGCAAAATTTTCGTAGCCCTTGAATGTAGGGTACCGGTGCCACATTGAAACCACCTTCTCCTTGTACTAGTTCGATTATAATCGCAGCTAACTTGTTTGCTGGCACGTGAGTCTTGACGAATTCGTGGAGGCGTCGGAGTTCGCGATCGCAGAACTCGTTCTCATTGAGTCCGTCTGAATTTCGGTAAAGATTTGGAAACTCAGTTCGATAGACCTCGGGCGCAAACGGTCCACAGTCGGTTTTGTAATCGACTTTTGAAGTTAAAGTCATAGCCATCATAGACCTGCCGTGAAATGCGTGGGTAAATGCAAGCACTGCTGGCCGCTTTGTAGCTTGTCGGGCTATTTTTATAGCGTTTTCTACCGCTTCTGCCCCTGTATTGGTTAGCATGACTTTCGTCTGCTTATCGTGAGGAAATAGTTCCGCTAACATTTCTGCTAATTCCAAGTAGGGTTCATAGGTAGAAACATGGAAGCAAGTATGGATTAGTTTTTTAGCTTGGGCATGCATAGCCTCAACTACGGATTCAGGGCAATGCCCCGCGTTAAGCACGCCAATTCCACCTCCGAAGTCAAGGAGTTTCCGACCGTTAGCTTCGGTTATATAAACCCCTGAGGCTGACACTGCAGATGAGTCGACAAAAGCACCTACTCCGCGCGGAACAATGTTCGATCTTCTTTCTTTCCAATTTTTCATCTTTTATCCTGATAAACGGTTTTTTAAACCGGACGATTTGACTGTAGTTTAACAGGTCTATAGTCCTTTTACAAAGACATTAGTAAAGGACGTAACGTTTTCAAAACGCTCATTTTAAAATACAGTTGATCAAGTCGTAGCAGAAGTAGGACGGCTCTACAGATTTTCAAAAAAGAAAACCTACCCGATTCCTACAGTTCGAATATTATATAACAGAAAACATATTGACCTGGAAAGTTACTGGCCGAGTTTATACAATGTAGCTCCCGAATATAGTAGCTAGACCTAAGAAACTTAGAAAACCGACAATATCTGTGATCGTTGTTAGAATGATCGAAGAACTAGTGGCCGGATCTTGGCCAATTGCTGATAAGAGCATCGGTATCGCAGCTCCCGATAGACTCGCCGCGATCATAGCAAAAATCATGGAAGCACCGATGACTCCCGCAAGAGGTAGAGATTGACTCCAGAAATATACCGATACACTACACATTGCCCCAACAACTATACCGTTAACGAAGCCGACAGAACCTTCTTTGGCTAAGACCCGCCATTTATGCCGCAATCTGATTTCTCGTAGTGCTAGCCCTCGCATAGTGACAGCCTGCGCTTGGGCTCCGGTATTTCCCGATTGCCCAGCTACCACTGGTAACAATACAGCTAGGGCGGTGATTTTAGCGATGGTGTCTTCGAACAGTCCTACTACAAAAGCAGCAACAAATGTCGTTAGTAGATTTACCGTTAGCCATGGGAGTCTTTTTCTAACTGAAAACATCGCAGGTGATAGAGCTTTTTCATCAATGCTGACACCAACCATTTTCTGGATGTCATCGAGTGCATTTTCTTGTGCCATCGTAACTAGTTGTTCGTATCTTATCACTCCTAGTAATACATTTTCATTATTTAGAACCGGAATTGAGGGGATCTTAGCCTTTTCAACTGTTTCGACAATTTCGTCTTTCGGAGCCATTTCGTTGACCCAGGGAGTTGATTTAGAAAGGTCTTTAAGCGGGACACTGTCATCAGCTGCGATAAGATCTTGCAAATAGACTCGTCCCTGCAATTTGCCATCAAAGTCTACAAGAAAGATGCTGGTAATGTTTTTGGCTCGAGCTTTTCGTAGTCTCTCTATGACGTCGTTAACATGATCCGTGGGGTGGAAAAGATGAGCTCTAACCTCCATCAGTCCGCCGGCACAATCCGGTGGATATGCCATAACCGCATTAAGTTCTTTACGAAGTTCATCCGGAAGTTTTCCAATGATATTTGATCGGCCTTCAGGACCTAGACGACCAATGACCCTGGCAAGATCATTTGGTTCTACTGACGAACTTAGAAAATCGATCTTATCGATTTTTGGAACAATCTTAGATAAGTTATCAGCATTTGCACGTTTAAATAAAATGCCAGCTTCAAACTCGGGGAGTGACTGAAGAGCCTCTAGCTGGTCTTCTTGGGCAAAGTCTTCAAAGGTTTCCGTTGCCTTCTGTGTGTACTTGTTAATGAACTCGGAGGTAAGTTTCTCTTCTATACTGGAAATCATTTTTTGCCACCCATTCCCTTCGCAACCGATCCAGCGCTACCAAGAAATGCTGAAAATCCTAAAGAATACAATTCACCGAGATCGGCTCCAGTCAAATAGACATCCTCATCTTCTTGATCTCTATCACGTTTTTTCTGAAGAGTTTTAAGCGTCGAATATGAGATCACTCCTAAAAGTCTTCCTTGGTAATCGATTACTGGCATTGAATGGTGTTGATCCCATCCCGGATTTCCTAAAATCTCCGAAATACTATCGTCCACTCTAATCGATAGCAAATGGGTATCCATAATAGAATCAAGTGAATCGTTTGATGACTTCATTTCAAATATTCGACGCATCGTCGTAACGCCAATGAGGGCATCGTCATCCCCGACGATATAAATATAATAGTAGTATCTACCTCCTGCAGCAATTGCGGCGGCACAAGATTTAATCGATTGTGTACTACGCACAGGCATAACGGAAGAATCTATTAACGATCCGGCAGTGTTTGGAATAAAGGACATAAGGCGTTCAATTTTTAGTCGCCTTCTTTCATCAAGTCCTGTCAGAAGCGGAGCTCTTTCTGGCTCAGAAATAGAAGTTAAAACCGCAGCGGCATGAACATCGGAGAGTTGATTTAGAATTTCAGTACAGTTGGATTCTTCCTTCAACAAAAAAGCTGATATTACGTAGCTATTAAGGTGTGGGAAGAGCAATATTCTTTCCGCCTTGTCTAGTAATGTGAGGAACTCAAGTACATCATTGAGCTGACAGGGCTTTAAACATCGCGCAACTGATCGTGGGCTGAATTTTACGTATTCATGACTAAATTTTCTAATTGCTGACATTTTTTATCCTATAGCCGATTTTGTCGAGTTTACTTGATGGTACAACCTCAAGACCGTTCTCTGTTTGCAAATGAACTGAGGTCGCGTTAATTTCTATCACTCTACCGGAAAAACTATCGTTTTCAATGTTTTGACCGATTTTTAAAATTTTTCTTAAATAATAAGTCGAAATGATATTGGTGACAATCGGTGCAGATCCAAACCCAAAGGAAATGGCGCCACATAGTAGGAAGCTAGATACGGTTACTAGAATGATGGATGTTAAAAATTCCAGATTTATGCCGACTTGGTTAACCGACATTAGAATCACAATTGCTATCGAGACTACATAACCGGTAAGTGCAATATTTTTTGCACCACGTATACCGGCTGCTACCAAAGTTTTCTGGAGAAAATCTTTAAAAACTCTCGATAGAAGAAACCCAGTTATTAGAATTAAAATTCCGGCAAGTATATTAGGTACATAATTTCCAATAGCTTTCAACCAATCTTCGAAGACATTAATCCCGAGGATTTCTGCCGTCAGAGCTATGAAAACACCTATGGTAATCCAAAATATTAATCTAGAACATATCATTGCTAGCCAGTTGAACTGCTGGGCGCTCACCCAGGCTGCGTTACCCTTTAGTCTCCCTGAGTAAAACCTCTTGATTCCTGAAAGAGCAAGTTTCTTGGTGGCGAATGCGACCAAAACCCCACCAATTAAAAATAAGATGGCTACAAGTAGATCGGGGCCTATCGCTGCTACTCGGTCATATGAGTTTTCGATTGTTGTTTTAAGCTTGTCCATAAAGTCCTTTCAAAAGTCACTTCTTTAGATGTGATGCTACTTTGTTTTAGCTAAACTCATCGATATCAACCGATTTCTTGTAGGACCATATTCCTAACGCTGCGCCAATCGAAGCCATTACCAAATACATGACTAACTTGGGTGCCGTAAAGGACCAGAACAGGAATTTTATGCTGCTAGGCTCAAGATTCTGAAACAAAACGATGATGAACAAAAGCCCTGTTACAGCGATGAACCCTCGTTTGAATACTGGCTTCTTCTCGTCCATGTGCGACTTTAACTTTCTTGAGTGTTATCCGACAATTGATTTATCCCAACTAATAGGAACTATACTGGTATTTCTTTATTCTAAATAGTAGAAAATTTGCGGCTAGAACTTACTATAATTCTTGATTTGATCGATATCGGCTGAATTTTTGTCTAAGTGTTTAGGGTTGACACTGTTTACCCTAAGTTTATAGCGATAGTATATTAGGTCTGAAACTCGGCTGACTATTCTTCTGACATTAACATAATCACTTCATCTTCAGTATCGCCAGATTCATTTGATTTTTGAACAAGCCCAAAGGTCAGATCCACTATCGCGTGCATTGTGCTCGTGTATATCGGTGTTCCAGCTGCGACTGTATACTCTAGCCAGGCCGATTTTTTTATGATTTCACCTACTGAAACAGGTTCACCGAAAATTAAATCGACTTTAATTATTTTACCTGTATTTGGTCCTGTGCCGTACTTTAACCGCCCATTGAGAATATTGGTAAAAAGGTCGGTTGGTTTTGTCGTGTCAATTAGTCCACCTTTACCCGAGACGATGTCACCATGTTTTGATAGAGTTTTGCATACTCCTCTGGCGCAAGTGAGCGCTCGATTTGTTGTTGCTGTCTTTACTCCCTCAATTACTTTTGCTTTTGTAGCGGCATCCAAATCAAGTCGAGCAATTAATCCTGGTTTAGTGCTGCCGCTTTTTATACTCTTCACCTTTATTTTTCTTAGAATTCCTGCATCGACTCTTTTACCAGCTACTATTAAGTAGGCATGACCTTTTTCAATGCCTATGAATATTTCTTCATTAAAATTTGAGAATATTTTTTTTAAATTTAAATATCTTTCTCCTTTGATTACCTTAAACGCATCTTCACTGGCATTTATTACATTGTTAACTCCTGGTCCATCTGCTCTCAATCGTTTACCAGTCAATTTTAGGAACTCATCTTCGCTTAAGCCCTTCTTTAAAATATCATCTCCTGATCGATTTAATTGTCGGCCTAGGCGTTCTGCTTCATCTAAATTATCTACCCATGCTCTTCCTAACGATGAGCTTGCCTTAATTTTAACGAGGGTGAACGCAGATATACTTGCTTCTACTACTCCGATGAAGACATCGATACCCGTAGCCATAGTCGCAGTTCCGTTAGCAATTTTTATATTTGCGGCTGTAATTCTGGTAGTAGCAGCAGACAAGGTTATAAGGGCCGCACCTTTCTGTATAACTTTAATTTTAGAGCCGAGACCAAGAGACGCTAAATCCCCTATGGCCTCGATCGTACCTAAGATACGGTCACCACCTTTACCGTAGACGGCCTTTTTAGCTCCCGAGTAACCCGGCAAGAAGTGAAGTGCTAGATCGACGTCGTCCATGAGCTCAATTCTTTTGGCTGCAGTTGCTTTCTCATAAATTTTGGTATCTAGAACGTGTTCGACCTGTTCATTCAATGCAGTGTATTTACCTGATGAGGGGTCGTTAAGAATACTATTTGCGAACCAACTATGAACATACCATTTGTCTATTTTTTCGAAGTCTGGCTGATCCGTTAGTTTGTATATAAAGGTTCGAGTCCCGTGACGGATCCCTCGATATATGAATTTATTTGCGTCCTTGTTATAGCCTGGTTTTTCCATGTTGCGGACTATAGAGGGACCGGCACCTGCTGGGATATTGCGATATTCCATAGCTCTGGAGATAAGTTCATTCATAGCAGTAGCAGCTTTTTCTAACTCTCGAAGAGTCACCGGGGAACCATCACGCAGAGAGTTAAAATAAGGAACTAAATCAGGCTCAAGATCCTCTTGGAAGACTAGAGGGTAAGTCTTTTCATCTGGCGGAGTCTCATCGTTTTTCACGTTTGAGTTGAGGTTTTTACAAGCAGCTATTGCTAGGGAGAAATATGTGATTGTAGTGACTATTTTTAGCAAGGCTACTTTAGACACCTAATACTCCCCTGGTTCATTTAAACCTTATCGGTTTTTTCCTTGGGTACTTTAGGTGCATTTTTTAAATGATAATAGCATGTTGTGTCATGGGTGGTTGTGATGGTTTTCTGATCTACTTGGATATGTATTGGACAAACTAGCTATTTGAATTTCATCAGAATTTCCGACGCTATTTCCTCTATTGAATACCATCATCCAACATGGCTTCAGTGGCGTCACCGACCTTGATCTGTAGATCAGGATCTAACATAGCGGCTGGTTTTTCGGTCATGTCGAGTAGTTGAATTAATTTCTTAATTGAGATCATTTTTTCATTACCTTTGGGCCAGATTGCATAAAGAGTCATTTTGATGGGTTTATCCAAAGTAAAGGTTTTTAGTGATGAACCCCATGATGATTCACTTACAGTTTCTTTTGGGAAAATTGCGACGCATCGTCCTCGTTGAGCGAGACCTATGATAAATTGGTGATGATCACTTTCGATCATTTCATCTGGAAAAATATTATGTTCCCTAAAAGAGTCATCGACCGTTTGGTTCAAAACACTATCCCAAGTACTGCGCGAAACGGGCATACTACGTAAGATGTCTTCTTTGTGCTTAAACTTGTCGAAGACCCGGGGTGAGCAACAAAAGACTAATTCCGATGATGCGACTTCTTGGTATTCGAGGCGGGTAGAGCGTGGTTTGACAAATGAAATACACCAATCAAACTGACCTTGAATTAATTTTTCGACCATTGTTTCAAACAAAACCTCACGAATTGTGTTCACGATTCCAAATGGGGCAAACATGTCCCAGTATTGGTTAATGAATCCCAAGCCGACTGATGCCGAGAGACTCTCATGAACTCCCACTCGGGCTGAGTAGCCACCAATCGAATCAGATGAAACGGTATCCAAGAATCGGCCACCTGCTTCGAACATTTCGCGAGCGCATACAAATAAAGTCGAGCCTTCATTTGTCAGTTCGATTTTTCTAGGAGATCTGCGGAAAAGAATGACTCCCAGAGTTTCTTCGAGGCGCTTGACTTGCTCACTAACCGTTGGGGTCGAAACCCCTAGAATTTGAGCTGCCTCGGTCATCGATAGTTTACGCGCTACCTCGTAGAAGCTATACACTTGGTTCCAGTTGATATCTTTCAATGTCTTCATAGTTAGGTAATCCCTAATGGGTAAATTATTTACGTTGATCTTACCTTATCATGAAGGTTATCCTAATAAAAGTGTGAACCAAGAAGAGAAAGGCCCGTTCAATTGCAAAAATTCGAGAAATTTCAAGATGTTAAGCCTAACCCCGATCATTCTAGTAGCAATGAACTGACAATACAGCGCGCCAAATACAGCGACATGTCAACCATTGCAGACTTTATCCGTTCGTCTTCGGATTGGTACCGCAAGTTTGTTGACCCGAAAGATATGGCGGAACATGACGTAGGACAGAAATGGATCGAAAAAAACTACTTCCGTAGGGATTTTTATCTCGGGCTCCAATCTAATACGCCAGTGGGTACTATTTCCCATCAAAGTGTATCTGACCATGCTTATCTTGGTTATATCTACCTTGATGCTAAACATGTTGGCAAAGGCTATGGACACAAACTCATGAAGTTTGCGAAAGAAGTATCAATCCGATCAAATCAAAAAGGAATGGTACTTATTGCACACCCGGAAGCTTCTTGGGCAACTAAAGCCTATAAAAAGTTTGGCTTTGAGTGTATTGCGAAACGAAAGAAAGATGTTTTAAGCTGGAAGAAGGGAGCTTTGAAACCATATTATGAAGAGGGATTTGAGTTATACCATTACCCCCTGTAGAATCTAAACTGATGAGAAAACCTACAATCTTAGGGTGAACAATGACCAAAAAACTTTCAGTTTTTTTTCACGAAGAACAGCTGCTCCATACCCCTCTTTATGAGTATGCCTTCGGTGAAAAAATCAATCACCCGGAAACAACACATCGTGCTCAAAGCATCCTAAACAGCCTTGGTGAACACCCCGATCAGTTTGATATTACTTCACCTGAATCATTTCCAATGTCGAGTATCAAAGAAATGCATAACAGTAAGATGATTAAAGCAATCCAGGCCGCCTCATCTTTGTCCCCCAATCAAACTTTTTATCCTAGCGTGTTTCCATACTATCGAGACAAGTCCAGACTTGACCCAACTAACATTCGGCATGCTGGAGCATTTTGTTTCGACAATGGAACGCCACTTGATGCGACTACATTCGCCGCGGCAGCATGGAGTGCTGCTGATGCAGTCGATGCTGCTGACCATGTCCTCACTGAAAAATCAAAGGTTACATATGCGTTGTGTCGCCCGCCGGGGCATCATGCTTCTCGGGATCTTTTTGGAGGTTATTGTTATTTCAATAACGCCGCTTTAGCTGTTAAGCGGCTGCGTAAAAAGGCCAAACGTGTAGCTGTTGTTGATATCGATTTTCATCACGGGAATGGGACTCAGGTACTATTCGATCGCGACCCGTCGGTTTTAGTTATTAATCTCCATGGCGACCCAAATGAATTTTATCCGTATTTTACTGGCTTCAAAACGGAGACTGGAACTGGAGCAGGAAAAGGTTTTAATATCAATATACCATTGGAAAAAGGTACCGACGGCCAAGAGTTTGTGCGCAATCTGGTAGACGATGCACTGAAGTCCCTACGTGAGTTTGACCCTGAAGCACTTGTTATATCTGCTGGGTTTGACACCTATGTAACTGATCCCGTAGGTTCGTTTACTCTTGAAACACTCGATTACCAAGCCATAGCAGAAAAATTTATCGAGCTAAAACTACCAACTGTGATCATCCAAGAAGGTGGTTATGAGGAAATTAGCTTAGGCCGAAATGTAACTACTTTCCTTTTGCCATTCACTGAGGCATTGAGTAAGTAATAATTTTTTTAAAATCGACATGCCGAAATAATGTTGTTTAGTGATAAAAATACTTGCCTTGATTAGTTTGCTTTCGATTTTTTATGCATGTAGTAGCTAATGGCTTTTCTTATCGCTATATTTTGACTTCCAAAAGTCGTCGTGATGACCCAGCCGTTGCATTTTATATTTTCTAGTTCACCCAAAAGAACCAACTCCTTCCTCTTTAAGGATTCTTTAGCGGCAATATACGGCATAATAGCAAAGCCTAAACCTTTTTCAGCACCTACTCGCATTAGGGTAACATCGTCGACTTCGCCTATACAATCTGGGTGAATATTTTCTATTTTAAAATAGTATTCCAAGTCATCTTGAATTCTACTTTGCTTCGAGTAGGAAACGTAGGGAGTGCCATCTAATGACTTTGGGAAGTGTTTCTTAAGCGAGGAAAATTTTTGGTTAGCCACGGCTACAATTCTTTGACTACCCAAGTTGTAGGACTTGTAACGACGCTTTGATTTATTGTAGGGTTCGTCACTAAGGATTAAGTCGAGTTTGTCCTCATCGAGCATCCTGATCATTGTAACTAAATCTGCGTGAATAATACTGACAGCATTTGTGGGGTCTTTCCAAAGCTTAAAGGTAAGATCATGGATAAAAGAGTTTGGTAAGGATGGTAAAGCTCCAATTCTTATTTTTTGTCTTGTTTGAGCGAGTTTACCTGTGGATGTTCTTACCATTTCATCGGCCATAAGGAATATTTTCTCAGCTTTCCCTAAGAGTTCAATTCCATGCTCATTTAATTCCAGTTTCCGATGTTTTCTTTTAAAGAGTTGAAAACCTAAAAATTCTTCAAGCTGTTTGATCTGGTTACTTATTGTCGGTTGCGTAACATGAAGTTTCTTGGTTGCAGCCTTGATCGACCCTTCTGAAGCTACGACGAAAAAGTAATATAGCTGGTTAAAATTTAGTTTTATCATGGACTTACCTCGCATAGATAGTATCTATGTATAACATATTAAATGAATATTTTTAAAATGTGAATACTTAACCGATAATTAAAATGTTGGTCGGTTAAGGAACCTTTTAAATGGAGGAATTAAAGCATCGAAGGATTTACGCCCGTTTTAACGGGCTTCACTAAAGTAATGACCATATTACAAATACAAATAATATTAAAGGAGTAATCATGCAACCAATTGTAGAAGAAAAGATAACAGAGCTAGCGAAAATAGAAACCGAATTGACTTCATTAAAACAGAAGGCAGATCGTAGTAAATACTTAGCGAAACAGGGATTTAAAAGTCAAATTGAAACGGCTGAAGATCATTTAAGAGTCTGCAAAATTGAGTTAGCTAAGGCTAGTAAACAGACGGTGGCTGCCGTGGATGAAATAAAAAAAGGTCTAGATAAAGCTTGGACTAATTTAGCAACTTAGGTTCGTTCGGCGGGCACATATTTGAATTAATTTGTATAAGTGTAGACCCCAATTGTACGCCCCCATTTAAGGAGGGCTCGATTTAAATAGTAATATGAAAGGAACAGATATGAACTTAGGTACTGAACAAATAATACCAACAAGACCGGTGTTGCCCGATAAACCAATGAAGCTTCCTAACCCAATGCCTGATGGCATGCCAAATGTAATCATCACCGGCAGTGGACCGAAGCTTAAAGAGGTTAGAGATAACTTAACGAGCAATAACATCCGGGTTGAATACTATAAAAATAGTAATGACTTAACTTACACTGCGAATCCGTCAACGGTTGCTGCGATATTTGTTCAACCAGCATCAAACGAGGATATGAGGGATGCAATAAGCCGGTTTAAAGATAAAACCCCTTACGAATCCTTACCGATATTTGCGGTTTTGCCAGAGAGCGTCTCAGGGCGCCACGTAAGGAGTCTGTACAAAGCAGGTGTAAACGACGTATTTCAATGGGTGACAGAGTCCTCAAAGTTACCCGCATTGATTTTTGAGCATATGAAGCTAGTAAAGCAAGGTAGAGGCACGAATAAGCAGGATAAGAGGCTTTCAAAAGCTATTGCTGCAAGACTCCGAGTCTTAGCTAATTGTGGTCGCCAGGTTAAAGTTTCTGTTAGAAACGGCAAGGCGTTCGTATTGGGGACAGTAGAATCTCTTAAAAGAAAGAGGAAAATCGAAGGTATTGTTTTCTCTACTCCTGGAATTAATAAGGTTGTATCGAAAAGCGTGATAGTGCCAATAGCTGGACAGCTCGATAGGGAAATTACTAAAAATATTCAGAAGCAACTTGTTCGAAACCTATCTATTAAAGACGGATCGATTTCCGTTACGTCAGAACGCGGGAGGATTACTCTTGCCGGGTCCGTTGCGAATAAAAAGGAAATGAACAGGGTTTTAGAACTGTCTGGTAACACAGAAGGAGCCAGGTCGGTAAATAACCTGCTATCGATTTCCGAGAACCAATCGGTAAAAGACAATTCTGTCGCCAAAAGAGCGCAGGATCTAATTTCTGGTTTTTTTATTAAATCCTCAGTTAGAATTTCTGTGATCAAAGACACAGCCGTCCTTACTGGTCGAGTGGATATGAAAGGGAAAAGAAAGATGGTCGAGGTTGCTGTAATGAGGCAGTTTAGTCCGATTAGTCGGGTTATTAATAATATTCAAACAAGTTAATTTTATGATCGTGGTTTTTAAAAATGGTAAGCCCAAATGGAGATAACTTACCGAAATCTACGGAGTCAAAGACTGAGCGTGCCTTAAAGCGAAGAAAGGAGAGCAAGTCTTATATCTCTTCGTTTCAAAAAGGATCGGTGAAGCAAAGGTTATTGGAGGAGATGATACCAACAAAATAGCCGGATAATTTAACTGTAGAAGCTACGACTTATCAATTTTTTTGGAAGCTAAATTTTTGAGCCGCATGTAAGCATACTACGACCATAGTATGGATTTTTGGTGGTGTTAGATTTCTGTACCCAGCTAGCGTCTTTCATGGGGCAATACATTGCCTGTACACCCCCTGGTTTAGATATTTTTGTCCATGCGACTATAGGTTCTGATAACTTGGAGAATTTATTTCTAGCGTCTTCAAGGTTTTTGCTCTTAAGTAAAGCGGTGCCAGCACGTTTAATATCAATCTTAATATTTCTGTAGATCTTAGTATTCTTTCCGGTTACATTTTTTTTATTCACATAACTCATTGCTGCCAAAAGGGATTTAACTTCTTTATTAAGTCCTTTTCTACTGTCTGCGGCGAGTAATTTATGAATATTGAGGTAATGAGATAAAACTGGTTTCATGGAATGATTAAAACCTGATTCTCCCTTAGCGAAGCTTGTCGTTGAAGTTAGAGAGGTAGTGAGTAAAAGAACGAACATTAATTTATTCAATTTGAAATCTCCTTCTCACACATATGTGCGAATCAAATAAAGTCCTACATACCGCCATATGCGATTCCAACTATCAAGACGGGCGATGTGGGGGCTTCAAAATTTTCGTTTTGACTAGTCAAATTAAGATTTGTAAAAGCAGCAGCTCCCATAGGCATCGTAGAGGTGCCCATGTCCATAAAGCCGCCCATCGCATATGATAACTCTACAACGGTTAACGTTGTTAGCCACTCGTTACTTGAGTCGTCATATGAGATTAAATTCATGTCTAAAAATGTTCTGGTTTGCCACCTTCGAACAAGGTTATAATTAAACCCAAGGTCTCCGCCAAATCGATTTGTTTCTCGTTTCATCACCATAGATGCCATGTCCATAGATTCCATATTCATGTTGTTGCTACTATTCATAGTACCAGTCATATTTTCTGAACCGTTCATGTTGCTGTTCATGTTGCTATTCATGTTGCCTGATTCGCTCATGCTATCGTTCGAGTCGGAATGAGCGTGGCTTGAATGATTTTCTCCCATTGCTGCCATACTGCCCACATGTTTATCATTAGGGCTATTATATAACGAGTAGGACCCTTTAATGGAAAAGAATGTAGAAAGCCGTCTGCTAGAAGCGAGTAAAATCCCCGTGCTCGCACTTATGGTGGTCATTTTGTCCATATCCTGACTCATTTCAGATGCAGGAAAAGATGCATTTATAGATGAAACACTCCGAAGCCTTCGGTTAATTTGGTGCTTGTAAGAAAAACCTGCGGATGGGTCCATTATTCCCATGTCAAACATATACATTGCCATCAAGTCTAAAGATAGACTGCGGGTTAATCCATAACCAAACATAGCAGAAGCCATAGGTGAGAATTGTTGCTCCTTATCGTCCATTTCATGCATATTCTTATTAGACTCTTTATTAAATGATTGTGATCCCGAAAGCTTGAGTACGTAACTATGCATGCCTTCGTAATTGGTGGACTTCTTTGATGTGAGGCCTAATCCATAACGACCGTAACGATTTGTTTTTTTATGCCCACGAGCATTCTTTCGGCTTTTTTTCTTTCCATATCCCGAAGAATATTCTGTGCGCCTATTTTTGGCGTTCGATGTCGGGCTCCAGAAAGCGAAGCAAAGAAAGGCTATTAAAATATTTGTAAGTATAAAATTCATTTTCATTTTCCTTTATCGTATATATGCAATAAGTTTGCCGGTACTATTTGTTGTTATTTCAGTTGGTTATATGGTTCGTGGGTGTATAAGGACTTTACATAGACCTAGATATGTATGTCCGACGGTATTTCCACCAGAAAAGTGCATCCCCTTAATATTACGTTAGTACATTTGGTCGGCCTGACCCTCTGGAGAAGAGGGTTTTAGTATTAAGAAATATTTATAAGTAAATGAAGGTAGTTAAATCAAACTTAGTGTGCTCGATATATCCATACTGTGGTGTGAATAGCTGCTTAGAAGTAGCAACATGTTACCACTAGCGTGTTTTTTTGCCATTCACTCCACGTCCACAATTGTGAACATTCCGGCACCAGGAAGCATATTCATAGGCTGTCCAGGTATTGGAGGCTTATCCATATCGTTCATAATGTGGTGCAAAAAATGACAGTGAAAAAGCCAAGGACCCTTCCACTTTGATGCGTCAAATTCGATCGTCATAGTCTCACCGGCATTGACGGATATTGTATTTGCTTTTCTGTGCATCGACGGCGGGTTTCTTCCAGCGCCCGTTTCGACAACTTTAAATGTATGGCCGTGCATGTGAATAGGGTGAGACATCATGCTAAGATTTGCGATCCTTACCCGTACTTTCTCTCCGCTTACTACTTTAAGGTGTGGAACATCCGGTGCTACTTTGCCGTTGATCGTAAACCAATTGAAATTCATCGACATTGTGTCGGGCAAATTGCTGGCTGGTGGAATGCTCCAAATTTGCAAAAACATGGCGTAGTCTTTATCAACTATAACTTCAGGTACTTTAGAATGTATAATGAAGAATCCGGCTTGGCCCATACCAGCTTGCAACGCCTGCATATGACCAGAATGGTACATATAGGTTCCGTGCTGTTCCAATTTAAACTCGTAGACAAAGGTTTCACCAGGTTTTACAAGTTCTTGAGTATGCATCCCCCCGCCATCCATTTTGTTAGGAAGTTCGAGCCCGTGCCAATGAACAGCTGTGGGCATGTCTAGTTCATTTTTGAAAATAATTTTTACTTTATCACCTTCGACAGCTTCAATGGTTGGTCCGGGCATTGAGCCATTATATCCCCAGGTGATGAGCGGCTTGCACTCTTGTCTCGAGCAAAATCGGGTATGAACCTTTTGTGCCGTAAGGCGAAAAACTTTGACGTCGCCTTGCATCTCAAATGGCAGTGTGGGAATACCCAACGTATTAACTGGGGTGTAATCGTTTGCTAGAACTGTCCTAGTGACGATCATTAGGAACATTGTAAAAAGTATTTGGTTAAGCTTCATTGGTATCTCCTATTTCCAGCCATCTGAATCTTGATGTTGAAATGTTTCAAAATGATGTTGGCTCATGGTAATTCCCCATCTTTGTTTACCAGGCCAAAATAGGTGGAGTCCCCGGGTGTCTAAGTGACCTACGCTAACTCTCTTGCCATTTAGTTCGATTGCTGCAGTATTTGTGTAGAAATCAAATATGCCACTAGTAATTGGCTGTGATGCAGTTAAATCTGTTATACGAGCAACCCCAGCGACTCTCAGGGGATAAAACCCACCTTCATTAAAATCGTTTGAATTACCTCGAACGGTTAGGTCGATGCTCCAAAGAGGGCCTAAATATCTACCGCTTAAACCGGGGAGCAATTTAGATATGTCAATGTCAAGAAACGTTTCCGATCGGATTAGCTGAACCGTTCCAACCTTTCCAAATACTTTGGAATACCACTCCCCAACAATAGCCGTAGAAGACCATGATTTTACTTTCATGAAGGTGTCTCCACCGCCTTCAAAAAGAAAGTTCGGAGCTGTGTCCAAGTAAGGTCTTTGATCGAACTTGTAACCGATAAATTCGTTTGAGCTATCGGGGTTTCCGAAGTAAAGCCAAGCATTCGCAGAAACATACAGCGTTTCAGGCCGATTGGGACGATCTGTGTATTTAAATGCATTTACATTGATCTTTAGATGCTGGTAACTATTGGTAGCTTCGTGATGGAGGACTCCAATGAAATTTCCTTTCAAATCATTTGGTTCAGGAAAATTCGGTAATGTTTCATTTTTACCAAGCCCTATGTCTATTTCACGTTCAAACATTTTAAACGATTTATCTTTATCAACGGATTCCGAGATCGAAAGGTCTTTTGCAAACCTACATGGACCACATTGAATATTGATATTGTGGACAGAGCAGCGAAGATTTTTTAATCTACCAGTTAGCTCGAGTTGGCCCCGGTATAAGTTGTAAGAACCATCTGTAAAGGAACGCTCAACACAATAGCGATCATTCTCGCCACAGACTTGTTGACTACGTTTTCCAAGTCTTCCTCTTATCATGTAGCCAACTAAAGGATTGGTAGAGAATCCCCCTGTTCCTTGCCATTTGGTCGCTTCGAGTTGAAGTTCATAGTCTTCTTCTTCGCATGTTCCCTTGTAAGAACCCGTCAGAGCGGGAAGTACTGGTAGACCTGGGAAAATCGTTGACTGAAGCCTCTCAGGTGGGCGAGTTTCCGAATCTGGATAGTGAACCAGCGTAACTTTTCCAGTGACACCACCAGCAGAACTGCGAAAATTTCCCATTATCATAAGTTTCATATTCATCATATGAACACGTCCGTTAGCCAGCGTTAGCTCTCTTTGATCATTTTCGAAGGTTAGTTCTTGTCGGACCCAGCTATAGGAAACTTTTTCATAAAATTGTGTGACATATTCAAAACTTTGAAACCCACCGAGCATAATTTTAAAAATACCTCGTAAATGAACGTATTCCTTGTCATCTTGGACAACGACCAAGTCGAGGCTGGCGGGGATTTTGGAATTTAAGCCCTCAAGCTTAATGTATCCAAAATACTTTCCTGGTTTTGGACCCATCATGGAATGGTCGTGTTGAGCCAGCGCAGTGGATGTAAAAGTAAAACAAAAAATTAGCGATACTAGCCTAATGAATCCGTTCATTTTTTCCCTCTATGGACAAACGCACATGTTAAAACTTTTATGGGTTCCGTCGGAGCAATTCTGATGCTGCTCCACTTGAAAAATAACAATACGACCAGTTTTAAATGTCGTCAGTTTCGTAGCTGATCGGTAGAACCCTGTCGTTGAAATAACATATTTTTAGAATTTCTTAAAGCCCATTGTATTGGGTAAGGCGCTTATACTTGTATTCTATTTGGTGTTAATATTTTCGCCGGGCGTCAATATGGCCAAGGCAAATAAATCAAAGTATTTTGTGATGATAAGATGCCTTATTCTTTACATATTTGTTTTTCTTAGACGCAATGCATTTGCAATTACAGAAACGGAACTAAGGCTCATCGCCGCCGCCGCAATCATCGGATTTAGAAGCAGCCCTGTGAAAGGGTAAAGCAAGCCGGCGGCAATGGGTATTCCAGCCGAATTATAAAAGAACGCAAAAAATAGGTTTTGTTTGATATTTGCCATAGTCAAACGACTAAGCTTCCGAGCTCGTACGATCCCCATAAGGTCACCTTTAACCAAAGTGACTCCTGCACTTTCCATTGCTACATCTGCTCCCGTACCCATTGCAATTCCAACATCGGCTTTCGCAAGGGCAGGGGCATCATTGATCCCATCTCCAGCCATGGCTACAACTTTGCCTTGATCCTGCAATTTAGAAACAGCTTCCACTTTTTGATCTGGTAAGACATCAGCGATAACCTGATCGATGCCAAGTTGTTTGGCAACGGTATTCGCGGTAGTGGCGTTGTCACCTGTCAACATGACCACTTCTACACCTTCATCGTGGAGTGCTTTGATTGCTGTTTGCGTTGTCTCTTTGATTGGGTCAGCTACTCCAATGATTCCGGCAAGCGTTCCATTGACTGCAACGAACATGATCGTTTGTCCTTCAGATCTGAGCACTTCCGCTTTCGAATGAATACTGGAGGTATCTACGGATTTATCTTCCATCAGTGCTAGGTTTCCGAGGAAAACTTGTTGTCCTTCGACACTCCCAATCACTCCTTTGCCGGTTAAAGATGAAAAATTTAAGCTGTCCGGTATGGTGATATTTCGATCCGAAGCCCCTTGAACGATTGCGGTAGCTAACGGATGCTCGCTGCCTTTTTCGAGGGATGCCGCGTATTTGAGAACTTGGTTTTCCTCATATTTACCGACCGCCGAAATCGACACTAACTTTGGTTTGCCTTCTGTAAGTGTTCCTGTTTTGTCGCAAACTAAAGTTTGAACCTTTCGCATTACCTCAATAGATTCGGCATTTTTAAATAGTATCCCTAACGAAGCCCCTCGTCCGGTAGCAACCATAATAGACATCGGAGTAGCGAGGCCGAGAGCACAAGGACACGCAATAATCAAAACGGCAACCGCGTTAATTATTGCGTGTGCTAGACGAGGATCTGGACCAAGGGTAGCCCATACGATAAAAGTAACGACAGAAATAATAATAACGGATGGTACGAAATAGGAAGCAACAGAATCAGCAAGTTTTTGAATAGGCGCACGACTCCTTTGCGCATCGGCAACCATTTGAACGATTCGGGCGAGTAAGGTCTCGGAGCCGACTTTTTCAGCTTTCATGATAAATGATCCGTTACAGTTTATCGTAGCGCCCACAACCTTTGCGCCCACAGCTTTTTCCACTGGCATTGGTTCACCGGTAATCATTGATTCATCGATGTTACTTTGACCTTCCATTATGACTCCGTCCACGGGAACCTTTTCACCGGGTCGAACACGTAACCGATCACCCAATTGAACCTCGGAAAGCGGAATATCTGATTCAGAGCCATCACCTTCAATGCGGCGGGCTGTTTTAGCGGCTAATCCGAGGAGTTTTTTAATAGCCGCACCAGTTTGGCTCCGGGCTTTGAGTTCTAAAACTTGTCCTAAAAGAATCAAGGTAACAATAACGGCAGCTGCTTCATAATAAACCGCAACATTGCCGCGCATGTCACGAAATGAATCAGGAAACAATGATGGGAAAAATGTAGCGAACAGACTGTAAATGTAAGCAACTCCAACTCCGAGTCCGATTAGAGTAAACATATTTAGATTTTTTGTTCGAATCGAATGGACAGCCCGAACGAAAAATGGCCATGCAGCCCAGAGACAGACTGGAGTCGCAAGAGCTAGTTCAACCCATACTCGAGTACCGTGGGAAATAATCGCTGACATTGGATTTCCTGGGAGCATGTCACCCATTGATATAATTAGTAGGGGTAAAGCGAAGGCTGTCGATACCAAGAATTTTCGACTCATGTCATTAAGCTCTGAATCGTCAACAGAATCTCCAGCAATCAAAGGCTCCAAAGCCATTCCGCATTTAGGACAAGAACCCGGACCAGTTTGCCTGACCTCCGGGTGCATTGGGCAGGTGTAGGCTGCATCTGGGTCCGTCTGAGATGTATTCTCGTTGTTTTGGTGAACGTGCCTATCATGTTGATGTTTATGGCATGATTCCTCGGAGTTATGTTTATCCAATTTTCTTTACCTCTTTGTTGTCATAGAACTGTCGCCCCTTCCAAACTGCAAATATAGCTGGATAGACCAGTAGTTCTAATAGAAACGATGAGAAAATCCCGCCCACCATCGGCGCCGCCATTCGCTTCATTACGTCTGCACCCGCTTCCGAACTCGAGGTAAGCAAAATTGGAACCAATGCAAAAAACGTCGTCATAACGGTCATCATCTTTGGTCGGATTCTTTTTACGGCTCCTTGATGAATTGCAGATTTGAGGTCGTCAAAGTTGTTCATCTCTCCGGCGTCGACCTTCTTTTGGTAAGCGATCTTGAGATAGAGCAGCATAAAAATTGCCATTTCGGCATCTATTCCTATCAATGCGATAAGTCCGACCCAAACGGCAATACTCATGTTGTAGTTCAGGATAAATAGTAACCAAATTGCACCGATAGCCGAGAATGGGATTCCCAAAAATATGATCGACGTCTCGGTTAAGCTTCCGGTGTTTTTGAAAATTAAAAAGAGAATAATTAGTAGAGTGATCGGTAATATTACTTTTAGCTTTTCGCGCACTCTTTCTATGCTTTTGTACTGGCCACTCCATTCCAAAGTATAGCCAGCGGGTATTTTTACTTTGCTTTCTAGGGCTTTTTTTGCAGCGGCTACATAGCCTCCTATATCATCGGTATTAACGTCGACAAAGACGTAACCAGCCAGAAGACCGTTCTCGGTTCGAATCATTCCAGGTCCAGTCATGCGTTCAATGTGGCCGACTTCTTTTAATGGTATTTGAATTCCTTTGGGAGTCGAAATTAATATTCTTTCAAGGTCATCAATCGAGGAACGAAATGCTGGCGCATAACGGACATTGATTGAGTAGCGTTCGCGCCCTTCAATTGTGGTTGATACAGTTGCTCCGCCGAGTGAATGTCGGATCACACTTTGGGCATCGGCAATAGATACTCCATACCTTGCTAGTGCTTCTCTATCAAAGTTGAAATCAAGAAAGTAACCACCGGTAACTCGCTCTGCAAAAATACTGCGGGTATGGGGCAAGTCTTTAAGGGTATTTTCGATTTCAATACCAATTTTTTCGATTTCTGAGCTTTTACTACCGTAGACCTTGATTCCAATCGGCGTGCGGATACCGGTTGTAAGCATATCAAGGCGTGCTTTGATCGGCATGGTCCATGCGTTTGTTTGTCCGGGAATTTGCATCTTGGTGTTCATTTCTTTAACTAACTCTTCCCACGTCATGGTCGATGGGGTCGTCCACGAAAATAAAAAATGTGTGAATTTTGGGAAGTGAGAATACCACCGTTCTTGCTGGCGCCATTCTGATGGGTTTTTAAGAACAATCGTTGTTTCGACCATAGAAAGAGGGGCAGGGTCTGTGGAAGTTTCCGCTCGACCGACCTTTCCGAAAACAGTTTTGACCTCGGGAAATGACATTAGAATTTCATCTTGCTTTTGTAGTAGTTTTTGCGCCTCTCCTACAGATATTCCTGGCATTGTAGTGGGCATATAGAGGATCGTCCCCTCGTTAAGAGGGGGCATAAATTCTGTCCCTAGCTTCATGAATATCGGAATGGTGGCTAGTATAAGAGCAACTGCGATTCCGATGACTGTCTTACGGCGGTCTATCACAAACGAAACCATAGGATCGTAGAGTTTGAATAGGACTCGACTGATCGGGTGACTTTCTTCGCTTTTGATTGAACCCTGTAGCATTCCGACAAATCGCCACGCACCGGTAGTCTTTACTTTGCGCTTGTGGATTGCGACCAAAATTGCCGGCACCAGGGTGATGGAAAATACGGCAGCCACAAGCATGGCTAGGGTTTTTGTGTATGCAAGCGGAATGAAAAGCCTGCCTTCTTGCTGCTCCAATGCAAAAATCGGAAGAAAAGAAACAGCGATTACGAGCAAAGAATAGAAACTCGATGGTCCCACTTCCTTGATCGCTTCTATAACTGTTTTTGTTATCGAAGGTTGATCGTCAGGTGAACTGTTATGTTCAAGTTTATTATAGCAATTTTCGACAACCACCAATGCGGCGTCGACCATTGCGCCAATGGCTATGGCAATTCCACCAAGGGACATGATGTTTGCAGATACACCGAGTAAGTACATTGGAATGAAACTGACCAATACGGCTAGGGGTAGGGTGATAATTGGTACGAAAGAACTCGGGAGGTGAAATAAAAAGAATAGTATGACGATGGCAACGATAAAGAGTTCGACTTTTAGTGTGTGTACTAGCGTTGCTATTGAGCGATCAATGAGATCACTACGATCGTATGTTTCAACGATCTCTAACCCATCAGGAAGAGACGTTTTTAGTTCTTCAATTTTTTGCTTTACTCGACTGATAACAGTTGAGGCGTTCTCACCGGAGCGCATCACAACAATACCCCCGACGGTATCGCCTTCTGCGTTGAGATCAGCGACTCCGCGCCTAATTTGAGGACCGATCACGACATTAGCGACATTCTTGACGTATATTGGGATTCCATTCTTGCTGGATGTGATGACTATTTTTTCGATGTCTTCACGTGATTTTACATAGCCTCTAGCCCGAACCATGTATTCCGTCCCGGCAAACTCGATAACGCGGGCTCCGATTTCTCCATTGCCCTCCCGAATAGCATCGACAACTTGTTTTAGAGAAATATTGTAGGCTCTAAGTGAGTTAGGGTTAATTTGTATCTGGTATTGCTTTTCATAGCCCCCAATCGAAGCCACCTCAGAAACCCCGCTGACAGATTGCAGTTGGTATCTTAGAAACCAATCTTGATAACTGCGCATATCGGCTAAGGATCTCTGGCCTGAAATATCTCTCAAAGCATATTGATAAACCCAGCCTACACCAGTAGCATCGGGACCTAGTTCTGTGGAAACACCTTCAGGTAATTCTGCCAGGGTCTTTGAGAGGTACTCTAGAACTCGGCTGCGCGCCCAATAAATATCGGTATCGTCTTCGAAAATCACGTAAACAAAAGAGTTTCCAAATGTCGAAATACCACGAATATCTTTGACTTTCGGGACGCCTAAAAGACTTGTTACGATAGGGTAAGTTACCTGATCTTCCATAATATCAGGACTAACATTCCATTTGGAGTATACGATAACCTGCGTATCCGATAGGTCTGGTATGGCATCTACCGGGGTGTTCTTAAAGGATAGCCAGCCTGCATAGCTAAGCACGATGGCTACAAAGATGACCAGAAATTTATTTTTTACAGAAAATTCAATGATTCGTTCTATCATGGCTTTCCTACTAGTTAGTGTTGATGTCCATTAGAATTCTGCGAAGACATCTCTTGGATGACGCCTTTTAATCGGGACTCGGAGTCGATGAGGAAGTTGCCACTCGTGACTATCTCGTCTCCCACCGAAAGACCATCGGCGATAGCCACTCGGTCACCTGACTTGAGCTTAATTATGACTTTTCTTGGCTCAAGCGAGTCATCATCTTTTTTTACAAATACGAATGTTTCTTTGCCAGTATCGACAATTGCATCCAGTGGGACGGCAATATGTTCTCCTAGAGGTACATAAATCGAAACGTTAACGTAGGATTCTGCGCGAATATTGACGGGCGAGTTTTTAATTTGGATTCGGACCTTAGCGGTTCGTGTTTCTGGATCTACTATTTGATCGGTAGAGGAGACAACTCCAGGAATTATTTGCCCCTCTAAATAATTTGCTGATATTTTTGCAGATTGCCCCTTTTTAATGCCTGTCAAATCCATCTCGAATACGTCTGCATATATCCAAACAGATCCGCCTTTTTTGTATACAAGCAATGTATCGGTTATGCTCGTTGAGGGTTTAATGGCTCGTATCTCGCTATCGGATAGGCCGAGGACTTTTAAGCGGATGCGACTTGAATCAAGCATCCGCTGCACGTTTTTTTTGACACTCGGAAGGGGGGAGTTTTTAACACGTTCAAGTTGCTGGAGTGCTTGCTGGTATTCAGCTTGAGCCGTGTATAGTTCAGGATCAAATGCTGCTCGTCCAGGAGCTGTCACTGTTTTAAATAGGGTCTCTTTTTTGACGGTTTCTAATTTCAAACCGATGAGTTGCTTTCTGATCCCGGAAATTTTAACTTCAGCATGGCCAGACGGATGATCAGAATCGGCTGTTTTCGATGTGGATTCAGCGGGAACTAGGTCCATACCACAGATGGGACATGTGTCATTAGCGTTAGCGGAGCTTATTTGTGGATGCATAGGGCAGATGTAGAGCTCTTCTTTGGCGTCACTATTGAATTGATGGTTATGTTCGCTATTGCTGGTAAGCGCAGTTGTGGGAGTGTTTTTATCTGAATTATGCTGGAAGTATCTGTAATATAGTCCCGCTGCACCAATCGTGACTCCGGAAAATATAATAAATAATTTTTTCTTGTTCATAAATGTTCCTTAATAATTACCTTTAAATAGCGAGGTCTGAAACGGCCCGACCTAACGCTGATTCAAGGGCTGTTAAGTTTTCGACGTATAGACTTACCATACGATAGTAAGCGATTTTAACTTTTAAAAGAGATCTTTCTGCATCAAGTAGATCGAGGAAACTCGATTTGTTTGCTTTATATGAGTCTAACGATGTGGAGTAAGACGTTTGTGCTTGGGGAACGAGTCCTGTATTCATGATCTCTAAGAGCTCCTTTTGACTTTTCACTTTTGAATAGAGTTCTTGTGCCTTGGTTTGACTTTCTTGGATAGCAGAGTCTACTTCAAATTTTTTTGCATAGGTTCGATGGGCAGCTTCCCTTTGAGCAGAGGTCTTACCCCAAAACCAAATGGGGACTGACATTTCTAATGATATGCTTCTGCTTTCTTCGGGCTCTCCTGACAGCCGGTCTTGGTACTTCAAATTGAAATCAGGTGCATAATCCCAGTCGGTCAATTGTTTTTGCAATTTAGATGCTTCATATTCCGCTTGTTTTTGTGCGACTGTAAATGATGCAGGCTTAAAATTATCTTTGGATATCTTTAATATAGGGGTTTCTAAGTTGGTTGGTATTGCTTTAAGACGAAAGGACGGCGGTTGATTGAGGAAATTACGTAGTCTAGCTTGGAGGGCTTCCTCTTCCTGTCTTAATGAAATCAGGTCTGCTTCAATTTGAGTTTGGAGAAAGTGAGCTTTCATGGAGTCGTGCATAGGAGCTTTTCCTGCTGCGTATTTTGTCTCCGCAATTCTTGAAAATTCCTTAACATTCTGTAGATCGTCTTTTGTTAGAGATGTTATCTGTTTAACAGCATAAAGGGAGTAGTAAAGAGTAGCGATCTTTGACCGAATATTTAGTTTTGTTTGAGAAAGATTTTTCTCTACCGCTTTGCGTTTAGCCACTTGAATATCTGCTCTGAGACCATATTTAGTTGGGAATTCAATTTTCTGAGAAACAGTCCAGTAGCGAGTCGTTGTTCCGCGTTGCATCTCTGATACGCCGATATTTGGGCTTTGTACTGAAGATCTCGCGCTAGCCGATTCAGTTAAAGATAGGATCTGGTGCTCGTAAGACTTGATAGTGGGGTTTTGGTCATAAGCGAGCCTCACTAGCTTTTCTAAGCTAAGTTTTTCCGCAAACGCTTGCGAAGTAAATAGAGAGCTGAGAATTAGTATTAGCTTATACAAGACATTACTTCCTTTTTAGATTGACGAAAAATAAAGAGAACCTAGGCCCGTCATAAGGGATACTTTATGGGTTCGTAATCTGTGACGAAGAAAAAAAATAAATCGATGTCACAAGGAGAGCGTCGCGACAGTATTACTATGTGAGGTCAGTTAGTTTAAAGGGGTTTAGAGTGGAAGTACCTAAAAATATAGAAGAAAATATTAAAAAGATGATTTATGACGATCTGGACCCGTCGGATATGACCTCCTATACTAAGTCTGGTGCGGCCCTATTTATCGGGGGTGCTTTGTCTCTTTTATTGTGTGGTCAATTTGGTATGGGTCTGACACCCCTAGCTGGAAGTTTCAGTCATACTATTCACCATGGGATAGGACCATTGTGGTGCGCAGCCATTTGTGGTGCGCTATTCTCAATAGTTCCGGTTTTTATCCTCAGAACCTTATCTCGTCCGCTGCAGTTTCGGGCCTTGTTGCGCAAGAAATGGCAGCCTCAAATTATTTGGACCATTTCAATTGGAACTTTACTATCTTATCACGGTGATTTTGGGTTTGAATTTTTAGCGGTTGTGGTTTGGTCTATGGCAGCCTTTGTTGTTTTTAGGTCTTTGGGTGAAGTAATTGATTTCGGCTACACCCAGGTTAAGACTCCTCACGAAGTTTTCTAAATAGTCGGGAGATACGCTGGCGTACTCCGGCCGGAGAAATTCCGTGAACTTTTGCTAGGTCTTCATAAGACTTGTCATTGATGAACCGATCTTTTATAAGGCTGCGATCCTCCTCTGAAAGTTTCTCTAGTAGTTCGACAAGTTGATCTGTCGCCTTAATTTGAAACTTAGTATCGATCGAATCCATGGTAAGTTGAATTTCTACTCCGTCCTTGATTTCGGCTATCTTTTTTCTTTTTGCTATTAAGTCCAATGCGCAGTTTTTCGCAATCGTGAATGACCAGCTCATCGCATTTTGAGAAGTATCATATTTAAGAACATACTTATGGATTCTAAAAAAAGTATCCTGCAGGACTTCTTCGGCTTCACTGTTATTTCTAAGTCTTGTTGCTAGGAAACTAAAAATCATACGGTTGTTACGACGAAAAAATTCATCAAAGGCTTTTTTATCCAAGTCTCTATACCTACTAAGTAGCTCTTCATTTGAAAGAGTTGAGTAGTTCAATTAAATTTAGCCTCCTTACACGTTTAAGGTGTAACTTGTTCTTCAATTGTTAGATGGGATATATTAAATGATTTATTCACGACATTTCGATAAAATGAACTGCCTCTTCGCTCAGTATGTTTGACGATTAAAATGCAAGAATTGGCACTTGGAGCAACTTTCCAGACATGAAGGTCGAGTACTTCTGCGCCTGTTTGTTCAAGGGTTTTTTTCAGAGATTCGATATCCACGTTTTTTGCGTGGCCATCTAGCAGTTCCCACCCGGTATCTCGGCATAAATTGTAAGCCCATTTAAGAATTACACAAGAGCCTACAATTCCCATTAAGGGATCTAGCCAATTTGCCCCGTAAAACAGACCAATAGTAAGTGCTACTATTGCCAAAACAGAAGTTAGTGCGTCTGCAATAACATGAATATAAGCACTTCTTAAATTGTGGTCGTGATGATGGTGCCCTTGGTCGTGAGCATGATCATGGGAAAGTATGACGGCGCTTACTATGTTAACTATTAGTCCGATAACAGCTACAAATATAGCCTCTTTAAACTGTATAGAAACGGGGTTCTGTAAGCGAATAAATGATTCAACAGCCATTAAAATTGCAATAAATGCCAATACAATGGCGCTGGTATAGCCACCTAAGGGAATGATTTTACCAGTTCCGAAACTAAAATTAGATCTAAGTTTTTTTGATTTAGCAAGGCGATAAGCGATGAGCGCTATAGACAAAGCACCGGCATGGGATGCCATATGCCAGCCATCGGCGAGAAGAGCCATTGAGCCTGTAATATATCCAGCTGCTATTTCGATGACCATCATGCATGCGGTTAAGATGACTACAATTGTTGTTTTTCGTTCGTTTTCTACTAGGCGGTGGTCGTTAGAAAGAAAGTCGTGCGTATGGTCATTTTCGAACATTGTTTACTTCCAATAGGTTTTGATTATTTCGGCGAGCTCAAGAGCAGCCTGATCACGTTTACTGGGTTTAGCTGCGTTAGTAACAACATGGTGTAAAAGGTGTTCTTGTGTAAGATCAGAAAAAAGGCCATTGATTGCCCCGCGACATGCAGCAAGAGACTGAAGGGTTTTAATGCAGTCGTCATCTTTTTCGATAAGACGTTCAATTCCTTCAACCTGGCCTTTGATCCGCTTTAAGCGATTTATTATTTTTTTCTTATTAGCCGTTACGTGTGCCATCGCTACCTCTATAATATACTGGGGTATGGTATGTTATTTATCCACAAAAAAATCATTTATTTGGGATTTGTTTTGTTGAGGTTAAAGAATACATCTGAGCCATTGGCCTGGAAGAAAAAGCCCAAATACAATAGCATATCTTGGGATTTTCATCTAGTGATTTCGACATGCGATGTATTTATAATAAAATCTGACGCTAAGATAGAATCCATGATTTTGCGTCTTCTAACTCTTCGGTGGCAAAATGCTTTATCTCTGCATTAACGAAATGTTTTGCGACTGACGGTAATATTTCTAAAATTTTTCCATCCGCACAAAAAGCAACTTTTTTTATCTTTTTGTGATGATTCTTAACGAACTGGATATGACGGACCATAGACCCTAGGTTCTCCCACCCTGGGAAATGGTCTGCTTGGATTATTAGTCCATTTAGCTGACCCTCTTGCTCAATCCATGGGTCAATTTCTGCAGACAGGGCATCAAAGTCTTGTGAATCTAAAGGCTGTTTTGGCTCTAAAATCAAAAGGCTATTTTTGCGGTCAAAGGTATAGGTTAAGTTTTTTGTCTCGTGTGCACTAAGCCATTCAATAGCTTCCTCATATTGCTTCGGTTGAAAACAACGTACTGTACAAGGAATCATTGCTCCAAAAAAATCCGTCGACTTACTCAGCCAGTCCTTGTCCGTGATGATTGCGCATTTTTCAAATAGACGTAGGTGGCGCATACCGACTTTAAAATCTTGCCAAGCCGCCCCTGGAGTAAAGCCTTCAAAGTCCGAGCAGAAGTTGTATAGAAAGTTTATTTTGCGACCTTTCTCATGAGCCTCGTTGAGTAGGGGAATAATAGTTGTGTCGTAATCTTCTGCTGTGATTTTCTTGTGAGCGTTGATGCCTAAAACTTCTTTAGGTAGGTTTTTGATAATTTCTAACATTGAAATCTCCTTTTACGTTAAAAATTTATAATTAAATTTTATTCAGCTGGCACTCCGAAGATAGCACATCCGAGCAAGATTACTGCAAGTAAGGCGAAAAAACAGGCGTGTATCAACCGTGTTTTTTCATTGTCCCGCTGCAGGGCGATTATACAGGCCAAAAGACACTGTAGAAAGTAATAAATAGCGAAGGCTTGAGATGCAATAGATATGACTTGAAAAATATCTATCGTCCAGATTAGTATGATACCCATCAAAGCTACCAGTAGGTATCCGAAATTTTCATTGAGTCCAAAACGGTTGCCGATAGTCTCTGAGAAGAGTCCCCCTGCTCCAACGGTATCTGCGACAGCGGCACTAAACTGACTCATTATCGCAGCTATGATTAACATAGCGGGAAGAGCGGTAGCTATTACTCCGGATAGCTCGATGATGCCTGTTTCACTTACGGTTTCAGGTAAGAGATGGAAGGTGGGGACCGCAAGAGCAACGAAAACAATGTATATGCCCCCTGAAAGTATTTGGGCAAAGCGCATTGATTTCACTCTAGTTTTAGGATCATATTCTTTACCGAGATACCTCGAAGTTTCGAAACCTTGAACTACAATTAGTAAGCCGGCAAGCGTTCGGAAAGTCGACCAAAAATCTAATTCAGGAAACTTCAATAAGTTTGTGCTAGAAATTTCAATTTGCTGGATATCATGTAGAGCCCATCCCACTATCAATGCTATAATTATAGAAAGTTTTACAGATACGGAATACTTTTCCATATTTTCTAATAAACCTAATCCTGTTTTCCATCCAGCTATTCCAATTGTGGCAAGTATCAATGTCGCGATAGCTTTGGCAGCCGAATTGTACTCAATGCCGACGCCATGGAGTATAAAGGAAGCGAGTAGGAGTAGGTAAAATGTTACCGAAATGACGTAGGCAAAAGCAAGTGAGATATCTGACAAGTTATCGATTCGTGTCTTGAAAAAAGTAGGTAAGTGATAGGTAGTACTTGGTTCTGCATATTTAATGTTGTATCTGATTGCTTCTCCTACCAAATAGGCAAACCCCACGATTCCGAAGATTGCGAGTGGTGCATAAGCCCCAACGGATGCGGACAAGAGAGGGACGATAACAAGAAACCCACTTCCAATGATAGAGGCCAGCGGTGTTACGGTGGCTTTCCAAAAACGTTGGCGTCTAATATTCGGAGAGACAAGAAACAGTCCAGATATAATCGCCAGAGTTATGAGAAGAGCATTGATCAATGGAAAATCCTCACTCCGCCAAGATATTTAGCCCGGCAGTAGAAGTGATCTCGTAAGATAAGTGAAATTACCCTACAAGACGAGGTTAAATAAATAGCCTAGAGCAATAATCGAAACCCCGACGGAAGAAAAATAGATTGCAATCAATCTGATTTTCACTACTTTTTTTAGTAGTAATGCTTCTGGTAGTGATAACCCAACAACTGCCATCATAAAAGCCATTGCTGTTCCGATTGGTATGCCCTTTGCTACTAAGCTTTGAATAATAGGAATTACCCCTGATGCATTTGAATACATTGGTATTGCCAAAATGGTAGAAATTGGGACCGCGAATAGATTTTCCTTTCCCATATACTGTTCGAAATATCCGGTAGGTACAAAACCATGAATGAGGCCTCCTACGGCAACGCCTCCTAAAACATAAGGCATAATTTTTATGAAAGTATCGACCGCTTCGGATTTTATGTCTGAAAATCGCTCCGAAAAAGTACGTACATCTTTGAAAGCTGCTTGATCCATCTTTTCTTTTAATTGTTTTTTCACCCAATCTTCGAGATGGTCTTCTAATTTGAGTTTACTTAGAACAAGGCCAACTATTGTGCCAACCATTATGCCCGCGATCGCGTATATTAGAGTGACCTTAAATCCGAAAATACCTAGGAATAAGACCAGTGCGATTTCGTTGACAAGAGGTGATGTGATGAGAAATGAAAGCGTAACTCCAAGGGGGATGCCCCCTTTTAGGAAGCCAATAAATAAAGGAATTGAAGAGCAACTGCAGAAGGGAGTTGCGGCACCTAATAAGGATGCAAGGAGATGCTCCAGACCGTAGAGTTTTTTGTTTTCAAGGAATTCTCTAACTTTATCTATAGGAAAATATGAATTGATAATACCCATCAAAGAAATCACAAAAAATACTAGAAAACCGATTTTTAAGGAGTCATAAATAAAAAAATGTAGTGCTTGTACCCAATGATTTGCGTTGTCTAATGCAAGCCATGAATAGAGAATTGTATCAGCGATATATTTAAACATGGCTTACTCCAAGAATGACTTTATTTCTGATACGTCATTTACCTTCCCAAATGAGACTAGTTTTTCATCGATCACAAGAGCCGGTGTTTTCATTGCATTATATTTGGTAATTTCTATGTAGTCAGTGACCTTTTGGACCTCGGCGACTATAGAAAGTTCGCTCAATGCCTGTTTTGTATTTGATTCTAGCTTTTTGCAGCTTTTACACCCTGATCCCAAAATTTTGATAATCATTTTTAACCTCTTTCTTTTCGTTAAATATTTTCTATACATTCAAGGGTATTATTAAGTAGATAAAGCACCCGAAGAGAATAGAGAACCTGCATGGAATCTTTTCTAATTTTTAGTACGCCGGCATCTTTGAGAGTTTTCAAATGTCTAGGTAAGATTGATTGATCTATTTTAATCAAATGGTTTAGTTCGTTAACGCAAAGCTCTTTGTCTCTAAGTCTGTACGCCAGCATGAGTCGTGTTGGATGTCCGAGAGACTTAAATATTTCAGATTGTCTTTCGTAATTAATCATATCTAACCCTGTATTTATATTGCCATATAGGCATATAAATTAAAATACTTAACTATCTTTATATCAGGGTGATTGCACTATAAAACATGATTTTTCAATAGCTTTTCTAGAAAATCATTATTCCAGTCTGCCGATTTTCGCTTTCCTTAAATACTCCCCTTCGATTTGTCAGCTTTCAGTATGTTTAGAGCTGTATGGCGAAGTTGTGCAAGGTTTAAAGCAGCATTGCCTTTTACTTTGCATCTATCCTCATCAAAGGTCATGTCGAGTGACCAATGTAGAGAATTCTCGACAAACCAATGACTACTGACGGCATTCGCAAATTTCTTTGCATCGGGCTCAAGTGAAGTTAAAAAATAACGCCGCTCCACTCATCTTTTTTTGACAACCACTCAATATCGTCACTGATCCAATGTTTTCTGGTTTCAATTCGGCCATGTTCGCCAACTACACTTTTATAGTAGTCTTTTGTCTTCTCTGCCATGACCTCATCGCGGACACCCTCAAAATTTAGTTTAATCTCTTCGTGCATCGTTCCTTGATTACCTTTGAGACTTTAAACGTAGTCAGCTTCGTTAGAAATAATCTTATCAGCGATTTCTTTTTGACAGCCCATTGCATCAATCGTAATGAAGCAGCCCTTTACGCAGATCATTTCTAAAAGCTTCGGAATAGCAGTTATCTCATTAGATTTTTCCTCTGTGGCTTGCTGCCCTAGAACAACACCATTGCTACACGCCCAAGCGCTTACGATGTGCAAAGCTTTGTTCGACCCCCCCTGAAGAGCGGCGCAAGTTCTTGCCGTCGATAGCGATCACTTCGCCCTCGCAAAGCACGCAGAAAGAACGCACCCAACTCAAAGAACCTTCCTTGAAAGGCTCATGGTCCATGCGTACAAAAATACGGTTAAACGTATCGTGAGAGAAAATTCCATTGGGCAGATCTAAGAAACTCTTGAACCATTCAAGCTTTGAACGCCCAAATGAAGCGATCTCTTCAAAGCTGTCGGCACCACCGATAGTGGCGCATACTGCGATTATCAAAATATCTCGAAAGCTATGTCGTTCGAGCCATATGTTTCTACGAGGGTCTGATACTTTACTTAGGTGCTCTGATAAACTTCCACCATCCATGGCAAATTCTGCGTGCAAAAAGGTTTGAAGAATTATAAAATTTATTACCTACTAACTCATTGATTTTATTAGAGTCATAGTGTAATCACCCTGGCAATTGGTCTATTTAAAATGTTAGGATTTTTTGCGTGGATCGCGTGGCTTGGAGTACATATATCTTATCTTATTGGGTTTAAGAACAAGATTGTTGTTCTTTCCACATGGCTTTGGTCATACCTGACAAATAAAAAATCGGCTAGATTAATCCTATCAAAAGATTGGCAAACCCATGTTATAAGTCAGGTTGCCATTAAACAAAATGACCTTTGACTGGTAGCTCCAAAAATAAAAAAACATTTCACACCTCATTAATCATGCGCTACGGAAACTTCCACCCGATGCGGTTGTCGGTCATTAACTAATAGAATCCCCTCTTCTTTCTGCAAGACCCCATCAATGATTATTTTTGCATCGGCCCCCGCCGTAAGCGTAGGGCTAATTACAATATCAAAGAAAGTATCCTGGAAGCGGTAGCGCAACTCAAATTGATCCCAGCTAGCAGGAAGACACGGTGAAATGTATAGGCGATTAATTTCAAGTCGCAACCCAAGAAGCGATTCCAATATCAATCGGTACATCCACCCGGCCGAGCCTGTGTACCAAGTCCAGCCACCACGTCCAGTGTGTGGTGGGACACCATAGACGTCAGCAGAAACAACATAAGGTTCGACCTTATAGATATCAATTTTAGCTTCGCTATCGCCATGTTTTAGGGGGTTAATCATTTGAAAAAGTTCCCAGGCTCGCTCTCGGTCACCAAGTTTGGCGAAAGCCATGGCTGTCCAAATTGCAGCGTGCGTATACTGTCCCCCGTTCTCTCGAACCCCCGGAACATAGCCTTTGATGTAGCCCGGATTTGGTTGAGCTTGATCGAAGGGTGGGTCGAAGAGTTTGATCAGCTGATTTTCTTGATCGACTAGGCGATGGTAAACTTTTTCCATTGCTAATTTGGCACGTTCAGGTCTTCCTGCTCCGGAGAGTACAGCCCAACTTTGCGGTATTGAATCGATTTGACACTCGGTATTTTTTGAAGATCCGAGTGGTTCACCACTGTCAAAATAAGCACGTCGGTACCATTCACCGTCCCACGCGTTCGTCTCAATGCTGTTTTTCAAATTGGCTGCATTGCTAAGACATGTCTCTGAAAAATGGCTATCGCCATGCAATACGGCAACTTTAGAAAATTCCTCGAGAACGGTGCAAAGGAAAAAAGCCATCCAAACACTTTCGCCCTTACCGTGTTCACCCACGAGATTCATGCCATCGTTCCAGTCACCACACCCTATAAACGGTAAGCCATGGCGACCAAATTTTAAAGAATGTTTTATGGCGCGAACGCAGTGATCATAGAGACTAGCTGACTCGTCAGATTTAGAGGGATGATCAGCATAGGCTTCTTCATCTAGTTTGACCTGTCTTCCCTCAATAAAGTTGATTCGTTTATCTAGAATTCCGCTATCACCGATTCCAAGTACATAGCGACTGGTAGCAAGCGGAAGCCAGAGGTAGTCATCTGAAAAATGTGTGCGAACACCAAAACCAGAGGGAGGGTGCCACCAATGCTGCACGTCTCCTTCTCGATATTGCCGCGCGGCGCAGCGCAGTAAATGCTGACGAAACATCTGAGGTTCGGCATACATCAGTGCCATGGTATCTTGCAGTTGATCGCGGAAACCATAGGCTCCCCCTGATTGGTAGAAACCACTTCGACCCCACATTCGACTACTCATTACCTGATAGATTAACCAGCCATTCATTAAAATATCAAGGGATGGATCAGGTGTTTTGATCTGCACGGCACCAAGGGTTTGTTGCCAATGCTGTTTAACAGCTTCTAATGCTTGATTGGCCAACAAAGCAGTCCCGAACCTATGCTGCAATGTCCGAGCGTCCTCGGTATCGCGAGCTACTCCTAGTACAAAGACGAGCTCTCGTTCATCACCGGGTTCTAACGTGATAGTAGTTTGCATTGCTGAGCATGAGTCGAGGGCGGCACCGATCCGACCAGAAAGACCGGCTTTGTACATTGCCTGAGGTGCACTAAGCAGGTTGTTGCGTCCGACAAACTCGGAACGGTCACCTGTGACTGTTTTATTCGTTTCACTGACATTGTAAAACCCAACTCGGCCACCAAATTCTGGGTGAAAAGGATTACGTAGAAAAATTGCCTGAGTGGGTTGATCAATTTCACTAACTATATGCATTAACGATTTTGCACGCATTTCGCCGAGCACCCATTCGCAATAACCTGTCACTGAAAGTTGTCGAGTTTCGTTTGAGGTATTGCGAATTTTGAGCAGATTTATCTTTATCGGAGCATCGATAGCAACAAAAGTAGTTAACTTTGTTTCAGTACCTTCGACTTCTGTCTCGAAACTAGAGTACCCAAATCCATGTTTGGTTATGTATGGCGCATCAGCACGAACCGGAAGCGGTGACGGAGACCAGAACACTCCTGTTTCTTCATCACGAATATAGATCGCCTCACCAGAACTGTCGGTTAAGGCATCGTTATGCCAAGGTGTTAACCTATATTCATGTGCATTTTCACACCACGTATAAGCGGAACCGCTTTCGGAAACAACAGTCCCAAAGTAAGGGTTTGCGATGACATTCGACCAAGGAGCGGGAGTTACTTGCGCTGAAGAGGTTATAATGACATATTCACGCCCATCGGCGGAAAAACCACCGGTACCATTTGCACACAACAAATCTTTCGGTAGTGAAGGAAGCAGCCCGGATATCTGCTGTTTCGAGGTTGTATCCAATTTGGTGGGTACAAAAGATTTAACGGTTTTTTTCTTTCGCCCTCGACGCTCGACCTGATTTGCTAGTGACCCGTTGGTGTCAGTTATTATGGCACGCGCGACAGTTTGTAGTAGGATCTGATCCTCTTCTGACATTTGATCGGAGCGGCGGAGGAAAATACCTCCAGGTTTGTCGATCTGCTGCAGGTAGGAACCTTCTGCTATGATCTCCATAATAATGTCTTGTAGATTTTGGCGATAACCAGACTCATCATTATTCCAGATAACTAGGTCAACCGAAAGACCCATTAGGCGCCAATAACCATGTGCCTGAACCATCTGACGGATAATAGTCGTTTGTTCAATACTACCAATGCGCAGTACGACGATTGGCAGATCACCGGAAATACCGTAACCCCAAAGGCCTGATTGACCGCGTTGGTTTTTCTGCAACACTGCGGGATCTGCGCGGCGTAAAGGGGTCACATAAATAATAGAACTCGCAAGCCTCCCATACAGCTGAGCATCTGTTTCGGAAACATTGAGCTGGCGAAGCACAACCTGCCGATGAGTCCAAGACAGCTCGAATACTCGATCGGCCAAATGACGATCAAGATACTTTTCAATTAATTCTAGCGCATCCTGTCTTTTTTCACCGACCCCGGTCACGATATGCACCCAAGCCGTTTCCTCTGGCTCAAGAACAACACGACAACGAATAGCGACTATTGGATCAAGTACGGATCCGGACTGACCAGATAAATTATGACCGGCCATATCAACTGATTGATCGTCATACATAGCAGTCGGATTATTTATTGACCTGCCGCGGCCAATGAATCGAGACCGATCGGTTTCATATGAAACTTCGCCAACGACGCTACCCTGGACCGTCAATAGGTGAAACATAGTTGGTGTTAGTTCGGAATCTGACCGGGGACGCCGCTTACATAGAATTGCTTGCTTCTCTGCTAAAATCTCAGTTTGAACAAACAGATTACTAAAAGCCGGATGAGCCTCATCAACAGCCTGAGGTGCCAAGACTACTTCTGCATAAGTTGTAAATTCGATAGTCCGCCTTGTTCTGCTGAGATTTGTGATTCCGCAACGGCGCAGTTCAATGTCGTCTTCGGGAGAAATAGTAATCTCTGTGTGTAATTCAATTTCGTGATCCCGGCGTCGAAATTCAGCCCGAGCCTGCTGAAAAATAGCCTCGTAGTGCGTCGGTGTCTTGAGAGACGGTTGATGCGCAGTGGACCAGACCTCTCCGCTTTTAACGTCTCTAAGGTAACAAAACGTGCCCCAATTATCACAAGTTGGGTCTTCCCGCCAACGGGTGAGTGCTAGATCCTTCCAACGGCTGTAGCCACCACCGGAATTAGTAATCATAACAGTATATCGACTATTCGAAAGTAAATGGACCTCTGGTCTTGGCGTGTTCGCAGTGTCGATGATGCGGAGAGCTGGGGCAGTAGCAACAATGCTTTCTTGAGGATTGGAGACTTCGGGTGCATGCGGAAAGAGAGCAATAGCTTGCGGAATTCGCTCGTGCAGCAGCATCTCTGTTGCCTTAAATTGTGGATCCGCCTGAAAACGGTCTTGCATTTTTTGTCCAAGGACTTGATAAGCGACCGAGAGAAAACTCATTCCCAAGTGATGGGTCATAAATGACTTGATTACAGTGTGTTTTTGCCCGACACCCTGGCGCGATGGTGTGTAATCAACTGCCTCGTAAAATCCGTACCTGCCGAGAAATCCGAGCTCAGCCATGCGTTTCATATTTTTGAGTGCTTTTTCCGGTTCCACCATGACTGCCATCACAGATGCGTAAGGCGCCAAGACTAGGTCATCTGCAAGGCCACGCTTAAATCCTAACCCTGGAACACCAAAGGCTCGGTATTGATAATTTAGATTAACATCTGTTGTGTTATATCCGGACTCGGACACACCCCAGGGAATTTGGTGCTCATTGCCATAAGCAATCTGGCGTTTCACCGCAGTGAGGTATGTTTGATTGAGAAGAGTGCATTTAAAAGTCGGCATTACCAGTAAAGGCATCAAATACTCAAACATGGACCCGCTCCAGGAGAGTAAAGTTGAACTACCATGCCAGGTTGTCAATTGCCGCCCTAGACTAAACCAATGCTCTTGCGGTAAGCTGCCCTTAGCGATGCCGACGAAGCTGCCAAGACGGGCTTCGGATGCTAATAGATCGTAATAGCCGTTGTCTCTTCTATGTTCACTGACATTATAGCCAATACTAAGTAATTGGTGCGGCCGGTTGTAAAGAAATTCGTATTCGATCGTGGCCATCTCATCACAGCGACGGGCTAGTGTGTGGCACAATAATATTTTTTCATTTGCAGCGCTGCTTACTAAGATCGCCGCTTGAGAAAGCTGGGTATACTTAGCTCGATCTGCATTTGATGTAACTTGCTTTTGTGCGACATTAATTAAAGGTAACGCCTTTTCTGCAAAGCTCGCCACTTGAGACCAAGTGGGATTTTTCCTCATCAGGTCGAGAAGAGTATTTAATTCAATAGGAACTTTAAAGCCCCCAGGCTGGTCTATGAGTTGAGTTATCGGTGCGAGAAATGATTGGCATCGCAGCAGGCAGGCCCCGCTTTGCCTTTCAAATGCCTTCAGCCACCAGATTGCATCATCACCTTCGTTTAAAACCAAAGATGCGAGCTTTATCTTTAACCTTTCATTTAATAAGCGAGCTTCGCTGAGCGTATTTGGCGGGTTGTCCAACTCGTTTTGTATTAAAGTTGTAGCAGCTTGCGAACCGACATGCTCAGAGAGGTTAAAAAGAGTGTCACTCAGACCTTTAACTGTTTGTTGAGGGACAATGTGAGCATCGGGCAGTTCATACAGTCCTTGGCGCAGAGTCAGCAATAGGCCTACAAGATTGCCGCTATCTACGGATGATACATAGAGCGGTGGTAAAGGATCCAGTGAAATGGTGTCATACCAATTGTAAAAGTGACCCCGAAACCGTTCTAATTTGTCCATCGTTGCGAAAGTATCGGCGGTACGCTTTATGAGATTATCGGCAGAAAGGTAACCAAAATCATAAGCCGAAAGATTTGATAGCAGTGCTAGTCCAATATTAGTTGGTGAGGTTCTATGAGCTGTGACTTCCTGCGGATACTCTTGGAAATTGTCCGGCGGTAACCAATGATCTTCCGGACCAACAAATGTTTCGAAAAAACGCCAAGTTTTGCGAGCTAGATGTCGCAAATAATCTGTGTCAGAATCACTCAGTTTAACAATGTGATCGGTTAAACGTCGACTTAAGCCCGCTGCAACTGCTGGTGCGAAAAACCAAAGTATCAGAAAGGAAATTGATATTTGTAGATTGATGTGTTGATAAATGAAAAACGAGCCTAGCCCGAGAGCCAAAAGGGGCGCGACCGCCATTGAGGAGTAAAAACGGAGATAGCCGTGTAATGAATCGCTGGCATCGCTGGCAGATCTCCACTCCAGGAGATGTTTGTGAGTGAAGAATACTCTTCCAAGAGAACGCCGGATAGCATTCGCATTCAATGCGGCTTCAAAAGGCAAAAAGACGAGATACAAAAACGCTTGCAGGAATTGTCGGACCAAACCTTTTAAGGCCCCAATCGCGTGCGCCCGCCAGGTGATTTCTCTGGGTCTTCTGGTAGCGACCTCGGCCATTGACGTCAATAATTGGGGTAGAAAGATCATAGCTAAAATCGCAAGGGTCAAAAACCAGGGGTCGGAAAGACTGGAGTCAATGACCCAGCTTCCTACCAATAGCAATAATGTTCCTATCGGAACTAAGCTACGGCGCAGATTATCAAAGATCTTCCAGCGAGAAAGCATGGATAAGGAATTTTTTTGAGATTTTCCATCGGGCCCAGGAGGGCGAGGGAATAACCACTGAATAATCTGCCAATCGCCTCGGATCCACCTGGCACGGCGCTTAGCATCGTCACTATAATTGGCTGGAAAATCTTCGTAAAGAAGAACGTCACTGAGCAGACCACAGCGGGCATAACTTCCCTCAATTAAATCATGACTAAGTATGAGGTTATCGGGAAACTTTCCTGACAGACTTTTGCTAAAGGCATCGACGTCATAAATTCCTTTACCGATAAATGAACCTTCAAGAAACAAGTCCTGATAGACGTCTGAAATGGCGCGAGAATAAGGGTCGATGCCAGCGTCGCCGCAAAATAGCCGCACAAACCAAGAATTTCGCGAACTCGGGAGACTGACCCCTACTCGTGGCTGTAGTATCGAATACCCTTCGGTCACACGCTGAAGCTTTTCATCGTAGATCGGTCGATTCAAGGGGTGGGATATAGTGCCTGCAAGTTCCCGAGCTGCATTTCTAGGCATTTGCGTATCTGTATCAAGAGTGATGACATACTTAACTGGTGAGAAAACGCAAATATCTCCAACAATGACACTAAAAGAGTCTGGCCTAGGATCCCGTAGATAGGCATTGAGCGTTTCAAGTTTGCCTCGTTTACGCTCTTTGCCCATCCAGACTTCTTCTCCAGCGTTCCACTCTCGGGCTCGGTGAAAAAGGAAAAAAATATCGTCGTTGTCGCATTGGTCTTTCTCAGTACAATACTTATTGTTTAGAGCCTCGATACCAGATTTCGCCAAAGTAATAAGCGATTCATCGGCCGCAAGTGTTTCTGTCTGGGCATCGCAGAAATCGGTCAGCAATGCATAATGTAGATTTTCATCTTGGTTTCCAAGATAGCGAACTTCTAAAGATTCAAGTAAAGAGGCAATGTTAGCAGGAGATAGCAGCATACTCGGAACTGCAACGAGAGTACGACTTTCTTCCGGAATGCCCTTGGAGAAATCAAGCCGTGGCAGTAGGGTAGGCTTCATCAGAAGGGTTGCAAACCAATTCACCAAGGCAACCGCGACCTGGCTGGAACACAACATCACCAGTAGTCCGACACTAGTCAAGAGGGTCATGTCAGATGTTAAAGTCATGACATGTAGTAGGACGCGACCAGTGATCAAAGCGGTCACTGCGATAATGACAAAAAGGTATATACCTAAGCGTCCCTGCCGATCTACTCGCAGGAAGTTTGGAGAAAAAGACCTGATTTTTATAATTTTTTCTAGCTGCTTACGTCCATTTCCTATGAGGTAATATCCGACGTGCCGAGCCCGTGCTTCTGTCTGCTCTTCATTAGCGAGTGCGACCACATTGCGGGCAACTTCCGTTTCGCTACGCTTGGATTTTTTCGCAAGTTTTTCCACTGCATGGCGGTAGTTATCCCTGGTCGAGAAACTCATCGTCTGATAAACTTGAGCTGGGTCGTTCACTAACTCTGCATCGATAGAACTCAGGGATTCCACAAATTGGCGCCAGTCCATAATATCTAAAAAACGCAGACTGCCAATACTTGCACCGACTAAAACCTGATTTGCCGCCTGTTGTTGGCTTTCTGATTGAACAGTCTGCTGAGTTGTCGATCCAGCTTCAAAAAGTTGTTGCTCTATCCAGGTCAGGGGAATGTCTAGGCCATATCCTAGCCCCTGGAGCCGTCGTACTATCTCAGCAACAAATGAATCTGAAACTTGAACTTTCGAACGAGCCATATCTGCAGTCATCAGTATTAGATTTTGCGGTTTCTTTTCTGCCGTTGCAATCAATTGATCGGCCCAATAATTTGCTTGTTCTCGGTCTTCAAGAGCTATGACAACCCGACCGGCTACTCGGCGCAGATTCTCAATGAGTGCCAATCGTAACATGATAGGAATCGCCCAAATTTCACCGAGATTTAATTTTGTAACTTGCTGGTAAGCACCAACGAAGCTGGTAATGTTTTCTTTATCGACGCGTCCATCGACGTGAGCGATGACTTCCTGAGCCATCTCATAGACCCTGGGATAGCCGATCCCATTGACCTTAATCAAGTGTGGTAATTCACGGCTATAACCTGAGGGTAAGTGCCGACGAGCAGTTAAAATCTGTTCTTCAATGACATGGTAATTATCGAGTAGCCATTCCGAAGCTGGAGTAATCATCTTCTTCGTGCGAACCGTCTCACATAATCTTTCGTAGGCTTTAAGCAGAAATGACTCGTTATCCGCCAAACGTTGCACTAGAAGATCCTGACCAGTATCTCTGCCGATTTGATGTTTGGATGCCAAATCTCGAGCATGCTTTTGTAATTGCTCGTGGCTGAACAGTTTTAGTTGTAGTGGTTGATCATCGTTGGCGAAGCTTGGAGACTTGGGTGCAATATATCGCCGTAGGTTGTCTATTTTCTGTATCAGTGTCGCTTTGTTAACTTCTGCCATCTCCGCTTCGATCAAGGACTGAATTTAAACTCTAACCGAAAAAGTCCTAATGACAATCAATCCAGAGTTTTAGCCCTCTATAGTTGAAAAAATCAATATACCTCATGCAGCACAGGAATAGTAGTAATGTAATCCGTTCATTCAAGTATTTTTTTATGTCGGTATTGGTATAAATAGTAGGAAGGAACAGATTAACTTATCGCAATTTGTGACAAAGCTTCGCGATAATTCGTTTTGGTACGAGTCGATTTTTAGAAAAAATGAAGGAGCCAAAGACCCGTTCTCCCTAAGAAGAATTGTTAGGTTCAATTTATGTATTTACATTATTTAGAATTGTCCGGTACATCCCTTGAACTTTTTCTAGTATGACGAAGTATTCGTTGGGTGATAGTTTTTATAGTTCGATATGCTCCCCTTTACGTATTTAATAAGCGGATTCTTTGTATCACTTTGCTGTTTCATGACCTTTGTGGCCCACACCTGCAAGTACGGATGACGACGAATGCTACGAAGAAACAGCTGCCACATGTACAAGGAATTCCCATGTGCTCTTTTAGTTAAAACGTTAAATGAAGTGTTATGGGAAAACCAATTTCTAGGGGCGATAAGGAGTTAACGTAACGCATCCCTACTCCAATGATAATTCTCAGAGCGGACTCAGGAAGTAGAGAGTTATTTTAACAAAGTGCCACACAGGTTATGTAACATACTAATAATACAAATTTATATGGATTTAAACTAAATTTTTATGAGCGCATCCCGAAAGAAATTGAAGAACAATAAATAGGGAGACACATATGTTTATGAAAATTATTCTAGCCGCATTCCTTCTAGTATTAACTAACTGCGGAGACAAAGTTAAAAAAGGAGATAGTTCGGCAATAAGCGTTCAATTTGAAGATGCAACAACCTCTCTGTCCTTGCAAGAAGGAAGCAGTAGTAATATTGCACCTGAAGTAATGAAGCTTCGTCCATTAGCGGTTAGAATTAGCACCGACAACAACGGTGGTTATATGGTCTGGGGATCTAGCTCTTGCCCAGGCACTAAAGAAACGGTTAAAATTAATGACAAAGAGTTTGAATATCATTCAGAAGCCGGATGCAAGCAGTCCGAAGATAATGACTGGATCGACCTGACTGCCGGAACTACCGCTGTCAACGCCGAACTAAATTCGCAAGTTTTTCCAGTGCCGCCCGGAGATTATGCTTGGGTTTCCATTATTATGTGTGAACATGGTGTCAGAACTGATGGGGAAAGTGGCTGGATCGAGGATTCAGGAGTTTCCACTATGGCTTTTAAAGGTGGTTATATGACCGAAGAGTCAGCTCAATACGGTTGCTCTCCTATTGGTAATTACACGGCGATGACTCCTGTAAGTATTCCAGAAGGTGGAACAATTACCCTCAAGATCAACTACGACTTAAGCAAAATGATCCACGAAACGTTTCATGTCTTAGGAGATGGAGTGACACCATTGCCTTGGAGTGACACATTTTCTGAAGAAGGAGATTGTAAATACGTCCAATCAGAAGATGGTACTGAACTAAAAGCGCAATACTGCCCCAGCGCAGGCTATCAAACAATTACGGCGACCATCGAATAGCATGAGTGTTTAAACCTAGCTAATTCATTTTAGCTAGGTGACGCTCATTGGTCGCTCAAGCTTGTATGAAAAGTTTTTCTACTTCTCTTTTTTACTCACGACTGCCAGCCACGGTTGTCGTTCAGGAGGCTCATTCTTAGGCCGATAATAATGGTGTAGGACTTGAAAATTAGCGAGATTAAGTAGCCTTTCGTATTCATCTAATTCTATATAATTGCCAAAACGTTTTCCAGACCAGCCTTCACTATTCCCTCTCGGATTAGAGGAAAATAAAATTCCTTCAGGTTTCAAGGCCTGCGAAAGTTCTTTCAGTACCCTCAATAGTTCCTGTTGAGGTACATGAAACAAAGATGCATTGGCGAAAATGCCATCAAATCGATTAGAACCGAGATTTAATTCGAGGAAATTTTGATGTAAAACTTCGCAATCACTATTTTTTTGGGCCATTTGCCAAAATCTAGCAGAACCATCAAGGCCAACAGGTATATGTCCTACAGATTTAAAGTACGCGAGGTCTCTTCCGGGGCCACAGCCAAAATCCAGCAATTTTAAGTCACTCTTTGCAGGTAGGGCATCTAGAAATGCATCATAATTTTGTGAAACATCATGATCTTTTGTTCCATTCCAAAAGCTTTCCGCATTTTCCTCGTAATGACTTAAAGTGGTTGAGGTGATAGTGTTCAGGTCAATAGAATTGAGTGTTTTTTTCATGGAGTCCAGATCATCAAAAATAGAAATCGTCAACAGCGTTGAGGATATTGGAAAAGACGAATGGGGTCAATTAACAAGTCTTGATTATCCATTTAGCGACCACGAATTCTTCAGGGCATTGGAAATAAGTGGTACCTTAGGAGTTAACAGTGGTTGGCAACCAGAAATTCAGACTCTTAGGATGAACGACCGATTAGATGCAGTCTCAACTCTCTATTCAAAGACCAATAGCAACGGCGAATATATTTTTGATTGGGCGTGGGCTGATGCGTTTATTCAAAATGGGATACCTTACTACCCTAAGCTAATTTCCTCTACACCCTTTACTCCCGCAACCAGTCCTAAATTGCTTATTAGAGAAGGTACCGACAAGAAGGAGGTTGCCGCAAAGTTATTAAAGGCAGCTTTAGAAACTACTAGGGAGGGTAATTATAGCTCCCTGCATTATTTGTTCATCACGCAAGAGGAGTTACCGTATTTTGAAAAACAAGGTTTTTTCATACGCGACAGTTTTCAATTTCATTGGATAAATCAAGGTTATGAAGCTTTTGATGATTTTCTCGGTGAACTGAAAACAAAAAAACGTAAGCAAATTGTTAGAGAACGAAATCATCTCAAAGCAGCAGGTCTGAATTTTAAAGTACTCAAACGAGAAGATATTAGATTCGAGCATGCAGAAATATTTTATGACCTGTATTTAAAAACAATCAACAAGATGAGAGCTATTCCCTATTTGAATGTGGAATTTTTTAAATCAGTATTTATGAGTATGAGTGAAAAAATAATATTAATTACAGCTGAAGAATACGGCGTAACGATTGCAGGAGCATTATATTTTACGGGTGGTGAACATCTCTATGGTCGATATTGGGGGGCGACAAAGGATGTTAGGAATTTACATTTTGAATTATGCTATTACCTTCCCATTGAATGGGCAATTACCAACAATATTAAGCTCTTTGAAGCTGGAGCTCAAGGAGAGCATAAATTTGCGCGAGGGTTTCGGCCGTGTAAAACATATAGTGCTCATTGGATCAAGCATCCGGAATTCAGCCGAGCCATAAAGGAATATATCAATCAAGAGAGGCAGGGTATTCAGACCTACTTTGAAGAACTGGAAAAACGTACGCCATTTAAAAACAATTCATAGTTTCAAAAATAGTATTACCTGTAGAAGCTACGACTTAATCTGTTGGAAATATAAATCAGGTAACGCTTTCCGAAGACGGACAAGCATTGATAATTACCACTGATCGTCAAGAATTTGAGTTCATTCCACGTGATAAACCAGAATCAAGTCGAGTTTTTCATCTTTATGATTTTTACTCTTTGAGTGAAGAAAAAGTTGGGGCTGATGTTATTGCCAACGATTCCGTTGTAGAGTCCTTTGTTAAATTTAGCCCTGACGGTAAATATGTAGTTTTACAGGTGCCGGAGCACCGGATTCAGCTTGTCATACAATTAAGTGCGGGTAGCTGCAATGCTCTAAACCATATAGCGGCCGGCAAGTTTTCATTGTCTAAATGAATCCCTATAGTGTTGATATTCTATAGTGCTCAGCCTATGCCGGTTCTCTTGTATAGCTGAACATAGTGTCACTACCTAGTATGCTTTCTCCATGCCTTCTGTTTTTTTTGCCAGTAAGTTGAAAAATAATCAACATACTAGCTATTTTTTTATGTTAGACGGCATCTTAAAAGGCGAAGGCCCTTGTTAACGTATTAAGCGGAGGTCAAGGAGGGGCTAAGGATCAGACTTGACGACTACATTAAGGTCAAATTGTTCAAGTATCTTATTCAAAGTAGCCCAGTTGAAATTACCATGGCCTTGTTCGATTCTGCGTAGAGCAGAAAGACTAATCTCCATTTTTTCGGCGAATTGTGTTTGGTTCATACTAAGAATGCGGCGTAGTTGTTTGATGGTTTCGGGGATAGAAACACCACTGCCGGCGAGGCGGTCATACAGTTCTGTGCGAATCTTTTGGCGTTTGAGTTTTTCTTTTACAACTCTCAACTTAGTCACCTCACAAGGCTTGTATTTGATTTATAATTTCACGTCTGTCTGGTTCTGATAGTTGGATAATTTCTTTGGGAACAGAATTTTTTTGCAGTAACTTGGGCAGTTCAAGAATTTGTTTAGTAAAGGTGTTCCAACGAGATGTAAAGCTCGGTATATCAATTCCCTTTTGTGTAAGGAGCCACTGGAGTTGATGTTTGATCGTTGAGCGTGTGAGGTCCCAGCGGGTTAGAGGAGTAATGATTTCATTTTTGAAAAATTTCATTGCCGTGACATCGTAGACGGGAGATAGACGTGTGGACTGGTTCCCTTTTAAAAGGCTGGTATTGCGACCGTGATTGTCGAGGTTGCACAAGGCTTGGTTAGCGATGTCTCGCAGCCAGTATTCTAGAACATCGGTAGTGGGAGTAGATGAATATCTCAAAATCATCTTGATGTTATCCTCGTGAGAAAGGGGTACACCTTGGGTATTGATACCGTGTACGCTATAAAAACTTTCTAACCCGTAGTAACGAAGAGTGCCGTTATCCTCTTTTATACGATCAAAACGAGGAATAAATAAGATATCATCGTGCCATTCTAAAGATTCATGAGTGTCGAGGCCAAGATCACGTAGGACATTGTAGTAGTGCATTTCAGTTTGTAATAGCAGTTTGGAATTATCACTATCGGTAAATGGGAATTTTACCAGCCAAGCCCGTTTTGTTTTTGCATCGTCTAGATAACCATCGGCGTGAAACTTACCGTTGTCGTCTTCTCGCAAAAGAAATTTGGGAGCTCCACCAGCTGCCCCACTTGTTCCTCCGATGGGGGCGCCGTGCTCCTCCATATAAGTCACAAAATCAGTGCGTGCAGATATGATATCTCTGCGCTCAAATCCGAGGTGGTTGTAGTCTGGACGTCTGCGTTCTATTTCGTCCCATGCTTCTTTGATACGTACGTTGCCGGGAGACGCCAGTGGGACCTCGGTCAGAATCTGCTCGTATTGGTATTCATTCAATATCCCAAAGCGCCCCAGTAATCGTTTTAATACATTTCCCTGTGGGATGAGATCTATGAGATAACCGGGAATATCACCTTTGAATGGTTTGAACCCAACAGGAAAGTTTACCGATAGGGCGAATAAGTCGGTGCGGTTGATATGATCTGTGGCGTAGTCGATATCGTATTCAATTTGAACTTTCGTAGGAGAGGTAAAGCGAAGCTCTGCGGCATCAAGCCACCCCTTATCTGTATCATGAATCTGTAGCGTTAGAGTCATATTTATACTTCTCTTAGTATAGTTACTGGCATGGAGCCTTATTTTTATATCAAATAAAGTATACATCATATCGGCTCTGATAACAAGAATTATACCTTGTAAAGTATAAATAATTTAAAATATGAATAATATTATACTTTTAAAAGTATAATTACGTCGTAAACCTTAGGTAAGCTCAACATCACCCCCTCATGTCACCCAAGCCCAATATGCCCTAAAGGGTAATGACAGTAGCTCAATATAGGTGTTCCGATGTAAAAAACCCTTTTGATTGACGAGTTGTGTTATTTTTTAATTATAGTAATAACAGATATTTATAATTAATTATTTAAATGAGTTAAAGTTTTTAATCGATTTACCGATAACAATAAAGTATAAAGGAGGAGAGGGTGCAAACCTCAAAGTTTGATCTTGAGGATGTAAAGCGGTGCGTTGTTGATTGGAGAAACGGGAAAGATTCGGGCTGGTTTTCTGCACCATCTTGTTCGACAGATTACGTGATTCATATCTTTGAGTGCGATCAATTGGAGGCCGAAAATATTATTTTAGATGGCATTTTAAAACTTGAAGAGAGCTACTTTAGCCAAAGAGTTTCGCTTTGGGGTGATGTAGCTGATGAATATGGTTTAGAAGGTTATTTAGGTTATAATTAGTATGTTAAATTTATGATTGGCAATGATAATTGCCTAGAGGAAATTTCTTTTCATTCCAGTGAAAAAGGTATGACGCTAGCTAGCGGGAAAAACTTAACAACCTCGATATTTGAAGACGACTTACCTCATTGGAGGAAAAAGTAATGGATTTATCAAAAAAACGATGCGGCGAGTGTGGCGAAAAGGGTTATAAGCGACAGAAAATTGAGGGACAGTGGAAAAAACCTTGGAAGGATTTCCCCTCTGTGTTTTTAACGAAGACTCTGGAGCTTTGGGTCTGTGGTGAGTGTAATGTGTATGCTATAACCCCAAGAGACTCGGAGAAAATCGATGCTGCGATTGAGGCATCAATTAGGAGTCAGGTGTCTCAGTTTTTGGATGTAATAAATGCAAAATCTGGTTTGAAATTTGAGGCTATTGCTACGAGGGTTGGCTATAGTCCTAGCTATATTTCTAGCTTAAGAAATGAAAAGATAACGCCTGCTTTTAAGCTGTGGAACCAGTTAAAATCTATTTCCATTGATCCTAAAAAAGAGATGGAACAGTTAGATCCAGATTTTGATTTTATAGGAAATAATATTCTTCTCAGAGCTTGAGTTGTAGTCTGATGTGTAAAAATTCCGACTTAATATGATACATCACTGAAGCCCTAGTACCCAACCCAAAAATCTATCTACAAAAGTAATGCCGAAATTCTATTGCATAAAGATTCGGAATTTTTCAGGATAGATGTCGTATCGCTCTAAGCAATAATTTTAGTACCTGCGCTCTGCTCGGTTGGCAAGTGATTTAAATAAACTTCATCAATTTCGTCCCAATTGCGAGTTGAGCCACTCCA
>Ga0222674_1000079_pt1 | contig 60231 bp, 65 predicted proteins | sample AntAcemetagen866_FD_179804 | JGI IMG/M metagenome (GOLD analysis project Ga0222674, IMG submission 179804) | Saline water microbial communities from Ace Lake, Antarctica - #866 | ecosystem: Environmental > Aquatic > Non-marine Saline and Alkaline > Saline | place: Antarctica: Ace Lake...
TTCCTTAGAGGTCGAGTTATCGGACCATCTTTAGTCGAGGTGATGATGTGATTAAGTTAACGGGTGCAATTTTCACTATGGTATTTTTGATGGGTTGCCAGTCAGGACTGATTAATGGCAGTCGAAGAAATATGGGAGGGTTTAATAAACCCGGATCGTCTTCTATGCATGGTAAAGGAGCAGGGGCCAAACCTCGGCCAAATTTGTATGTGAAACATAAATCTATTAATATTGCACCTAAAGCAGAGACTAATGATACGGGTTCTTTATTTAAAATAGATGATCAGCGTAATTATTTATTTGCATCGAAGGCTCCTTTTAGCGTCGATCAATATGTTGATGTTAGGGTTCTTTCTAGCCAGTCCGAAGACAAACCAAAAGAAAAAAAAGATCCTAAAGAAAAGGCAGAGGCTGATGATTCGGGTGATGCGGTTGTTAAAGAAATGCTTGCTTTGTTACCCGAGCTTGATCCTGGTGATGGTAAGGATAATCCTAAGTTAATAACGCGGCTTAAAATGAAAATTGCCCATGTTTATGAAAATGGTGATGCCTTAGCTGTTTATAAAAGAACCTCATCTAAAGATGATGACGGTAAAGAAGTAAGCGTCAGAGCGAGGATTCCTTATGCGTCGCTTATTTCAGGTAATCCTTTAACGACTAAGGATTTGGTTGATGTTCATTGGACTGACACTATGGATGGCCGACTTACCGAGCGTTACGCATCTAGCTGGCAGGATGAGTACTCATTACGTATGAGCGGTTTTAGTGAGGCAAAATCTATTTTTGCAAAAAGATTAGAGGATAAGCGTCAGCAGCTTGAGGGTGTGAAAACTAGGATGCAAAATCAATTAATATCCTTAGGTAAAGAACGTAAAAAAATGGCTAAAGAACGAGAAGAGATCTATAAGAAAAAAGTAGAAAGCGAAACGAAGGTTACTCAACTGGAAGCTAAAGTTGAAGAGCGAGATAAGCAGATAACAGAGCAAAAAGAGACCTTGGATAGTTTGAAAAAGCCTGAAGAAAAACCAGGAGATACGAAAGATGGAGCGAGTGGTGCCTAGACTATTATTAGTGGTTCTATTGTTGTGGACTCAAAGTTTATTGGGTCAGACGTCTAGAATTAAAGATTTAGTAAATATTAGAGGATATCGTGATAATCAGATTATTGGATTCGGACTCATAATAGGTTTAGCCGGTACTGGTGATTCATCGAAGTCGATGGCGACCAATAATGCAATGGCAAATATGATGACACGTCTTGGTATGCATACTGATGCAGGAGAAGCTTCTTCACAAAGTGTTGCAGCGGTGGTGGCTACCGCAGTGCTTCCGGCTTTTAAAAGAAATGGCGACCGTATTGATATAAAGGTTTCAACTATCGGTGACGCACAAAGTTTGGCTGGCGGTACTTTACTTATGACGCCTCTTAAAGCTGGTGATGGTAAGGTTTATGTTGTTGGTCAAGGCTCGGTTGTTGTGGGTCAGGCAAATGGGTCCGGTGCTTCGGTACTAACCACGGCATTGATACCTAATGGGGGAGTGATCGAAAGAGAGTTTCGTCCGAATATTGCTCCTAGCGGCAAAATGATATTGAGCATGAGGCATGCTGATTTCACTACCAATTCTAGAATTTCTGATCAAATCAATCTATTTTTCAAGGGTTTTTATGCGAAGTCTTTAGATCCATCAAGTATTGAAGTTGAGATACCTCCGCTTTATCGAAATAGAGTGACTGAATTTGTCGCCGACTTAGAATTATTAACGGTTGATGTGGATCAAAAAGCAGTGGTCGTGATTAATGAACGTACCGGCACTGTTGTCATGGGCGGTGGAGTTAAAATATCGAAAGTGAGTATTTCTCATGGAGATCTATCCATCCGAGTTTCAGAACAAGGGAAAGAGGGCGCAGGCCCTAAATCGGTGGTAAACGTCGCCGGTACGACAATCGGTGACTTGGTTGAATCCATGAACGCCCTCGGCGTAAAGCCTCCAGATTTGGTAGGGATTCTCCAAGCTGTGCATGCGGCCGGTGCGTTGCAAGCAGAGCTTAAGTTTCTTTAAGGAGTTTACTTGAATCTTGGTAGTATGACAAAAAGTGGCTTAACATCTCAGCTTACCAATCAAGGTAAGGTGGATAAGTTAAATAAATCTTCTAAGGTTTCTCCTAAAGATCAGCAGCAGGTGAGGAAATTAGCTGAAGATTTTGAAGCGATATTTTTAGATATTATGTTTCAGTCGATGAGAAAGACTGTGCCGAAGTCGGAGCTTGTGGATGGCGGGAACTCTGAAGAGATCTTTCGAGGTATGTTAGACAGCGAATACTCCAAAATGATGGCCCAAGAGAATGCGACTGGTATAGCTATGAATATTGAAAAAGAACTCTTGAAATCGATGGAAAATCAGGCGGCTAGTCTGGATCAAGCCCAGGCTCAGAAAGTTTATAGGGCTCAGAGTTTGCAACAGCCAGCAAATAAAGCGAAAATAGATAATAGCGGAAGTGTACATGTCGACGGTAATCCTTTGGTAGAGCGCTAGAATAGAAAATGGCAGGAAATGGTGCTATAAGAAAATATATGCCTTTGAGGAGGTGATGCATGGAAACAAAAAGAATCGCAGACAGATCGTTGTTGGAGACACTGAACTCCAAGAAATCTGAGGCTACAGGAAAAAACGAAAAGTCCAAGCCAATGAACAATGCCGTAGGAACTCCGGCGTCCAAAAATGATTATGGCGTGAACTTGTCGAGCAAGGCTAAGGGTCTTGCTGAAGCACATGCAAAAGCATTAAATATTGCTCGCAGCACTCCTGATGTGCGTGCGGATAAAGTTGCGGACTTACGTGCGCGCATAAAAGCAGGGTCTTATAAAGTTGATCCAGAAAAAATTGCTGACGGCATGATGAAGGAAACCCTCAAAGACCAGCTATCCACTCGAATGCACGAAGAAGCGAAGAGACGATAGTCTCAGCAGCTAAAAATATTTAAGAGAAAATTTACGCTAAAAGTTTTTAGGCATCCTAACTAGGAGAGGGTCTTATGGAAAAGCCTCTGGTCGCTGAGTTAATAGCAAATAACATCGATGAAATGTGCGTGAAGATTGATGATATATCTGATCTTTATACTAATATACCTAACATCATAAAAAATGAGCACGATCAGATCATTGAGTCTAACTTAGATGGTATCGAAGAATCTGTAGCCGATAAGTTAAAGGTGTCGAGTTTACTTGATGAGAGTTTTTTACAGTTGAGAGAAGCTACCCTTGGCTTGGTTCATAATTACGAGAAGGTGATGAGGAAATCTGTCGATCAAGTTGCAAACCTCTCACAATGTTTCACTATGATAGATGAGTTATTGGTCAAACTTCCGGAAAGTGGAGAACCGACAGATCAGATCACTTCCAGTAGCGAGCTTTTAAAAAGTTCATTAGAGAAGTTTTTAAAACATAAAGAAGAATATCAAAATCAAATTGAAGTTAATCGCATTGTCTTGAGTAAGATGCTTGCCAGTAGGCAGGATCATTATAGGTTTTGGCAGGAGGTTTCATCGGACATGATGGCTGCTTACGATCGTAAAGGTGTGCAACGTTCATCTACGAAGCGTTCATCGCTTTCGATTAAAGCTTAGGCGGGGGTGAACCATCGCAGGTCTATATCACATCTTGAATATAGGCTCGGAGTCTTTGTACTCCAACCGGCAGGGTGTTGATACTGCAGGCCATAATATTGCCAATGCCGAAACAGAAGGCTACTCGCGTCAGCGTGTGAATTTAAGGCAAAGAAATCCCTCAGAATCAGATGGTAATGTTATTGGTAACGGTGCTTACGTTGGTAACATCAGCCGTGCCCATGATAAATTCATCGAAAAACAACTAAACAATGCGATTCAAGATAGTAGTACCAGCGTTGCACGGAATGATGCTCTTCAAACGATAGAGCAGATATTTAGCACAGAGCTTGAGTCGAGTGTTTCGGACGAGCTTTCTGAATTTTTTAATGCTCTTCAAAACCTCTCTACTTATCCCGAAGAAATGCCAACCCGAACCAACCTTCGTGAAGCCGCGTCTAATATGGTTTCGGCATTTAAGCGGGTTGATTTCAGCTTAACTCAACATCGCGCCGACCTGGATGACAAGATTAATGGTGTTACGATTCAAGCAGCTGATGCTGTTAAGCAGATAGCTAGTCTCAATGTGGCTATACAAACGTTGGAGTCTGGCGGTGGATCTGGTGATCAAGCAAACGATCTGAGAGATCAGCAAGATCAATTAGTTCGCAAATTAAGCGAAAAAATGAATATATCTTATTACAACAACGAGCATGGAAGTATGGTCGTTAGAGGCCCGAGTCAGACATTATTGGTTGATGGTAAGCATGCGGCAAATATAGTTACCCGTATTAGCCCAGAGACGGGCGTTCGTGACATAACCGTATTTGATTCTGAGAATGGTAACCCTAAAAACATTACAGAGTTTATCGAAAAAGGTGAGATGCGATCACTCATCGATGTAAGAGATAAGGTGATTGATAAGTTACTCAATGGAAATAACCAGCTTGCAGCTAACGTTGTCTATCATGTTAATGCTGCTCATAGGCAAGGTTATGGTCTTGGTGAATTTAGCGAGGCTACTGGTAGAAACTTTTTTGAAACATCTGAAAGTGTTGATGGTGCCGCATTAAATTTACGTCTGTCAGATGCGATTCAAAATGACGTCAACGCTATATCAGTTGCCGCGACACCAAATGCTCCGGGCGATAACATTGTTGTGAACGAAATTTTGCGCCTTAAAGATCAACGTATCATGGATGGTGGTACGATGACCTTTAACGAATATTATTCAAACTATGTTGGTAAGCTAGGGTTGGATATTGAAAGGTCCATTCATGAAAAGGAAGCGGATACGATTATCTTAGGCGATCTGGAGAAAAGACGAGAGTCGGTATCAGGCGTGTCCTTAGATGAAGAAGCAGTAAACTTACTAAGATGGCAAACGGCGTTCGCGGCTTCCTCTAAGGTGATAACCACAGTAGATGAAATGCTGGAAACAGTTTTGAGCCTCAAAAGATAATAAGGTGAGCTAATTGAGAATCTCAGAAAGACAAAGATACCGACAGACAAACGACCGGGTTCAACGGGCTCGTGTTAATAATATGGATTCGTTAGAACAGATCTCTACCTTGAAAAAGATTAATCGTATTTCTGATGACCCAGTCGGCGTTGGTAAGGTGATTCGCTATAAGGATCGGCTTAAGAGTCTGGGGCAGTTTAAATCCAACGTCGAATTCTCGAAGGGCTATCTAGAGAAAGCAGAGGTAGCGGTTCAAACGATGTCGGATAATTTGATTCGTGCTCAAGAGCTAGCTGTTTCTTTGTCTAACGGAACCTATGACGCAGCGAGCCGTAAGTCAGCGGCGAAAGAGGTAAAGCAAATCATGAACGAAGTAGTAAGTTCCGGTAATGCGACCTATGCGGGGCGTCACATATTCTCTGGTTACAGAACTCAGACTCCTTCATTAAGTGATGATGGTTCTTATTTGGGTGATGACGGAGCTGTGTTTTTGCAGGTTGATGACGGCGACTTTAGGCAGGTTAACCTGCAGGCCCGCTATCTATTCGAGGCGTCCGCACCGGAAAGAGAGCTCGGTCATTTTAATATGGTAGATTCATTGGAGATTTTACATGATGGCCTTGCCGGAAACGACGTAAACGGGATTAGACTGGCTCTTCACGAGCTGAACCATCAGATACAGAAAACGACTAGCTACCAAGCTACCCTGGGTTCTCTTCAGCGCTCCATGGCTGCTAGTGAGAAGAAGATTGAAGCGGATACCGTGGCTACCACCGACCTCAAGTCGAAAATCGAAGAAGTGGACATGTTTAAAGCTAGTTCCGACTTCCACCGTAGTGAGACTGTACTTCAGAGTACTCTGCAGGCATCAAATAAGATGCTGCAGCCTTCGCTCATGAACTTTATGCAGTAGCGCTACAAATATCTAATTTTAAAGACCTTTTGTAAGAGGTCGTTTTTTTTTTAATAGGTTAGCTGTTTATGAACTTTTCCCAAATAAAATTTGTAGTGGAAGGAAAAGTTTGAATGGTGTAACCCCTTAACCAAGGAGGGTCTGGGGTTGTTAGTATTGACGCGCAAGGTTGGTGAAGGAATTGCCATTGGCGACGACGTAAAGATCGTAGTCATGCAGATAAAAGGGAAGCAGGTTCGGCTTGGAATTAAAGCCAGCCCCTCTACTATTGTCCACCGTGAAGAAATTTATCAAAGAATTCAAGAAGAGAACCGCGAAGCCTCCGGAGCAGACCGTGACAAGCTCGACGAAGCGGTAAATATCCTTAGTACCAGCGATAGCACCGGTGAGAAGATCATCCGCCGCGCCCCGTTACGCCGCCACGTACGCCCTCCAGACACTGATGACGAATAAGTCGGCCAAATCGGTTAGATAATCCAAAAATTTAATAAGTTAGGGCTTGATTGTCTAGTCAAGTCCGGGCTACAATAGTAGATAAGTATTCCGACTATATAAGTTCATTCGTAGCAAGGTACTAGCGTGGTAACACGTAGAAAGGGGCCCGGCTTGTTGAAGGTAAATACAACACGTTTCGGTGAAATCGAGGTAAAAGACGAGGACGTCATTAATCTGCCTTCTGGATTAATTGGGTTTCCCGAGTTAAAACGTTATATCTTATTGGATCATGACAAAGAATCCCCGTTCAAATGGCTTCAGTCACTTGATGATGGTGCGATAGCTTTTGTTCTTATTAATCCATTGCTCTTTAAGCCAGATTATACTGTCGAAGTTAGCGAAGGTGAGGTTTCTGATTTAACTATCGAAGCCGAAGAAGATGCCGTTATTTCGGTAATCATCACTATGCCTAGCAACCCTCAGAACATGACAGCAAACTTAAAAGCCCCACTTATATTTAATCTTAAGAATCGCTTAGGTAAGCAAGTGATTTTAAATAACAGTGAGTACACGACCCGCCATAACATTATGGAAGAAGTTCGTAAGAGAACTGCCGGTACTGAACAAGCTGCCATGCAAGAAGCGATTGAGAAAGCTAAAGAAAGCAAAGAAGCTGCTGAAAAAACTGCTGCTAAAGCAGAAGAAGGCGGCAGTAAATAAGTTCAGTTCTGTGAAAATCAGAACCTGGTCCAATTGGTCCAGCACTAGTCTTTGATTCTATCTGACAGATAATCGAAAATATATTAGTAGTTTTTCGAGGGATGCTAATACCTGAATAAAACGTAAAATGCTTCATATTGTTTATACGTTGAAATCATATGGTTCAAAAAAAAATTCAAAAATTTAGCTTAGCTTTCCTGCTCTTCCTGCCTATGCTCAGTTTTGCTAGGCCGATGCTCTTAGATAGCTGTGGCGAATTACTTCATCACGTTAAGTACGAGAAGTTGAAATCGACGGTCGCTGGGCTATGGTCTGATTTCAGTTACTTAGAACATTGGGGTAAAAACGGCGTTTATCGGTTTAAGCCCGAACTGATGTTTTCTTCGGAAGAGATAGTTTCACTAAAAGTGAACGTTGAACTGGGTGGCTCAACAAAAGCTGGAGAGATATCGTTAATTCTAACAAGGAATGGAGATATTGGCGCACGCTCGATTGAACTTGCTACCAAAGGGGATGGTGTTGCAACGGCAATTTATCAAGTTCTTTTGCGCTACCATAACCCCGGCGAAGAATTTTTCATTAATAACACAAACAAAGAAACTATCGCTATGGTTAGGAGCCTTTGTTTGGAGGTTGCTAAGCAGCAGGATTCTCAGAACCGAAACTTTTTCTTAAGCGAAGATGGCGAGATCTCGGCTGGCGAACGACTTATTTCTGATCGAATTAATTCTATTTATGACTCGAATGAGACAGGGTCTGCTAAACGTAGGCAATTGGGTCCATGGGTGAGTATTTTAAAAAAACTCGGCTTTAAGTTCATTAGGGTTAAATTCCAAAGTGGCAAAGAATCTGACGCAACGCATATTCCTGAATATGATCTTTTTGTGAAGCTTTATGCACGAAAAACTCCCTATTAATAACGTGTAAAATGATTTCAAACCGGGATCGTCATTCCCAGCAGCGCAGCTGCGTTGGGAATCTCTTGATGATACCAAAGATCCCGACGCTCATTTATGTTCTATGAGGATGGCCCCGTAGAGCCATAGCTGATCGTTTTATTTCAATTGACCAATATAATCTATGATGAGTTTTTTTTGTGTTGCCGAAAGTGATTCACTCTCACTGGACTCCTCGGGCATTCTGCCGCTTTCTAAATCTTTTTTGACTGTATCTTTGTGTGCAGCGAATTCTTTCTCGTCGTTTAGGTGCCATTCTCCTTGTGGCATCGTGAATGAGCTTCCTCCTGATTGGTAATGACAGTCAGCCCCAGCGCAAGTTCTTTTTAAGACATCTTCGACCTGTGTCCATTCGATTTTAGCAGCTACTTTGTCATCTTTCTTTTTGAGATAGATTGTTCTGGGCGATTTATAAAGAGCTTTTTTATCGGCGCCAAGAGCAGAGATGGTGTATTTGGTTCCAGGCTTAAGCTCGATGCTCATGGGCGAGCTTTCGAATAACTGTCGGGTTTTATCGGCAACTGCTTTTTTACTAACGCTTAGTGGAGAGCAGTGTGATGAGTTAGCGTTTGGTATTTCGCAAAAATTGATGGTTGAAATTTTGGCTTTTTTGCCTTTGGTGTGCTCGATCTCTTTAGGAGTAGAGAACTCAACGAAGTACTTACCTTTGTTCTTAGGGTCTTCTTTGATGATGTGAACTGAGATGTCAGAAACAGTGGCTTCGCGTTCGCTCGCAGACGTTGCTGATGCACCCGATTTGGGGGTTACAGGCACGCATCTAGCGACCATAAGTCCTAGGGTTACAGACGAGGCGACAGCACTTAGAGTCAGGCTCCATTTTTTCACAACAATTCCTCCAAAGATTATAAAATCCGAGCTATGGCTGCTTATCGGCAGATTCGCTGTGAAACTTTAGGGAAATTAGTAAACATCTAAAAACAGGAATTTTTAGAGGTGATTTAATCTAGTTGATTTTAGGAAAGGTCGGTTTTGGGGATCAGGTGTTTCCCGGTGTTCCAATCCACCCGGTATCCAAGCTGGCTCTCAACCCAGGTAAGGTAGAGGCGTTCAATGTGATTGAAAACGCTATTTCGTCGTTTGGTGTGGAGCTTATGGCTGTCTATCTTTTTGACCGGAATGAGTCCCCGGATGGTAGAGCAGATAAAGGCTTCGTCGAAGCGGGCGATTTCCTCGCGGTCGATAACCCGTTCGGTGACCTTAATATGGGCATTGGTTAGTAAGGTGATAATTGTAGCACGTGTGATACCTTCCAGGATTCCGCAATTAACAGAGGGGGTTGCGATTTCTACAAGGTCACCCTCACGGCCAATAACGAAGATATTAGATGTCGATGCCTCAGCGATTTCCTCAGACGAATTATACCAGAGTATATCGTCGTAACCATTTTCCCTAGCCTGCTTCATCGCTAGGATGCTGCGTAGGTAATTACCTGTTTTAGCCGTGGTCCCGCGTTCGGTGTAGGGTAAGCGTTTTAGCTTTAGGCTGACACCGTCATGATATATGGATTCTACTTCGGTTTTTGTTGGCATGATGTATATGATTTTATTGGGTTTTATTGGTTCGACTGCTAAGCCGAATCCACAACCTCTTGTTATTACTAGTCTTATATACTTTTTGTCGCAAGAAAACTGCTCAGCTAACGAGGTTACTTCAAAAGCCAGGTCTTCGTCAGACCAAGGTAGGTCGATGCCGAGTTCATCAGCCGATGAGCGCAGCCTTACTAGGTGCTTGTCCAGGTCTAATAACTGGTCTTTGAACCCTACGATGACCTCAAAAACGTTATCTGCAAATAAAAACCCGCGGTCATCAGCCGGAATACAGGCATTTTCAAGAGAAGAAACTTGGCCATTTACAGAGACGATTCCAGGATTCATAAAAACCTTGCGAATATTAATAGTAGTGTGTTAAAAATCGACCGTTTTCTATACCGATCTTCTTTTGAATTTCATGCTGTGTTCTCATTGAAAATACTTCCAGCCGTACTATTTCGTACCGTCTTCGTCGTATTTTCTCCTGCGGCCTTGCCTGAAACCCAAAACAAGGTCGGTATGATAGTAACCCAATATTTAGGCGGTATCCAATGGAACAAGACATAACCTCTCCGGTTAAGAAAGTCCATCTAATCTCACTTGGTTGTGCTCGTAACCGAGCCGATTCGGAAGTGATGTTAGGTAGTGTTCTAGCTAAGGGTTGGCAGGTGACCTCAGAGATAGAGGACGCAAATGTTATTGTCGTAAACACTTGTGGGTTTATCGGCCCAGCTAAGCAAGAGTCTATTGATACTATTTTGGCTGCTGCTGAATATAAGAAAACCAACCCTGAACTTAGCTTGGTGGTAAGTGGTTGTCTAACTCAGCGCTATAAATCTCAGCTTGCCAAGGGTTTACCTGAAGTGGATTACTTTATCGGCACCGATGAGTTCCCAAAACTTTCTAGCATCCTAGCAAAGGCATCTACCGAAAAGAAGGTTTATGCAAGTCGCACTAATTATCTTTATGACGGCGAGCTTCCGAAGCTAAACACCTTATCTAAGTCATCTGCGTACGTGAAGGTTGCCGAAGGCTGCCAGCATAACTGTGCATTTTGTATTATTCCTGCCATTCGAGGGCCGCTGCGGTCACGACCCATTGCGAGTGTAGTCAAAGAGGTTGAGAACCTGGTATCTCAGGGTGTTGTCGAGGTGAACTTGATCGCTCAAGACTTGGCGGCTTACGGGAGAGATCAGACTTCGGGTGAAAACCTACTAACTCTTCTCCGTGCGCTAGTTGCGGTAGATGGTTTGTACTGGATTCGCTTACTTTATGTTTACCCGGAACACATTGACGATGAGTTTCTAGACTTCTTCGCTAAGGAAGACAAGATTGTAAAGTATCTGGATGTTCCGGTGCAGCATGCTTCTGACCGAGTTTTACAGAACATGAATCGTAATTTGTCCCGAGAAGAATTGGTTACGGTGTTTAAAAAGTTGCGGGCAAAGGTTCCTGGGGTAGCGATTCGTACCAGCGTCATGGTGGGCTTTCCTGGTGAGACAGAGGACGACTTTAATCAGTTACACGACTTCGTTGCTGAGCAGCGTTTTGATCACTTAGGTTGTTTTTCTTACTCTCAGGAAGAGGGAACTGTCGCCGGACGGATGCCAGACCAGATCGATGAAGAGATTAAGACCCAGCGCTTAGCGAAGATTATGGGACTTCAGCAAGAGATATCGAGAGATTTGCAAGAGCAAAAAATCGGCGAGACTTTTGATATTCTCATTGAGGGTCCTAGTGAAGAGTCGGACTTACTGTATAAAGGCAGATTGTCGACCCAAGCTCCCGAGGTCGATGGCTGGGTCTATTTGAACGATGGTCCGGTTGAGCCTCACTCCCTAAAACGCGTAAGAATTACTGAGGCTCATGATTACGATCTAGTAGGAACTGTATTAGAACCTCAATAAAGTAAAGGCACCTTCAATTTGACTTAGAGAAGAACTCTGAGGGTTGAAGGTCGGTCTTAGAGTCAAAGCTCCGGCTTTACTATTCTGTGAATCAGCTAATAGCGTTGAATTAAGTGGCCGCGCTTGTTCAGTAGCGATCATCGGGGAGAATACAAAGTAACTCCCTAAGATACTGCCACCGATAAAACCTAGCGACGCTCCGATAGCAACATATTGGAGGTGTTCTTGAGGGTCTTCAAAAAAGCTAAGAGACGCTGCGCCTAAAGCTGCACCGAAAGCGGTAGCATAGCCAGCTGTGATGAATATATCCTGAAAGCGTTCCTCGGAGGCTTGAGCATTTGCAACTTGGCCGATGCTAGAGCAAGTTATGAGACTTGCTACGAATAGAGATCTTAGTTTTGACATGATGATCTTCTCCTGCATTTTGTTGATTTATCTGAGAATTATAGCTTTTATTCACCTTTGAATGCAACGAATTCTCAATTTAAATACAACTTGCCGTCAAGGTGACTTGCGTATAAAATCGTTTTTTATTGACAAAGGTTATTGGTTGGCATATCAAGCAGTAGCTTTAGTAATCAGGTGGTTTACACATATTCTTGACGTTCACGTCTGCCATCTAACCCTCTAGATATTTTATTAAATCCCAGAGAGTGAATATAAATCTAATTATCCCTTAATAACTTTTAGGACAAAAACAATGCCAGAAGCAAAGAAGAAGAAGTCTCCTTCCAAGAGCGTTAGTACCACTAAAACCGACGACGCTGCTCCAACAGCAGCAAAAAAAGCTCCAGCGGTAGTAGCTAAGGACGATCCCCAACTCAATCTCAAAGAGCTAAAGCACATTAGAATCGCTGAGCTTAATCGGATGGCTCGTGAATACGGGATTGAGGGTTCGAGCAGTATGCGTAAGCAGGAGCTCATATTCTCGATGCTTCAGGCTCACTCAGAAAAAGGTGGAGTGATCTACGGTGAAGGTGTTTTGGAAACTTTGCCAGATGGTTTTGGTTTCTTGAGAGCCCCAGATTATAACTACCTTCCAGGTCCAGACGATATTTACGTGTCCCCTTCACAGATTCGTCGATTTAGCCTGAGAACAGGTGATACGGTTTCTGGTCAAATTAGACCGCCTAAGGATAGCGAACGTTATTTTGCTTTGCTTAAAGTAGAAAATGTTAATGGTGTTCCACCAGATCCAGGGTTTGAGAAGATCCTATTTGACAACTTGACTCCGCTTTATCCTATGGAAAAGTTTAAGATGGAGTTTCAGCGTAAAAACTATTCTACCCGTATCGTAGACCTTTTGGTTCCTATTGGGATGGGTCAACGATCTCTTATCGTCGCGCCACCAAGAACTGGTAAAACGGTTTTGATGCAAAACATTGCTAATGCCATTTCGACCAATCATCCGGAAGTAGATCTTATTGTATTGTTAATTGATGAACGGCCGGAAGAAGTAACCGATATGCAGCGTTCTGTTAAAGGCGAAGTCATTAGTTCAACTTTTGACGAGCCTGCTCAACGACACGTTCAGGTCGCTGAGATGGTTATCGAAAAAGCGAAGAGATTAGTAGAGCATAAGCACGATGTGGTTATTTTGCTTGATTCGATCACTCGTCTAGCAAGGGCTTATAACTCGGTGGTTCCGCCTTCCGGTAAGATCCTTTCTGGTGGTGTTGATTCTAACGCACTTCACAAGCCAAAAAGATTCTTTGGTGCCGCTCGTAATATTGAAGAAGGCGGCTCGCTTACTATTATCGCTACCGCATTGGTTGATACCGGTTCCCGTATGGATGAAGTGATCTTCGAGGAATTCAAAGGTACAGGTAATATGGAGCTTCATCTTGATAGAAAGTTAGTTGAAAAGCGTGTCTTCCCAGCTCTAGATATTAATAAATCGGCTACTCGTAAAGAAGAGTTATTATTACCTAAAGATGTGCTTAATAGGATGTGGATTCTAAGGAAGCTTATACAGCCACTTAGTACCATTGATGCTATGGATTTCTTACTTAATCGGATGGAAAAAACGGAGACCAATGCTGAATTTATTCAGTCTATGAATGGTTAGTTGTTTTTTATTTTAGAAGCAGTATAGACTTGTAGCGAAGTCATACTGCTTTTTTTTATGCTGAATACCGAAACAATGGGTTTTGAGAATGTTTGACAAGTTAGAATCTGTACTAGAGAAGTTCACCGATATTGAGCACTCCTTAATACAAGAGGGTCTTGATGGTAAGGAACTTACGCGCCTTACTCGAGAGCGTGGACAAATAGAACCGGTCGTTACTGCATATCAGAAGTATAAAAAAATTAAAGAAGATCTAGCCGGTGCTCGTGAGATGATGGAAGGTGATGATGCTGAGATGCAAGATATCGCTCGCGAAGAAGTCGACGTCTTGACGAAGGAACTAGAACAAGTTGAGTCGGAGCTTCGTATTCTGATGTTACCGACTGATCCGAATGATCAGAAGAATGTGATTTTAGAGGTTCGTGCTGGTACCGGTGGTGATGAAGCATCGTTATTCTCTGCAGATCTATACCGCATGTATACCCGTTATGCTGAGCGCTTAGGTTGGCGTATCGAGCCGATGAGTATGACTGAAGGAACCCAGGGTGGGTATAAAGAAATTGTTGCGATGGTTACGGGAGACCGGGTTTACAGCCGACTGAAGTTTGAGTCAGGAACTCACCGGGTGCAGCGGGTACCTTCGACAGAAACCCAAGGCCGGATCCATACCAGTGCTTGTACGGTCGCGGTACTTCCAGAAGCAGAGGACGTAGATATTACTATTGATCCGAAAGATTTAGAGATATCTTTATGCCGCGCATCTGGTGCGGGTGGTCAGCATGTTAACACCACCGACTCCGCGGTAAGGATTGTTCACCTTCCGACCGGTGTCGTTGTAGAGTGTCAAGACGAGCGTTCACAGCATAAGAATAAGGCCCAAGCGATGAAGGTCCTAAAGGCTCGGGTACTTGAAAAAGCTGAACGTGAACAAGCCGATGCGATCAGTGCTGAACGAAAGAGTCAGGTAGGATCGGGTGACCGCAGTGAGCGTATTCGTACCTACAACTTCCCTCAGGGGCGGATGACGGATCATCGGATTAATTTAACTCTCTATCAACTTGATGATATTATGGGTGGTGGTGTAGGTGAGGTCATTGATGCTTTAGTGACGGACCACCAGGCCAATTTACTTAAGCGAGAATTTGGAGATCAGATTTGATCACTTCCACATCAACCGATGTATCTTTGCCGACAAAACAATGGACGATACGGGCACTGTTAGGTGTTACTACGCAGTACTTAAAACAACGCGGATCTCCATCTGCTAGACTCGATGCAGAACTGATGTTGGCTGAGGCTCTTAAATATAAAAGAGTGCAGTTATACATCGAGATAGACAAGCCTCTTTCGGAAGCGGAGCGCGATTCTTACCGAGAGATGGTTAGGCGGCGTGGACTCGGGGAGCCGGTGGCATATATCATCGGTACTCGTTCATTTTGGAAGTATGATTTTGAGGTTAACGAGCATGTCCTGATTCCTAGGCCGGATACAGAACTTATCATTGAAGAAGTGTTAGATGAGTCTAAAAAGTTATCTTGGATACCTACTAGGATTTTAGATGTTGGCAGTGGGAGTGGTTGTTTAACTGTTTGTTTAGCTAATGAATTTAAAGATTCGGTGGTTACGGGGTGGGATCTTTCTGTTGATGCTATTGAGGTTGCGACGCGTAATGCGGAGAAAATGAATGCTGAAAATGTGGTCTTCGATCAGGTTGATATACTTCAAGACTCTAGTTGGCTGACGGATGAGCGCTTTGATTTGATCGTAGCTAACCCGCCGTATATATCGCTTCAGGAAAAAGAAATGTTAGACCGGTCGGTTCTGAACTTTGAGCCCCACATTGCTCTATTTGCAGGGGTAGATGGCCTCTCGTTTTATCGGCAGATTGCTCAACAGGCTAAAAATGTACTGAGTCCCGGAGGGCTGATTTTTATCGAAATTGGTTTGGGGCAAGCGCCTAAGGTGTCAGAGCTATTTGAAGAATATAACTGGAAGATTGAAAGAAGTTGTTCTGATCTAGCTGGTATTGAACGTGTTTTGGTATTTAAAGTGGATGAAGGTGTCTCGTGACGTCGGCATCGTCTCGTAGTGCGCTCAGAACCTCGATTCTTTTAACGGTCGTAGTGTCGCTTGGTGTTGGTCTTCTTGTTTTTTATAAGTCGTTAATTCTTGTCGCGGTGGTCGCCGCAGCCTTTGCTTATATTTTACTACCGGTCGTGGATTGGTTAGAACAACGCTTTCGCGCTAACCGTGTTGTAGTGGTCATGTTAGTAATTCTTTTCGTAATCGCGGTATTAGTGCTCGGTGCGGTGGGACTGTTCCCTGTTATTAAGAAAGAACTGGTCGCAATTGCCGACATGGTTCCTCAGCTGAAGCGGTATATTGTTTTTAAGTGGATACCGTGGTTTCAGAGTTTTTTTGAACGATTTGAGATAACTGGTTTACTGCCGTTTAATAGATTGTCAGAAGATTTTATGACGTCTCAGGTAGGTAGCCCTTCAACAGCGATACGTAAATTACTAAATCAAACTCCTAGTTTATTTGGTGGAGTGATTAATGTCGTGCTGATACCTTTTTTGTGTTTCTTTATCTTAAAGGACATAGAAAGCATTAAGTCATTCGTTCGTTCGCTGATTCCATCAGATCTTTATCCTAGTGTTCAAAGTGCTTTAATCGAAATCGATGAGATTTTAAGAGCAGTTTTAGTTAGGCAGCTCATGGTCGCGATGATATTGGCGTGTTTATATATGGCTGGTCTCAGTATCGTGGGGATCAAGTACAGCATTGCAATTGGGGCAATAGCGGGGTTTTGTAGGGTGATTCCTTATCTGGATGTGGTTGTTGGTGTTGCTTTGAGTATGGTCGTTATTGTTACTGATATTGATAGCGCTTCGTTTGCATCTATTTTTGGCGTGGCCATTGTTTTCGTATCGGTTCAGAGTATTGATGGTATATTTATTACGCCTAGAGTCATCGGGCAAAGGGTGGGTCTTCACCCATTTGTTGTGATTGCGTCCCTATTTGCGTTCAGTGATTGGTTGGGTTTTTTAGGTATACTACTCGCCATACCGATTGTTGCTATTTGTAAGATACTCTTTGTTCGTATTATCGCTAGTTACAGGCAGTCTGATTTTTTTCTTAATCGGTGGCCGTAACTATAATGGTAACTCTATCGTCCCAAGTTAAATTGTCGATGAAGATCTGATTGTCGACCCTTACGAAGTCAGTTATTGGCTCATTATTTACCTGAACTTCCCAAGAAATCTTATCACCGAGACCCTTTGCCTCTTCAATGGTGAATGTATTTTCTAATTTTTCGATATACGAATAATCTACTTGAACGACTTCGTTAGAAGAAAGACTACACATAACCTTAAGACTCAGTAACGAGTCATCTAAGACATATTGGTCACAAACTTCGGTCCCTACCGTGATAGCGATTGTTTCTTTAAGTGGGGTGTTTGGTAGAAGCACAATCTGATCTCTTTGATTGGCATCTCGATATGAAACGGTCAAATTTCTAAGTTCTCGAAAGTCTGAGTTAGGTATTTCCAAGGTTTTGTTACCAAGCGTGTAAGAAACAGGTTCACCGGTATCAGAATCTATAACCATGAAGTTATATGGGTTTTCAGTTAGTAATTGGAATGGGTAAGTTAAGACGGGAGCTATTGTTTGAGAAGATAACTCTATAGAGCTTCCTTCTTCTGGCGGAACGTCGAACTTAACATAGCCTGACAGCGTGTCGTAGGTATACTCTGAGGTGTCTTGGTTGTTGATAGATACACTTACAAAATCTCGACTAGGTCCAATATAGAAATTAGACTCTAGCGGGGAGTTTTTCTTGTACTCAATTCTTATCGATGCTGCCTCGACTGGTGGATTTTTAAATTCTAAAATATTTTCATTCGCTTTGTAGTTGTAATTACTGCTGTCGATTGTGACGCCGTTTACTGTTACTAGTAGATCTTTAGAAACTGGTGATTCTGAAAGTTGAAATTGTTTAAGAATCTTAGTTGAATTTACCGTGTATTCAATAGAAATTTTGCTGCTTAATGCTGGTGCCGGATCGAATGAGACGACCTTATCTACTATAGTATAGCCGGATGTGAGAAGTTCATTGTTAATATAGACCTTCATGCTGTCTTGTTCGGGGATATTTTGTAGGGTGTAGTTTTTTTGAATGGTTCGAGCGATGTCCTTAGATATTTGCTCTAAAGTTTGTGTGTAGTCACTTTGGCAAATCGAACCCCAATATCCAGAAGTTGCTTCGATAGCTTTCGCGTAAGAAGGCGCTGGACTTTCTGCACTCTTACATTGACTGTTAGAAAGGCTAGGGTGCCAGATAATCCCGTACACTCGAGCTTGATCTTTCTCAGGGCGAATTGATTTCATGTAGTTAGTTAAATAAGTATGTGATGCATCTGGCTCGTTCTTGCAATCCTCTGAATCTTTGCTGCAGTTATCCTCATCACTGACGATCAGTACTGCGACGTTGGAGTTTTTTCTGAGCCAAGGTTGTTCCTTACATTTTCCTTTGAGTCCTTCCACAGCTCTAAGAAAACCACGTTCGTACCCAGATCCTTGGATCCCAGCTTGAACTCCCTGACTAAATCTTTGCGAGATATTTTCTTCACCGACCGTTATGACTTCCCGTAGGCAAGTGTCATCAGGGTCCGTGGTTGTGATGCCAATCCTCCACTGGGTGTCGTCGATATACTTAAGAAGCGGATCGAGCTTATTTGATAGGTTTTTTTGTTCTTGTTTCATGGACCGAGAGTTGTCGATTACGATCAAAAGATCGATACTACCGTTGCTATCAGTTTGGGTGAAGTTTTCTCGTACAGTTTTACCTTTTTGTCCTTGGGTAAATCTATCAACAATTTTTTCGCGGTAAGGTTGTTTGTAAGTTTGTAGATATTCTTTTTTTTCTGATCTAAGTGTTAGTGTCGATTGGATAAGGTCGTCGCTGAAATTAGTTTGTACAGATTGATTTGCCAGTCGTCCGACATCAAAGCTTCGTTCAATTTGACTGAATGAAAATGGTGGGACGATTTCGTCATCAGGGATGGTAGGTAATTCTTTCTTAGCTTCGCTATCCAACTCTTCAATCGGGGGTTCTTTTTTATAGTCTTCCCATTGAGGAACGGTTCTGCCGCCACGAAAATCAGTTGTTTCGTTGCAAGATATAAACCCTAGAAGTATGAAGTATAGTATTCTCATTTCGCATTCCTTCGCGATTGATTCATAGTTGTTTTCGGTAGAAAGCAAAGTATCTTTATGACTAAAACTAATTTTTTAAAAAGAATGCTGATTAACTAAGGGGTTTTTCCTGGAAGCTGTAAAATTAGGGCGTAATCATCAGGTTGATGGGGGTCTTCTAATAAGGCAATATTACTTTTGATTTCCTGACATTTTTGGCAACGACTAAAAATCATTAAACCCTTCTTTGAATGGTTTGTATAGCCTATAGGTCTCATAAGTCCCTGGCATGGGTTGGATCTATCACCCGGATTTATGTCAACGTGTTTGGAGTAAAGACAAAAGGGGCAGTGGTTCCTACAGGTAGATGATGCTGTCGGAACGGTCTTAGAACACTGTTCACATGTGAACGATTCGTTTATCTTAGTGAATTTCTTTGGTCCGCTAACTGGGAACTCCTTTTGTTATTCTTGATAGTTTATCTAATGTTATTAGTAATCCTAATTGGTTAATATAAACATTTAACTTGAAAGATCAAAGCAGATCTTCAGGTTATTGATTGGCTTATATTAAATCGCCCTATTCCCTAAATATTTTGAGCAACATACCGAAAAAAGAAATGTCACCATGAATGTTTTTAAGGTGAATTGGAAAGGGAATTCTATTGCTTCGTAAAGCTGCCATCTTATGTTCGATGATTGCCTTTGCTGCGCTACAGCTAAAATGTAGCGGAGGCGGCGGTGGTTCTGGCGGTGGTGGAGCAGTTGAAGCCGCTCAAGTAACAGGAACGATAGCTAGTCAAACAGGTAACACTGGTGACTTTGAAGGTTGGATTATGCTGCTGGTGAATAAAGACACCGGAGAGTCTCGGTTTTCAGAAATTTCTTCATCAGGAAGTTATGCATTTAATCAGGTGGATATGGGCAGTGTTTATACTTTAGTCTTACTTAATATCGATTACCGAGTAGCGTCAATTTTATCTTGGGTTGCCGCGGATGAAGATAACAAAGTTTACCAATACTTTTCTCTTAAAGAAAACAGTATTCCTAGGGTGATCCATAAGGGTCCAAGTATGGAGCTATCAGACTTAGAAGCCGTTACTGTTTCTACGATTACCGCTAAAGACAGTGACGGTGATGGAATTGCTAACGGTATGGAATCAGATACCTCCCTGTACTTTCAATTAGCTGACGAAGATTCCGATGAGATTAATAACGAAGATGATACTGATATAGACGGTGATGGTTTATTGAATTGGTTTGACAGTGACGATGATAATAACGGTACGATCGATGTATTCGATTCGGATGCAAATAGTGATTTAGTTAACGATTCAAATCAAACTAATAGTGATCACTACTTTGGTACTGATGTAGAGTATATTGCGGTTCAGTATTTTATCGATGCTGATAGTAATAGGTCCATTCGCATGGTAGCAAAAATGGGAGCAACTTTCTCACCAGCTGCGGTTACTATTAAAGGACCTGATGACTTGTTTGATGAGTCTACCGTTCTTACACCTGCAGAAGGCGGTGATGAAGAGAGTGGTATTTGGGACAATACGTTAGGTGATGACGGCTCCAGCTATGATGATTCGGCATCCGATAAGCTCTACGGTAAAAAAGTTAAGTTAAAAACCGGTAAATATCCCAAAACTAGCCAAGTAATTTTAGTTAGTGTTGATATGGGTGCGTATACCCGTGAGTTTCCTTTTACATTCCCTGACGTCACAGCAGGAAGTGTGAGTTTCACCTACTCTTCAAGAGTGATAACAAAATCAGGATCTCCTTTTGGAGAAGATCAAACGTCTTATATGTGGGCCGCATCAATATACAATAGTGATAGCAACCTCGTGCATGCATCTGCTTCGATAGATGGAGAAACCTCTACCTACACAATTCCAGCAGCTGATGTGCCTAGCGGTACGACATACAAAGGTAAGATTTTCGCTAAATCCTATGAACGGGTATCAGGGTATCCGGCATATGTGGTTGAGAGTTCTCTTAGGACTCTGGAGTAGCACGGATATTTCATTTATTCTAATAATTTGTATTTTTGGAGAAAAATAAAAAACCTCACCTTATTTCAAGGTGAGGCTCGTAGAAAGTGAAATTCAAACTACTTTTACATGTTTACTCATTTGCCCAGATGTCAGCATCTGGATCTGTAGTAAGGTCAACTGTAGCGCCGAGATAAGAGTTGTTTACAAACCACTCTTTACCTGTAGTCCATGTTGTACCTCTTGTTCCGCTAAAAAGGTAGTTTGCGTCGGTGACTAGGATGCCTGTATTGTCTGTACATGCTGCACCGGTCTCGCCGTAACATTCTCCGTCATCGGTAAAGGCAGTTGGAGCGCTAGCATACACATCACTAGTTGTTCGGTATCTAAGTGTGCGTCCAGCGGCTGGCGTTCCGCTTAGTGACACGTAGTAGCTTAGCTCACCACCTAAAAAATGAAGTTCTTCCACATTGGTAATTCCGAAGTTAGAATCTAACGCCCCAACCATATGAAATCTGATGTGGCGGCAATTTGTGCTATCATCATTAGATTCACAGGTGTCGTCAGAATCTTGTGGCGAATAACGACCTTCAACCTTCATAATACCAGCTGATTGATTCATATAGACTGAAAACACCGTACTAGATTCCGTGCTAGGTAGACCTTCGCGAACAGCGATAGATTTTATGTTAGTTTCATCTTTAACGAGGATGGTGTAGTTAACAATGCTGCTCTCAAAGGTCAGGTACCGGGAGAAATCTGTAGGACCAATTCCGGTAATACTGCTATAACCGGTCACAGTTGATGTAATGGTATCTGTGCCTAGCTGTTCGACAGCCATGGTTACAAAACCTTCGGAAAAACAGTCGGTATTAATCTTTAAGCTTAGTTCACGAGCTTGGCCATCGAAAGTAACGTTTCCAACTGCGCATATCCACCCAGAAGCTCTATCAACAGCTCCTCTAATGGTGTCGGGACCGTTAGGACGTTTTACTAAATTACAGTAAGCCGTATAAAGCGGCCAGCCAGCACTTGATGTTGAATAGGACGAAGATAGAGTCCCAGAGCTAGTACAATCGTCATCGACATTAAACGCAGCGGTAGTGAGTCCGATGCTTGTTGGTCCACCATTTGCTAATCCTGAATCCGAGCTTCCTGCAGAACTAAGGTTGGTGGCGGCTGTTGATAAAATAAGAGCCTCTGAATTGACGACGGGAGCATCATCTTCATCGTCATCATCAGTACATGAAAATACAAAAAAAGTAACAAAAACTAGTAGAAACCAAAACTTACCGGCGGCATCAACTCTCATAAAATCTCCTAAAATTAGAATATTGGATCTATATATTATTTCAATTTCGAGTTGATTTATCAAGTTTGTAGAGAATATTTTTAGGTTCGGTATTAAGTGGTTGGGGGAGTGGTACTGATGCTGATATTTTTGGAAAAAACAGACCTCAATTTGATTGCCTACTGTTTGGCTACCAACGTGTTGTCTTTATTTTGCGAACTCTATTATTCAAAAATAATCTTAGGAGTCTTCTTCATTAGAGAAGCTAAATGAGCAAGGGTCGCTAACGTGATATTAGCCTCACCCTTCATGATTCTTGAGGTCTGTCTAGAACTAGTCTCAAGTCTACGGGTTAGTTCATTGATACCAATTTGCTCTTCTGCCATGTAGGTAGCAACAGCATGAGATATAGTCTTTTGCAGAACCTTTAATGCCTTAGCTTCTGCTTTGATTAGCTTGTCTTGTTTCTTTAGATCAGCTGTTGATAAGCGAGATTTTCTTATATCATCGTAGTTATCAAAACGTTCTAAATCTTTCTTCTTAAAAGCCATTATATACTCCCGAATAACCTTCTCTTAGCTGTTTGAATATCTCTTTCTTGAGAACTTTTCGTTCCTGCAGCTAGTAAAATAACTAAAGTACTATCTTGCCATGTATAATAAACCCTATACCCAGGACCAGTAGACCTATCTTTTAGTTCCCACATATCATCTCCTAGGTATCTAGAGTGTGGTAAAGCAATATTTCTACCTAATTCACGTAACAACCCAATCATCTTGTCAACTTTTCGAAATACAGAGCCATCAAGAGCAGAAATCCATTCCTTCACCGGCTTCTTCCCGGTCTTACTAACCCAACAGCGCACCTCAACTTGCTTTGACACGACTAACTCCTATTCGGAATTATCGCTATTTTACTTTAGTACTATATTTTACTAAAGTAAAATAGCGATATTACTTTATTACCTTAAACATTAACTATGTCAGGTAGTTGTTGCGAGGTGCTTTATACGAGAGAGGCTATTCCAGGCAAGCAAGTGTGTATTTTGTCAGGGTCGGACAAATGATGGGGATGCTAGTCTATAGAGAGGAAATATTGAGTCTGGAAGAAGAACAAATAAAATTTGTAGTGACATTGATGTTTGAACGAATCAAGACCTTAGGAAATAAAATATACGAGCAGTGACTTTCCTTCTTAGAATTTATTTATTTTCAAAATCAAAACAACTCTCATGATTTCCACAATTTGATAAAACATCAACCTTCCATTGTTCAGTTTCAGATGAATAAGAACAATGTGCTCCTATCACAACCCCTTTGACAAGAATGGACTCGTCACCTGTTAGTAGGCGCTGTGCGAGTGCTTGGCATTCAACCTGATCTGAAAATGTGAAGGTACGTATTTCGGTTTTGATTATAGTTACGTTATACGTTTCTTCGGCTGGTATCCACTTTGATCCGTTCCAAGTTAAAACTGATTTTACTCTTGTTTCGGTGTGGGGTATTTCGACTGTGTATTTCACAGGAGATTCGATAGTTGTAGAATTGAAGTCTAGTGGAATATCTAAGTCTTGGTGGTCCGCTTCAAATGCAAATATAACGGCCCACTGTTTTTGCGAATTCTCGGTATATTTTTCGCAGCTAGTAAGAACGTTATCTAGTTTGTATTTTTGTTTGAAACTATCACCAAAGGATTTCCGTGACAGTTCACAGGTTTGTTTGGCTTGGTCACCATGGCCGCTTACAAAAGCATAACGGTACTGAATAGATTTTTCCGCTCCGAACGTAACTCCTGATAACCATAAGCTATTGAATGCTATGATATAAATTGATAGTAGCTTATTCATGAAAACTCCTAGATTATTTTTTGTTTGAAGATCTGGCGCAAAACTATCTGGAGGTAATGGGAATGTCAATACTGATAAATTTTTACTGTTCGGCAGAGGGGTATTTGCCAAATACTAGTGACTCTTGATAGTCTAACTAGCTCAAATTAACCGCAATTGCAATTTCTCTCCATATCCTCTAAATACCTCCCTATGAGTTTAACTTTGACAAATAATCTAAACGTTTCTGATCTGGCACAAGTCTTCGACGACCTATTTTATGAGAAGTGGAATACTAAGCTTGAAGCCTCCCCGTCCGATCCCATTTACCTACCGGCTTCTGATGACTGTGCTTATCACCGAGTTATGTATTACCAAGATTTTTTTTCTAGTGCTTTGCATGAGATCAGTCATTGGTGCATCGCTGGAGACGAGCGGAGGATGCAGGTAGATTTTGGTTATTGGTATAAGCCTGAGAGGTCTAAGGTAGAGGAGCAGGAATTATTCGAGTGCTACGAGACTAAGGTGCAGGGCTTAGAGTGGGTGCTGAGTTCAGCTGCAGGTAAGGACTTTTATGTGAGTTGTGATTGTTTTGATCAATCATTGCTGGATTTATCTAGGTTTAGAAAAAGTATTACCGAGGAAGCGTTATCAATTGCTAACTCGGAATGCTTATCGCCCAGAACAATTATGCTCATCACTGCTTTAAGAGATCGTTTTAGTGTCTCTAAAAAGCAGTTCGATGATTATTGGTGTAGAGTTGAAATTAGTGACGTGGTACCGGGCTAACTTAAGAAGATGTTTTAAGCCAACCAGTGATCTCCATCAAGAATCCAAGTTTATAAGCAGCAAGAACAAATGGAGCTACCAAACCTATGAAGAGAAAAATTGGGGCGAATGCTAAGAATTCACCGACACTATTAATTTTAAAATCTTCTATCGAAAACATATTTTATTCCTATGGTTGTTGAAGCTTAGTTAACTGCTCTTCTAACATCTTTTTTGTTACGGGGCCGACCTCTTTATGAATCACGACCCCTTGCTTATTGATTATAAAGGTTTCAGGAACTCCCGTCACGCCGTAATCGATGGAAATTTTGCCGGTGGTATCTAAGCCTAGGATATAGGTTTTGCCAAAATATTCAGCAAATTTGTCCGCTTCTTCCTTAGTATCTTGGATGGCAATGCCTACGACTTTAATATCTGCATCTTTATTAGCCTGCCAAAAGGCTTCTAGCTGATGAGCCTCTTCGCGGCAGCTAACGCACCAACTTGCCCAAAAATTTAACACCACAAGTTTTCCTCTAAAGTCCTGTAGTTTGAAGTCAGGCTGATCTTTGGCTTGCGGGAGGTATTCTTGTCCTTGTATCCACGATGCCGAGAACGGGTAGGCTACTTTGCCGATAATTGACGAAGGGATGGTGCTTTGGTCAATCTTGAGACCGACGTATAAAATCCCAATAATGACAACAAACAGACTAATCAAAATACCTGTTATGAAAACGTGCTTAGACCGGCCGCGTGGTTTAGTCATGATCCTTCTTTCTCATTTTTGAAGAGTGATTTTTGTAGGTAGTCCATGTTCATGGAAGAGGTATCACCAGGTTGTTTATATTCTTCGGAGTGTTTTACAAATAAATTCTTTGACACCATCTTGGTGCCGTCATTGCTAATTCTGCCTTCCACCACGACCCCTTGACCTTCTTTAAACATATCTGGTGCAGTGCCGCGGTGAGTTACTGAAATTTCAGTCTTATCAAGGTCACTCATGACAAAGCTTAGGTTTAACTTGCTATCGTCCCATTTGACGGATCCGGCTTTTACCATTGCGCCGACTCGTATGTCTTTTTTACTAAGCTCGGGAGCTTTAGTAACCGCTTCAGCGGGGGTGTAAAAATAAACAAGGTTATCTCCTAATTGGAGAAAGGACAGACCTACCAAAGCTAGGCCGGCTAGTAGTATTCCTATGAGCCATTTTTTTGATTTCATGTTGTCTCCTGTTCTATTTCTCTAAAGCTTTTCTGAAGGCTAAGATATTTATTCTACATACAGCTAGCCAAGTCAAAACTGCGCAGAATAAAAATCCGCTGAGGCCATAACTTAGATAGATGTAGAACGAAGCATTTTTAATGGGGTCGACGTAGTCCATGTTAGCTAACTCCTTCAAATGAATCTTGAGTCATTTGATCATGAAGACGGAGATTCTTAAATCGAATCATCCATAAGAGTGTTGAAAAAATAGCAATCAAAAAGATGTTCAGTAAGAGTGCATTATACATAGCTGGGTCCATCGTGCGTCCCCCTTGCTCAATAATACTAGAAGGCTGATGCAGGGTGCGCCACCAGCTAACACTTTTATATATGATGGGTACGTCGACACAAATCAATATTCCTAACACCGAGCAGATACGTATGCGCTGCTTTCCTTGGCGTAGAGAGTTGTACAATAATAAGTAGGCTAGAAGTAAAATAGCTAAGAGAAATGTTGTGGTAAGTCTTGCGTCCCAGGTCCACCAGGTTCCCCAAGTCGACTTACCCCAGATGCTTCCGGTTAAGAGTGTTATAGTCGTAAATATTAGTCCGACCTCTACCCAAGAACGGGAAGCCTGCAAAATTTTCTCTGAAGGTTTTAATAACCCCCAAATACTTGTCACCAAAAGCCCCAAAGAACATAAGCCCAGAGCTGACGCTGCAGCTGGGACGTGGATATAAATGATTCTGTAAACAGCACCCTGCTGAGCATCTACTGGAGTAAAAGAAAAGGCATACCACCAGCCAATAAAAACTAAAACTAAGCCAATAAGGCCAGCTAAGATGTCTTTTGATTCACGCACGTTCACCTCTAGTTACTCTGATTTTACCAACTCCCCAAACAGAAGAGTACTAAGAATTATATAAATTGCGTCAAATACCAGAAGTAGTCCAAGCCAAGATGATAAAAGCTCAGACAACGACATGTTATTTATCAGTATTTCTTGTGAGCACTGCACCGCGGCAAGTAATACCGGGGTAGTTAAGGGGAAGTATAATAGCGGGTAAAGGATCTGTTTGGCGTCAGCTTTGAGCATCATTGCTGATAACAACAATCCTAATGCAGCGATTCCTAGCAGCGCCAGAATTGCGACTAGAAATACCGACCATGATGCTACTGAAATATTGATCGATTGATTGAAGAATATCGATAAGCCCATTGTCGAGGAGATAACCAGGACCCCAAACAAGGTGATAACAATATATTTTGAGAGAAACCATGCTTCGGGAATAGGTTTGTAGGTGCGCAGCAACGTAAAAGCATCATCTTGATCATCGGGCTCAAAAATTCTAGCAAACCCAATTTGTAGAGCGAAAAACATCGATAAGAAGGTCTGTGCAATATAAACCTTCACAAAGACCTCTTGGTCCATCGGGCTAAAGGCAAAAAAGAATAATATGAGAATCGTCGTGGAGAAAAGAATAGGTGATAGCAGTCTCTCTAAATTTGCTAGTTCTACTCTAATAAAATGAGTGGTGAGAGAGGTGAGTTGTCTTAAGAATGTTGTCATATGTTAAGACTCAAAGGTTAGGGTTCTAGTAATCGAATCTCTAATAGGTGACAGGTCATGGCTGATAACCACTGCGCAGCCACCTTGATTTAAGTGTTTTGCGAGTTTTTTGCTAAATAGATTTAGTGATTTTTCATCTAGGCCAAGAATGGGCTCATCAAGTAACCAGATTTTTTCCGATGACAGTGACACGCGAGCAAGTGCTAGTTTACGTTTCATCCCTGTTGAGAAATTTTCTACAGCTAATTTTTGTGAGATATAAGGATTGCTTAGTCCCCAGGTTAGCAACTCGTCATCAAGTTGTTGATTGCTAAGGTGGTGTTGTTTTAATTTACCCCAGAACCGCAAATTGCTGGCCGCACTTATTTTTAAGTAATGGCCGTTACTTTCGGAGTCTAGGTATTCATAGTGAGTATCATGAAAACTTATAGAGCCTTTGTCGGGAGCTATGAGTCCAGCGATGATTTTTAGGAATGTAGTTTTGCCACTTCCGTTTGGTCCAGACAAGTGGAGGAGTTCACCTGGTGACACCTCAAGTGAAATATCGCTAAATAACGGTTTTGTTCGGTAGCCAAAGGATATGTTTTTTATCTGTAACAATGTAGCCAAGTCTATGTAGTTATCAGCGTGCCAGATCGATTGATGCCGTGATGCTCTGACGTTGCTGTGTTATCGGTGTAGCGTTTGTGCCAATATTCTCATTAAAGGTAGCATATTGGAGCCCAATAAAGCCAATGTTTATGTGACCACCATAAGAACCGCCTAAATGATCGTAGCCTCCAAATAAGCTTAGCCACGAAGCATCACCACGACCGCCAAAGTCAAAACCGGATGAGGCGTGGAATTTTTTATCTAGAGACAACTCATCATCAGTGATCTTATCTGTTTCTAGGACGAGATTGAAAAATCCCCATTTACTGAGTTCGGGGGATATCGCGAAGCCTACCGATGTATTCTGTTCGATTTTGTAGTCGGAGCCTGTACCACTTTTATGGGTGTACTCGGTTCCGCCGAAGTCTTTCATAGTAACACTAATAGTAGGAGAGGCCTTACCAGAGATCCTCCAAGTTGTTCCAACCGTCAATGAGGTTGCGGAGTATGCTCCGGTCGCATCGGTGAATTGCTGTTCTTGGGTTTCTTCATCTGCTAATTCTGATGATAGAAAATCCCCTCGTAATTGGTCCATATCGAAGTAAGCAGCACTAATACCTAAGGCGAATTCTTGTTTGGCGTCTGAGAAACTGAGGCCAGCGATGCCGCCTACTCGACGTTGGTAGTTAAGGTCTACTACTTCGGACTCATCAGATGCTTTGACGGCACTAAATTGTAAGTCATAAAGCGGAGCGAAAATCATCCTTCCGATTCCAATCGCTGGAATTAAGAGGGTACTTCTACCGAAATGATATTGACCTTGTGAAGCATCTTCTACTATCTCTGTCAGAACTGTGTTACTCGGCTGCCCTGCTAATGCAGATTTTTCTAGAAAGCTATCTGAGCCTTCAGTCGACTGAATCGTTACGTGGGGAAAGTTAAAATAACTAGTAAGAGGAGTTTTTTTTGAGGAAACCCGTCTTACAGTATTTGCCGGGTTAAAGATTAAGCTATCCATACCTTCTGCAATAGGACCAATGGCTTTACTTGATCCAGCCGCGTAGGTGGAGGATGTCGGCGCATCTGATAGGCGTGCAATGCGGTCACGGTCTAAATCTTGATCTTGGTTGTCTGCAATTTGGGAAAAACCAATGGTTCCGTGCGCCAAAGCCCAGCAAAAAAATGTTGTCAGTAAAACCTTCATCAAACCACCATGTTGTCTGGCTATCGTCATTTAGAGTGGATATCGTCATTCCCAGCAGCACAGCTGCGTTGGGAATTTTTTTATGTTGTCGAAGATCCCCGACGCTCACTTATGTTCGTTAGGGATGACTCATGCTAAAAAAGCAGAGACGTTTTATCCAATCTAGTAATGGTTTCGGTAGTATAGGAGGGATTCTGAAAGGAAGATTTTAGAAGGCAGTGATATTAGGTAGTTACAGCACCTAGAGTTTATAGAGGAGGCGCATCACAAAATGTGATCCGACGTGGTTTTTCCAGAAGGTTATCGCCCCCTGTCTTAGTTTAATAAGTCAGTGAAAGATTTATGCTCTCTTAGGGTTTAGTGGAGAGCATTTTTAGGAACTCAAAATCTGTCGAGATAATGAATTGTCCCTTGTTAGGAATCGTTTTTTTATAGGCTTCTAGTGTCCTTTGAAAATTGTAATAGCGAGGATCTTTGGAGAGAGCTTTGGCGTATATTTCCGTTGCTTTCGCTTCGGCAATCCCTTTGATTTCAACACTGGTTCGGTATGCTTCCGATTGAATTTTTTTAAGATCTAAGTTGAGCTTTCCACCGATCTTTGCTTCTTCACCTTTACCGATAGAACGGATGCGTTCAGCAATCCGATTACGTTCAGAAATCATCCGATCATAGACCTTTGCTTCGACGCTTTTTTCGTAGGCGATGCGTCGTAATTGAACGTCGATCAATTGGATACCAAAACGCTCAAGTTCTTTTGTAGAGCGCTTAACGATTTGTTGAGAGAGTTTCTCGCGACCACTTTGTACGGGTTCAATATCCATGGAAACTTCGTCTGGAGCTGTGCTTAGGGGGTCTTTAGCGGCTTCATCAACCTTTACTTTAGCACGATCAATAATCCCGTTGGTATTTCGGACCGCTTCGACGAGGTTGTGGTTAGAGATAGTATCGCGAGTGATACCATCTAGTATGGTATCAATCTTAGCCTTGGCCTGATATTCGTCATGTAAGCTTTCGGCGAACTTAACTGCATTGTCGATACGCCAGCGAGCGGTGGTATCGACCCAAATATATTTTTTGTCCTTCGTGGGGATTTGTTCTTCATCGCCATCCCAATGCAAGATGCGCTTGTCAAAATATTGTATATCTTGCAAGAACGGTATTTTCCAATGTAGACCAGACTCTGTTACCGGTTTGCCAATGATTTTGCCGAACTGTAACACTAGCGCTTGGTGCGCTTCATCGACAATAAATGTTGCAGCATTGAGCGTAATAAAGCAGACAAATATAATCGCAGCAAAGATGATAGATTTCATCAGCTATTCTCCCTCTTGGTGTGGGCCGACCACGGCAGTTGATGGTTTGATTTGAGTGTTCGAGTAGAGAGGTAAGAGACCTTTGATATTCTTGTCAACAATCACAAAATGATCAACGTTAGAAAATATTTCTTCCATCGTATCAATATAGAGGCGCTGACGGGTAATTTTCGGCGCTTTTTTGTATTCTTTTAGAACCGAATTGAACTGAGAGGCATCGCCTTTAGCACGATTGATGATGTCAATTGAGTAAGCATTGGCATCTGAAATTAACTTTTCAGCTTTACCCCGAGCCTCAGGAATAACGCGGTTGTATTCTCTTTCGGCGTTGTTAATCGCCTGTTCTTGTTCCTGCTTGGCGGCATTGACCAAGTTGAAAGCGGGTTTAACTGGGTCAGGAGGGTTTACATCTTGCAGGATAACCTGTTCGATGTGGATACCCATATCGTATTGATCGAGGATTTGCTGTGTGAGAACTTTGGCTTCGGTAGCTATCTCGACTCGACCAGTTGTTAAAACTTCACTGGCGAGTCGGTCACCGACGACTCTACGCATGATCGACATAGAGACGTCACGAATATTTCTCTCTACATCTTTTGCATGGAATAAATACTTCCAGGCGTCATTAATTTTGTATTGTACCGCCCACTCTACATCCGCTACGTTTAAGTCTCCGGTCAGCATTAGGCTTTCGTGAGAAACGTCTTTTTTGCTGTAAGTAGTACGATTACCGCTTTGACCTGTACTGCGAAAGCCAAATTCCAATTGCAAGGTCCTGGTAACCTGTACCTTGTAGATTTGATCGATTCCAAAAGGAAGTTTGAAATGTAAACCAGAGTTTTTGGTGCCGATATACTTTCCTAAGCGTAATAAGACTGCTTGTTCATCGTATTTTACTTTGTAAATAGACGTGTAAACGGCAGTGACTAATAGAAGGAGTGCTATAGCTCCGCCGACATAACCTCCATTGTTTCCACCTCCGCCAGAAAATATTTTTTTCAGATCACTGATAATCTGATCAAAATCCACATTATTGTTGGAGTGCTTGGGGACTTGATGGATGCGGTGGTCATTCATTGCAAACTCCTATGGGCTAAGAGGGGCATACTGTCAGGATGCCTTGGTGGGGGCAAGGTGTTTTATAGTTTTCTGATTTCTATAAGCTGAGGCGGGTGTAGGGTGTTGTTCATATAATTAATGCTGAAGCTTTTAGCTTTTAAATATGAACAGACTCTCTTGTAAAATATTGGACTATTAAACCAACAACATCACTGTGAAGAAATAATCATCTAAATAATCAACTGCTTGTGTTACCTTAGTGCTAATATTTAGTTTGAAGCATTGGCCTTATAATGCTCTTACTCTGATAGCTAACCTATCAAAGTTGAGTGGAGAGGGTTAATTGTGTAGGATCTATTAGAACTTACTTTTGTCTGAGGATGATGTGGATTTTATCAGCCAATTTGCTACGTACTTTACCAAGATATACTTCGAGGCAGCCCCGTATCTATTCTTAGGCTTTGTCGTAGCGGGGCTGCTGCATCAGTTTGTTCCCTCGCAGATTATCACTCGTTTTGTGTCGGGTAACCCGGTTATAGCCTGTATAAAGGCCGCGATTGTTGGTACCCCCGTTCCTCTTTGCAGCTGCGGAGTGGTGCCGGTTGGTTTAGGGCTTCATCGAGATGGAGTTGGTAAGCATGCGTCCGTGAGTTTTTTGATAGCTACCCCAGAAAACGGGGTTGATAGCATTAGTTTGTCTTACAGTTTATTTGGTGGGTTATTTACAGTTATCCGAGTCGGCGTAGCGTTGGTGGTAGCTGTACTTAGTGGTATTGTCATTTATTTGTTTGATGTTCGTAAAGAGGAAGAGTCGACGGCGAAAGAAGAAGAAAAATCCTGCTGCGCATCAAAAGAACCTAAGAACACCGGCACTAAAGAGAATGGTTTTACTTTTATTTTAAACGATTTTTTGCCGAAAATTTCTAATTGGATTTTATTGGGTTTTGTAATTTCTGCCGCGATTACTATATTTATACCCGAGGGGTATATGACAAATGTCGATTCCCGCATATCGCTGATACTTGCAGCATTAGTCGGACTACCTCTTTACGTCTGCGCCTCTGCATCTACTCCTATTGCACTGGGTTTTTTGTATGCAGGGATGAGTCCGGGGGCATGCTTGGTGTTTTTGATTACCGGCCCCGCCACTAATGCAGCTAATATACCGCTTTACATTAAAGAGCTGGGAGCTAGGGCTACCTACTTATTTTATGGCTCGTTATTTTGTTTTAGCATCTTGTGTGGCTGGATCGTAGATTTGTTTATAACAGCCGAAGATCTGAATACAGCTACTTTTGAACATGTGCATGTTGCTGAGGGGTCGACCGCAGGTTTAATCGGGACAGTGCTGTTTAGTTTAATGCTGTTTTATGTGTATATCCGAAAACTAAGAAAGTTTGTCACCGCTAAAAGTTGAGGATTAAGCTAGGTGTTCCTTCTTTTGTTGGTCAAACCTTGACAGGGTCTGTAAATTTAAATTACACTTAATATATGTAATTTAAATTTACATCATCATGCTGTAAATTTAAATTACATGGTAATAACAGTAAATTACCTCATGTTTTATTATGGATATTAAAATAAGGTTTATACATTGGCCCGAGTAAAGAGCAAGAAATCTGTTCCTCAGTCGGGGCTACTCGCCCTAAAAGACTTTGTCCTCTACTGCGGTAAGTGTCGGGCAGTCCTTGAGTGTCAACAGCAGGTTTTAGGCATGCACTTAAATTGTTTTATAAAAGCTTTTCCAAAAGCAGAATCTGAACAAGGAGTTTCGCAATTACAGCGACTCCGAACAGGTGCGGTATCTCCTGGAGGTAGTGGAGAAGATAGTGTTAGAGAGAAACAATACCTTGGGCATTTTCCGAAATATGCACTTCGATTAGGGGGTGAGGAATACATCGCTAAAATAGGAAAAATCAATGATTACCCATTGATTGCGCTAACAGAAAAACTATGCAACGACATAGCGTCTAATTTAGATATTGATGTTCCCGAGTATCATCTAATCTATTTTAAAGATCGCCCCTGTTTTTTAGTAAAAAATTTTTTAAATCACAGAGAGTTTTCCAACTTAATTCATATCGCTCAATATTGGCCCAGGGAAAAAAACGGAAGACTGACGGAATACCTCTTAGAAACTTTGATTGAGATCGTTAGGAAAAAGGCTGGTTATCCGGCTGTTAGAAAAATAGTAGAGGTAGTGATATTTGATTATTTAATAGGTAACGGTGATCGGCATAGAGAAAACTTTGGGTTCATTAGAAAAAAAGACTCTTTGGTCTTGTCTCCTATATACGACAGTGTTTCAGATTTAGGGCTTGAATCAGAAGAATTCTTAGACCCCAGCACCACCCCGCCCTAAGAATGTCAGTGAAGGGTCAGAAAGAAATGGAGATTCAAGAATACATCAAAACTCTTGGTGGTATTGGACTTGCAAAAGAAACAAGGGATTTTATTTTAAAGATAGAAAAACGAAATAAAAAGATTTTACAAACCATCAATAACTCACTAACTACTCCGAACTTGAAAGCTGCTTTTCGAGAATTAGTGCATAGAAGAATAAGAGAGCTTTCGGCAGCAGTTAAGGAAATAGAAGGAGGAATTTCATGATTGCTATTGAAGTATATGCAGAGGCTAAAGATACCAGAACTCATGTCGGCACCCTTACAAGAAATGATCGTGGATACTTCTTTTGCTATGCAAACTCATGGTTAGAAAACTCAAGAGCTATTGAAATTGGTCCTGACCTACCCCTGTCTAGTGAAAAGAAAAGTGCTAAAATTATGCCGGAGAGTTTTCGCGCGCGCATCCCAAGTCGAAGCTCAGCCAACTATGAACAGTATTGCTTAGAGAGAGGTCTCGACCCTGCTGAGAGTGATGAGATGATCCTTCTAGGAAATATCGGTCAAAAGGGCGCCTCATCTTTTGTTTTTGAGTTGTCTGATGAAGTCGAGAGAGAAAAGGCCGTCGCCAAACGGTTAAATGAATTATTAGAACTGCTATCTTTACGAGAAGCAGCAGTTTTTTTCGGATTGAGTCATACGACGATTGCTAAAATAAGAAATGCTGTAGAAGAAAAGGGTCCTGGATATCGTTATGTCGAAGCAGTGCTCTTAGTGGAGGAGGCTTTCTTTCATTGTTTAAGAGTATCACTTGGTATTACGGAACAAACTCGTCAGGTGTTAAAAGACCTTGCAAAATCTTGGAAAGGCCAGAGAGTTTCACTCGAACAAATAGAAGAAGCCCTCAAATTAAACCCTAGGGACAAATCAGCACGAAAAAACTTAGCTAAGTGGAACTATATTCGAACTGGCCCAAGAATGGATTTAGCAAGATCGAGGACTCAGGAACAAAAAGCGCTGTGGGAAAAGCTTATGAAAAAATATGGTGTCCCTCTCAAAAATAGGTCTAACAATGGTGATTAGATTTTGTAGATGAGAGTCAACAAGATGAGTCCTTAGTTGACTATTTAAGTATCAGCTAAAGAAAAGCGACTGTTGCGTTTAAAATCTTTTATTTTAGTTGGTTACCACTAAATAGTTGTGCCTATCTTCAGTTCCCGGTACTTAATTAAAAAACATCTGGGAAGAAATGATTTGGCGTACCTAAGTCGCTTTGTATTATTTGTGGTTTTAACTGGCTTTCTTTCGCCTACGGTATGGGCGAGATCGAAAGAGGAGCGACGAGGACCTGTTCTTGATAGGTATAGAGACTATCTAAAAGATCGGGCGATAGATTTTCGTAAGGTTGATGCTTCGCATGTCGAAGAAGAGCTGATGCGCTTGAAGTTATATAAAAGATATCGTCACGACGCTTTCTTTATCCAAAGAGGAGTGAAGTACTATCTCGACGGTCGGAAGCAAGAAACTGGCGAGCTTGATTTAGTCGTGATCCACCGATCTTCGAAGAAGGTGAAGTACGTCGTCGAAGTAAAGCGGTTAAAACATGCGGAATTCGCGGCAAACTATGCTAGAAGTCAGTTAGACCGCTTTCGAGAGTCGTTAATTAGTTCAGATAAAATCACATTCCGTACCTCCGAAAAGACCGAGTTCCAACTCAACAAAGGAAATTTTGACCAGAAGTTTAAACTTGCTATTGGTGGGGTCCAGCAAAAAGGTAGCAGTGAATTTTTTGATGAGGTTATCAATATCACTCGAGGAGAACTCACTGAGTTGAAGGAGTGGTTGAGAGATTATCAGTTAGATCGTTGGGAAAGAACTGGCAAGGTAGGACACCAAAACAATTATCGTAATTTCGTAAAGAGCCTGATTACTACGTCAGAGATACCTGAACTGTTAAGTGTATATCACAGTTGTAGGACAGCTTTTGCAGAAGGGCTGTGAGTAAAAAAAAGGAGATACATGTATAGTATCCCCGGTGTTTGATAAGTTTGAATTAAATGGGAAGCTTCAATTAATTACAGGTGACAGTCTGTGCGCTGTTACTGCATTGATCTTTAATGAGACCCTTACATACTAAGTTGCCTGTTATGTGGTTGTGGACCGCAGCGGATGCAGTCGTGAACTTTGAGCCATCCCACCACGTAACGTGGTTATTCCCAGGTGAGTGGTAGCCCCAGGTCGTGCTGGTACCTACTGATTGATAACCTTTAAGTTGACAGATCTTTAGCTGAGTTGCTGCATCACCTCTAGTACCGCCCGCATTACGATAGGAGGTCGGTATCTGTGCATTACATTTGGTATTTAAGAATGCCCGAATATCTTCGTTGTAGTTAAATACAAACGTCGCATTTGGATCTTCGATCTTTTGGTTTATGTCGTTACAATCTACTTGTCCGGTCAATACGGTAACGGAACCTGGGTTGTCTTGTGGGTTGGAAGAATCGTTATTTGACGATGCGTTGTCATTAAGTTCGGCGTCATTGCTAGCGGTAGTTTCGGCATTTGCTTCAGCTTCCTCACCAGTACCAAAAGTTGTTGGGTCTCCGGCCGCATCTCCACTGTTTGCGACAGTGTTATTCGCAGTAGGCGTTCTGCCGTTAAAGGAGTTGTCTTCGCTACAGTTGCTCAAGCCGATAACTATAAGTGTAGCTAAAATCAGGTGATGTATATTCATTAGAAGACTCCTATTGTGGGTTGCTAGAGACCTTATCGGTTGGGTAGTGAAACGCCTAAAGGGTTGGTGTATAAGTAATTGATACTATTATATAATATAGTTATTTTTTCGTGGGGTTTATCGCTGAAAATAGTCAGTTTAGACGATATAATAGCCTGTTTTTAAGTGGACAAGTCGCAGTGGTCTCTGAGTTGTTGACGGTTTAGGTTGAAACTCTAATGCTAATGCGGGATACTGAATTGCAATGAACTATCAAGATAAATGGGTTCTACTTTCTTTAGAGTGGGTCATCCCCAGCGAATATAAATGAGCGTCGGGGATCTTCGGTATTATCAAGAGGTTCCCAACGTAGCTGCGCTACTGCGAATGACCACCCACCATGAAGTGAGAAGACTCGATAAATGTTGTCCCGAGGATATGATGTTTCTCTTTAGAAATTTTTTTTGTCAGCGTACCGAGATGATCAATATACTTTATTTTGTAGGGTTTTTCTTATTAGTTCAATCTTGTAAAAACCGTGCTGAAAATACCAATGAGCTTTCGAATCTCAGTTCGACCGCTGAGCTTACCTGTAGTCAGTTAAAAAATACTAAAAATATTAGCTACGAAAACATCGTGTCATATGTACGAGGCAAGAATGTATCCGTAGACTTGATCATCAGTTGTCTTCCGCAAGAGTTGCGTGAGAGGTTTGTACTGGTCTTCAACTCTAAATCCCCAGTCCAAGCTTCTTTTTCGAAGCCCCGAGTCATTCTGTTTAATGAACAAGCAACTCTTTTATTGGCCTTCCATACAGACCCCGATTCAGCGGATGACGCCTATAACAAGCTCGAAATTATGCAATTCCGAGACAAGGCAGAAGGTAGCCTAAAGTTGCCTCGTTTCCGCTGGGATATGCATGAAATTTCTTATAGTTCAAACTGGTTAGGTACTCGCAAAACTTATTTTACTGATAGCTTAAAGCCAAATCCGGCCTCGTGTTTAAAGTGTCATCAGAGTGTACATAGGTCTGTAGCAGACCCTAGACCAAACTGGGATTCTTACTCTAGCTGGCCGGGGGTGTATGGTTCGACCGAAAATTCGTTACCTTTTAATTACTTCCCTATCGACCAGTGGGACGATGAAATGAAAGCTGAGTACGAAGGCCTGCAAAACCTTGTAAGTAATTTACCTACTAGACTCGATCTACTAAGCAACGTAAAAGAGTCGCTTACTATAGGTAGGAAGGGTTTAGCCGGTCAGCAGGTTCTTAAGCTTTCGGTCGCTCTCATGAGAAGAACCTTTGAAAGAGCTTACCGGTTGATGTCAAAAAGTCCTTCCTGGCCAAACTTAAAAGAAAGCGTGCTTTATTATAGTTTAGGCTGCGACTCTAAAGTTCCTGTATACAATATCAACGATTTCTTCTTAAGTTATTTTCAACACGTCGAGGACTGGTCTACCAGTATAGTTCGCAGTGCTAAGATACAGCCTTATCGCTTAGCTTTCGGTGGAGCTGACGGCGCCTTACCTTATTTAGTTGCCGTTTTACTAGAGCATGAAGCAGAGCTTAAAAAATACGATCGGTTTTCCTGGACTATAAGCGATTTTGGTGTGCCCATTCCTACTGTGCCACCGTACGCGACGTCTAGAGACCGGGGGTACGCTACAAAAAAGGGTATTTGCTCCGAGCTGGCTAAAGCTCACAAACCTGTACAACCGAAATCACTTTCTGAAAGTCAATATCGGCAACTAGCAGTCTCGATATGTAGTTCTTGTCATATGGGCAGTGCTGGAATTAAGCCGATTGATTTTGTGAATAAAGATGCTCTTCGTAAGCTGAAAGAACCAATTAAGCACCAGATTAATTCTGGCAAGATGCCTCCTAAAGAGGTCCCTCGGGACTACGAAGATATTTCAAAGATGAATCAACCATTGTTAAGGTATTTAGAGATCCTGTAATGGGGTTTAAAAACAGGACAAATTCGGTGTCTGATTTACTCAAACTTCTTTGAGCATGCTCCTCCAGTAATAACATCGTTACCATCGAATAAATTGTTGGCTATGCTTACCGTGTTGTCTAACGCTGATCTAATTTGTTGTATAGAGGCATTTTCTCCACTTTTTCCGAAAGCAGCGGTTCCAGCTAGTCTTCCCCATAATCATCATGAGAAACGGTCGCCGATAGGAGTTTTATCTATCATTAAAAATGTACTGAAGCGTAGAAGTTGGGATATTAAAATAGATCCCATATTTGATCGACTTTTATATTAGTAGAGTTGGCTAAGTGAGGGCCAATAGTGGGGCTAACAAGAAAGTTCCCCACTATATTTAGGTTTAGAGAATCTAAAAGCTTCTTTTGTTGGCTTGTAAAATCAGAAGGTGTGAGTTTTGCTTCTAATGCAATAAATTTTTGATTTGGTAACTCTACTAGGAAGTCGATCTCTACTTTTTCTTTAGATCGAACATGGAAAATTTTTGGAGTCATCCCTCTATTTATGAAGGCTCTATGAAGCTCGGAGAAAACAATGTTCTCAAATATGCTCCCCATTGCTGGGCTTGTAAAAAGTGGTTTATATTCTGTCCATCCCTGTAAACGAGTTGCTAATGCTACATCTTGAAAGTATAGCTTGGATGTTTTGATTAATCTTTTATTTAGATTGCTGAAGTAAGGGGGGACTAAGGTAATCAAGCCATTTAGGGTTAGTAGGTTGTTCCAAGACTGCACAGTTGTTATATCTACTGAACAAAGTTGAGCTATTTCGGATGGTATGTAAAGCTGCCCGATCCTTCCTGCGTTTAATGCTAAGACTTGATTGAACGCTCCCACCTTCTCAATTCCAGCAGCGGCTACAATATCACGTTCAACAAATGAGATAATCAAATCAGTTAAATACCTAATGGGGTCAAGTTCAGGGTTTGCTCTTAGTTCAGGCCAGCCTCCACGAAATGTATGGCTTTCTAAGTCTAAGAGGCCGATTTCATGAACTGATAGTGTGTTCAGATCAAAAAAGCTGGCTCGACCCGCAAGCGACTCACTGACATTTTTGCGTAACAATGTTTGGTTTGAGCCGGTGATCCAATAGTCGATTTCCTTTTTGTTTTTTTTTCTCCGTTGTTCGTCAACACGTCGCTTTATTTCTATAAATAATTCTGGAGCGCGTGCGGCCTCGTCTAGAATCAACGTGCTGGGGTATTGGTCCAAAAAGGTGCGAGGGTCTTGTTGTGCGAACCGTCGTGTGGCGGGGTCATCCAAATAAATAACTTCACCATAACCGAGGTGCTCTAATAGAGATGTCTTTCCCACTTGGCGAGGGCCTTTCAGGACCTTGGCAGGAAGCATGTTAGAAGGAATGTTGCTCGATAAATCTCTTTTATACCACATACTTGACTATGTTAGGATACGAACCAAATATAGTCAATAGTTTTATTGTGAAGATAAAAGCTACTGTCGCTATCGCTTCAGAACTGGCTTTAATAAATATCAGAAGTCCAACGGTATTTATAACAATCCGATTGCTTACACTTTGTGATCCAAAGCTGTTGGCGCCAATACATCGTTCCTCCATTTACACTACAGTCTCGCTCAAGGCATGCAACTTTGCCTCCTCGGTCATACTGGTTTTTAATAACGGGTCCAAATTTAAGGCAATTATTTTTAGCACAAGTTACTTCATCTTTTAGTTGGTAATCGTCGAGAGTCTGGACTGAATGCCATCCCACAGTGTAGCACCCACCAACTTTGCAGGCTACATCATAAAGTGATCCGTCAGAGTCGAAAGATTTCCATCCCAACTGGCGGCAATCTTTAGATTTGCACTTTGCTTCGAGTTGAAAACTATCATTTATACCAATGGTTACCCAACCATTTGCGAAACAGTCTTGCTCTATACACGTCGTGTCGAGTGTTCGTCCGTATGCCATACCAGAAAGCAAAATAGAAAATGCTATAATGGAAATTTTCATAGACCTTCCTTGTCAGTCAGTAAATCACACTAATGTAACCCTGATTAACATGTAACTCGAAAGCTGAAAGGAACACGTCTGTAGCGTATTGTTCCTTCCTGAATCTACTCTTCACAGATAGGTATAGACACTGAGGATTGTTTGATTTTCAGTGTGTTATTTCGAATACTCTCTACTAGATCACCAGCTTCGTCTTTAGCCTGCAAACCTATAAACAAAATGCCGTTTAAGCCTTCGGCTTTAGAGTTGTCGTTTGCTTTACAGTATTCCATCGATATTAGGTGGTGACCTAATTGAATAACATTAATCCCTCTCTCCCTCAAAAATCTTGCGGTGCTATCAGGGTCTTGATTAAGTTTTTGGAAGAAATCGATCAAAGATAGAGACGTTTTCTTAGTATTATTTGGTCCAGTGGCACTGTGATCGACGAAAATTTCTTTGTTAAGAAGATTTTCAGCTAGGCGGCAAGTTTCAAGGTAAGTAGCCAGCAATTTTTGAAGTTCGGTAGGTAGGTGAGTCCAATCTTTGGGTTCAACTATTTTCGCAGATACTCTCGCATCTGGGTTGTTATAACCATCACCAGATGTCCAGTAGGCAAAGTCTAGAAAGCCTTTATCTAGGCTGAGGCTTTCCTCCAACTCACAACTCTCTCGTTTAAGAAGAAACCTGTTTTTTACCCTTTGCCATCCCTTTGCGCTATCTAATGTGTAATGGAGTAGATTGCCACTAGCGTCCAATAGAACATACTCTGGAGCCTGGACGACTTCTCCGGTCTCAACCTGATATAAACCGACGCTATCACGAAGACCGCAGCTTTGATTATCCAAGGGTGAGAGGCTAACTCTGGACAAACCAAACCTACAACTGCGGGCTAGGGATTTGCTAGCAATACTAAAATCTTCTACTAACCCATCACTGTTTCGTGGGGGATTTTTATCTGACTTTCTTTCGTCTTTGGGACCAGAACTTTGGCAGCTAATTGTGAAAGAAACGAGGCTAAGAGAAAGGCTCAGAAATTTAATTGTTTTCAAATCATACCTCTTGTTTAAAATAGGTTTATATAATTTAATAATATTGTAATACACACGGAAATAACGCCTCAAAAATCACTTCATCACGACCCTATCTTAACTTTCGCTCTTAACCAACCTTCGCTGATATCCGCAGAGTAGTATCTCCTACTTTGACATCATCTTTCGGGTGGACTTGGTGCATGCCTTTAATCTTCTTACCATTCAAGAGTGATCCATTTGTAGAGCCTTGGTCTTCTATGAAAACCTCACCGGTATTGCTGAGTTTAATCAGTAAATGTTTTCGACTGATCTCGGTATCTTTGTCAAAGTGACCGAAGCTTGATGCACGGCCGATATAAACCATGCGTTGTCTTAGTTCGATGGTTTCTTTTAAGCCATTGTTGTATGTCGCTTCAAGTATAATTCCGTGAATGTGAGCGTTGGAAAGCTCACTTTCGATAAGAGTCTCAATGAGGCTTGATGACTTGCTCTTATCGCCCTTTATGGATTTGAATATAGTAGAGACATGACGGACTCGCTGTTCTTCTTTGAGGTTGATGCGAAAGCTGGTATTGCCAATTGTAACAAGATCACTCTCTTTGAGTTTTGATTTAACCACACGCTCGTTATTCACAAACGTACCATTGGTGCTGTTCATATCGAAGATATGATAGACTCCGCTAATTTCTTGAATCTGACAGTGGGTTGATGATATTTCCGTATCATCGATGATTACGTCGCCTTTTTCGCGGCCGATAATCGTGGCATCCCGGCGTAGTTTAATAACTTCGTCAGCGTGTTCTCCGGAGAGAAACGTTAGGGTGGCGCGTAGCTCTGAATCTGGTTTATTCAATTTAGCCTTCAGTCTTATAAGAGTTGGTGCAGTTATTCCTTTAAGGTCTCGGAGGTTTATGCGGTTTTGTTAAGTATTGACGGGGATTTATTGCTGATTTATTGTATCCTTTAGTTAGAGGGCTCGTTGTAAGTCTTTATAATGAATGATGTAGTTTGAAGGGGTTTCAATATGGACAATTCGTCGATGAGGAATAATCAATCAACGTTTGATTTCAACTCTTTAATCTTAGGCTTAAGTTCTGCGGCGCTTAGTTATCTTGGTATTTCTACTGACGATAAGGTGCCCTCTCCTGAGAAGAACCTAGATCTCGCTGCACAAAATATCGAAATCCTTTCTATGCTTAAGGAAAAGACCGTAGGCAATCTGAGTTCGGAAGAACAAGCCCTGCTAGATAATGTTTTGACGGATCTTCGTTTGAAATATGTTGAACTAGCTAAAATTCATGGTTAATCACTTTATTTTTTCATTTATCTCATTTTTGATATTTCTTAGTTAAAGAGTAAGGAAAGCTCGTAAGCCGCCGATAGGTAAGTGTTATCAATTTCATTTAAAACACGGCCGGTTGTTATGAACCTTTCTAAATACGAATTTGATTGCCAAAAGGCTCTTCATCAGGGGCTTCAGTATGCCCGTAGTTTAGGGCATGACGTCTTAGAGGTGGAGCATGTCGCTTTGGCTTTGATCCGCGCGGGGTTGCTTGAGGATCAATCGAAGATTTTGTTGCAAAGGTTGCGGGCGTCTCTCGAAGTCGCGTTAGCTAGAATCTCTCGAGTCTTTGGTGTGGTCGAAGTAGGCTTTGGTAAACGACTAGGTGCAGCGCTTGATTGGGCTGAAGCCGACGCGAAACAAAGTAAAGTTACTATAGATCAACTTTGGCAAGGACTTGTTCGCGAATCGACGATTCTTCAAAGTGCTATTGCAAAATATGAACAACAGATGCAAAGAAAAGATTCCTTCGAACCATTGACGACTGAAAATACCTCCAACAAGATTGATCCCAAAAAGAAAACTGACAGTAAGGCCGAGAACTCTTCCCAAGCGACAAAAAAAGTTGAAAATGAGGTCGATAAGAATCTGAAGCTATATACCATCGATCTATCCGAGTTTGCTGAACGTGGTGAGCTTGACCCGGTCATTGGCCGAGATATGGAGGTCCGGCGTGTGATTGAGATCTTAGGTAGAAAGAAAAAGAATAACCCTCTTTTGTTGGGTGAGCCGGGAGTAGGTAAGACAGCGGTAGCTGAAGGGCTTGCTATCAAAATTGCTTCGGGAAAAATACCTGAGTCTATGCGCGGTAAGAGAGTCTTGAGTTTAGACTTAGGCTCGTTATTAGCTGGCGCTAAGTACCGAGGAGAGTTCGAAGAACGATTGAAAAAGTTAGTTGATGCAATTAAAGAGCTTAAGGGTCAGGTGATTTTGTTCATCGATGAAGTGCATACTTTAGTGGGAGCAGGAAGTAGCGAAGGATCTGCGGATGCAGTTAACTTAATGAAGCCTGCTCTAGCTCGCGGAGAGATTCACGCGATTGGTGCAACAACTCAAGCAGAATATCGCCGTTACATCGAAAAAGATCAGGCTTTAGATCGACGCTTCCAACCCGTGATGGTTGAGGAGCCTACCGAAGCTGTGGCTTTGTCGATTTTACGTGGTTTGAAATCGAAGTACGAAATTCATCATGGTGTTCGGATTGGTGATGATGCACTTATTGCTGCAGTTAAGCTATCTAGCCGCTACTTAATTCATCGTCGTCTTCCAGATAAGGCTATTGATCTAGTCGACGAAGCTGCGAGTAAGTTGAAGTTAAGGATTGACAGTGTCCCGGCAAGTCTTGAAAGTTTACAGGCGCAGATTGAACAAATTGAAATTGAAAAAAGTAGTCTAGGTAAATCTACTAAACATCGTAAGACGATGACTGTTCTTAAAATAAAGCTAGAGAAAGCAAAAAAAGAGTATCAAGAGATCGAAGCAGTTTGGCGAGACCATCAAGATGCTTTATCTCATTTGAAGGAACTTGATAAAGAACGAGAAGAACTACTTAACCTGGTAGAGAAAGCTAAGCTTCAAGAAGATTTTTCTTTTGTCTCTCAGGTTCAAAATGACCGCTTGCCGGCATGTGAAGAAAAAATAACTGAGCTTAGAAAAAAATTACATCATCTTCAAAAAAATTACGATTTCTTAGGTCGTGAGGTAGAAGCACGTGAGATTGCGGAGGTGGTTGCTGTTTGGACGGGAATTGAACTGTCCCGCGTCTTAGAAAATGAACTATCTAAAGTTAACAGTATCGAAGACCGTATTAAAGAGCGCGTGTTTGGTCAAAATGAAGTGGTTGCAAAAGTAATAAAGGCCTTAAAGAGGGCCAAGGTAGGCATTAATGATCCTTTGCGACCCCAGGGTGTTTTCTTATTTTTAGGCCCAACCGGAGTTGGTAAAACTGAGTTAGCTAAAAGTATTGCTGATGAAATGTTTGATAATCATAACAGTATGATTCGAATTGATATGTCAGAGTATATGGAACAACACAATGTTGCGAGGTTACTTGGCTCGCCTCCCGGTTATGTGGGGCACGGTGATGGTGGTGAGTTAACGGAAGCTGTTAAGCGGAAGCCGTATTCACTGGTGTTGTTTGACGAGATTGAAAAAGCTCATCCGCGGGTATTAGATATCTTACTTCAAATGTTTGAAGATGGCCGCCTTACCGACTCAAAAGGGCGCGCGGTCGATTTTAGAAGCTGCGTTATTGTTATGACCTCGAATCTCGATGTTGATTCAATGGCGACGGGGCAAGAGTTCGACAACGATATAAGATCTCAGTTAGCCAGACACCTTCGGCCGGAGTTAGTGAATCGGATTGATGAAGTCGCTGTGTTTAGAGCCTTGGGGGTTCGTCAGCTCAATCAATTGGTTGATCGTTTAGTTTCACAGCTGAACGAACGGCTTCATGAACGAGAGTTTCGGGTCGCACTTGGGTCGTCTTTGAGGCGAAAATTGTTAGATATTGGCTTGAATAGTGGTTTTGGCGGCCGTTCGGTTCGTCGATCTTTTCAGTCTATGGTGGTTGATGAGGTTTCAGAGCGCATTCTCACTAGTCCAGAATTCGGACAGGGAGCTTGGGTTGTCGAGCTAAATGAAGACGGTCGGTTTGACTGGGAACAAGAGAATCGATCAGATTATTATCTTCCGGCATCATCGTCTTGAGTCCCGGGATTATTCCCTCTATACTATCTTACTTGTTGGGCTTTTTAGCTTGGCACCAAGCTGTTGACAGATGGCGGCGGCTTGCTATAAGTATAAGGGCTTACATGATTTTGCTTGTTGGGGTGTAGCCAAGCGGTAAGGCACCGGATTTTGATTCCGGCATGCACAGGTTCAAATCCTGTCACCCCAGCTCTTTCCCATAAGGCCTAAAATGGACACCGGAATTCAAATATTTTCAGGCAACTCGAATCGTCCTTTAGCGGAAAAAATCTCCAAGTACCTAGACATTCAGCTTGGTAAGGCCATCGTGGATAGATTTTCAGATGGTGAGACAAGGGTGGAAATCCAGGGCAATGTTCGTGGTGCTGACGTCTTTATCATCCAGTCGACCAGCGCGCCTGTGGATCATCATGTAATGGAAGCAGTTATTATGGCTGACGCTTGCCGGCGAGCATCAGCTCAGCGGATTACGTTGGTTACTCCTTATTTTGGCTATGCTAGGCAGGAGAGAAAAAGCGCACCGCGAACACCGATTACCGCTAAATTAGTGGCCGATATTATTACTGCTTCTGGAGTAGATCGGGTATTGGCTCTCGAGCTTCATACCTCTGCAATTCAAGGGTTTTTTAATATCCCAGTCGATCACCTTTTCTCCAAACCGGTCTTCACAGATTATTTTAAACGTAAGTACCCAAAAGGTACGGATGATATGTTGGTTGTTTCCCCTGATGCAGGCGGTGTAGAACGCGCCAGAGCCATGGCTAAGGTATTTAATTGTGGACTTGCGATCGTCGACAAGCGCCGTGATCAACCGAACGAAAGTGCGGTTATGAATGTCATTGGTGATGTCCGGGGTAAACAGTGTCTGATAATAGACGATATTGTCGATACCGGCGGGTCTTTGACCAAAGCAGCCGCAGCCTTGGTAGAGCAAGGTGCTACGGGTGTTTCTGCTGCAATCAGCCATCCGGTGTTAAGTGGCCCGGCTCTGGAGCGGATAGAAAATTCAGTTTTAGACGAGCTGGTTGTGACCGACTCGATCCAGCTATCTGAAGAAGCTAAAAAGATAAGTAAAATAAAGCAGTTAAGCTTGTATGAGTTATTAGCAAAAGCAATTAGGCGGATTCATAATGCGGATTCCATTAGCTCTTTGTTTCTTTAGCTTTCTCTCACGGCTATTTGCTGAAAACTTTGGTTGAAACATAGAGCGGATCTCTATATAAGTCTAGGCTCGGTTATTCCTATAGAATTAGGACCTTTGAAGGGAGTTTTACCTTGGAAAAAACACAACTGGTTATAGAAGCCAGTGAGCGTACAGGTACAGGAAAAGGTTACAACAGAAAACTACGTGTTGCTGGGAAGATTCCCGCAAACCTTATCCAGAAGGGTAAGTCTACATCGTTGGAGTTGAACCCGAAGTTGTTATCTAAAGCTTGGCAATCAGAAGGGCGTAAATTTCATTTGAAATTGGAGTCCGGTGTGAAAGAAGTGACTATAAAAGAACTTCAAATTCACCCAGTTAAACGCACGGCTATCCATGTTGACTTGATGTATGTTTAAGGCTGAGTGATTGAAGTTAATTGTTGGCTTAGGAAATCCCGGTCCAAAATATGAGGTCACTCGGCATAACGTTGGGTTTTTGCTTTTGGATGAAATTGCCGATCGCTACGATATAGCCTGGTCGGGAATGAAGTTTGACGGGGTGGTTGGTAAAGGGCAGATAGAGCAAGAAGAATGCTATCTCCTTAAGCCGCAGACTTTTATGAATTTAAGTGGGCAGTGCATCGTTGCTTTTATGAATTACTTTAAAGTAACGCCTGCTGATTTGATTGTGATTAACGATGAGTTGGATTTAGCTACTGGTCAGGTGAAAACCAGAACAGAGGGCGGTCATGGTGGCCACAATGGTGTAAGAAACATCATTGAGCTTATGGGTACCAAGGACTTTCATCGGATTAAGGTTGGTATTGGCAAGCCTTCTTCGCGAGAAGATGGTAGTCCTGCTGACTGGGTGCTTAAACCTTTACCTGATAGCGAATTGGTTGCTTTGCAGGAAGAGGTCTTAGAACAGGTGTTAACTAGGTTGAAGGCTATTTTTAGCCAAATGAATTCAGCTTAGTAGCTCTCTTGCTGGCATCAGGTGATGTTGGCTGCTTAAACCATAAGGGAGGAATATATTATGAGAGAGTACGAATTTACTTACATTTCGCGGGCGGATCTTCCGGAAGCGGATCGCGCGGGTCACTTTAAGAAGTATGAAGATCTTCTTTTAGCAGGCGGTGGCGAAATTCTGAAAAAAGACGAATGGGGTGTGAAGCGTTTGTCGTATCCTATTAGAAAACACTTTCGTGGCTACTACATGCTTTATGATTATGTTGGAACCCCAGAGAGTTTGGGTGAAGTGGAACGTTTGATGAAAATCGACGAGAATATTTTAAGGTTTATGGCAGTTCGACTAGGTGAGAGTATAGACATCGAAGCCCGTAAGGCAGAGATTGCAAAAAAAGCTCAAGCTGTTGTCCCAGCTAATGATTCAAGACACTAATCGTACTTAAGGGAGAGAAAAACCATGTCATCGGTTAGACTAATATTAAATCAAGACGTTCCAGCTTTAGGCTCTATCGGAGACTTAGTTACAGTCAAAGGTGGTTTCGCTCGTAATTATTTAATACCTCGGGGATTTGCCGTCGTTGCAAATGAGAGAAATAAGGCTGAACTAGATCACCAAATTAAAGTCCTTGAAAAGAAGCGCCTAGAGCACCTTGGTGAAGCTAAGAAATTAGCTGCGCAGATCGAGAAAACTTCTGTAACTGTCGCTAAGCAAGTTGGTGAAGAAGAGAAGATTTTCGGATCCGTGACAACTGCTGAGCTCGAAGAACTGTTGGCGGCTGAAGGTATTAAGATCGACAGACGTAATATCACAGTTCTTGAAGAAGTTAAAAAAGTAGGCGTTTACTCGGCAGAGGTTAAACTTCATGCTGAGGTATCGGCGAAGTTTAAAGTTTGGGTTGTTGCTCAGTAGGGTAACGATTTTTACTTTTCTAGTATGTGCTCTGTCTGGATTTTCTATTTTTGTTGTTGTTGATAGTCTTTTTGTGTTGGGCACTTCTTTTATTTAAAAATGGCGCAACACAAGGGAACTATTGCGGTGAGTAAAAAGGGAGCACAGACAAAGGATTTAAGTCTTCCCTACTCTCAACAGGCTGAGCGGGCTGTTTTGGGCGCTATTTTACGCGATCCAGATGTCCTTACGCTGGTTGAGTCCCTTCTAATTCCCGATCATTTTTTCCAAGATGTTCACAAGAAAATATACCAAGCGATATCAGAGCTATCGGCCGTAGGCGAAAGCGCAGATATCCTGACGGTTGCTGACAAGCTTCGAAGTGCCGAAGCAGATGCTGAGTACCTCGGTCCTGCGTATCTGGTTGAGCTAACCGAAAGCTGTCCCGTTACTCAAAATGTTGAGCACTACGCCAAAATTGTCAGAAGCGATTTTTATCGCCGTAAGATCATTGTCGCCTGTCACGAAACAATTCAAGGAGCTCTGAACTTTCAAGGCACCTTAGAGTCTTATATTGAGTCGGTAGAGAAAGAATTTTTAGCGATAGCCTCTGAGCATGACCGTAAAGGCTTGATGCCGGGTCGTCAGGTTTTAGATGCGACTATTGAAGAAATCGAAAAACGCCTAGAACGTGGTGATGAAATTACGGGAGTCACCACTGGTTTTAATGAACTGGATCACTTGGTCGGTGGCTGGCAACCGGGTGATTTGGTGATCCTAGCTGCTCGTCCCGGAATGGGTAAAACCGCGTTTGCGCTAAACTGCGCAGCTGCGGCAGCTAAGAGTAAGAAGCACGTCGCCATCTTTACTTTGGAGATGACCAAAGAGCAGTTGATGAGTCGTGTGCTCTCTAGTGAAGCTCGGGTCGATTCAGCGCGTTTGAGGCGTGGGGATCTAAGTGAAGAGGAAGAGGACCGATTAGCTCAAGGAGCGCGTCAGGTCTACGATATGAGCTCTGAGGTTAGTATTGATGAGACTCCTGGGGTTTCGCTTATGGAGCTTCGTTCGCGGTGCCGGCGTCATAAGAAAGAATTTGGGCTGGATTTGATTGTGGTCGATTACTTACAGTTGATGTCTGGTTCAACCATCAGCCGAACGGAGAGTCGTGAAAGAGAGATCTCGGAAATTTCGATGGGCTTAAAGTCTCTTGCTAAAGAGTTAAGTGTTCCAGTTATTGCTTTAGCTCAGTTGAATCGAGGGCCGGATGCTCGTCCAGATAAGCGACCTAAAATTAGTGACCTTAGGGAATCAGGCTCAATGGAGCAGGATGCAGATATGATTCTTTTTATCTACCGAGATGAATACTACAACCCGTCCTCTGAAGATCAGGGTATCGCTGAGCTTTTGGTCGCTAAAAACCGTCATGGTGCGACTACGACAATTAAGTTAGCTTTTCAACCGAACTTCGTTACGTTTCAAAACTTATACCAAGGCACAGCAATCTCACCACCGGCATAAGATTGCTGTTTATTCGGAAAATAGAATGTAGATGATTGGTAAATCGGGGAAGAGCCTTTAGGGTTTAAAGGCCGTAGATTTTCATCTTCTTTCTTAGGGTATTGCGATTAATGCCTAGGATTCTTGCTGCATGAACTTGGTTACCACCTGTTCGCCGCAATATCTGTGCAAGCAAAGGCTTTTCAACCTTAGTCATAATAAGCTCGTGAACGTTGTCTGGATAAAACGAACCAAGTTGATCGAAGAATCGAGAGATTTTAAACTCAACAACATCTTCTATCGAGTATTTATCGAGTCTGGGTGCTAGTTCCGTATCGTCGTCAATAGCAGAGCTTTCGCTCGTAACAGGAACTTTTTTATTAATGCTAGAACTAAGTGACTCATTTGTATTTTGCATGAAAACCACTCTCCATAAGATAACAACTTCTAAGGCAAGAAAGTCATGGTTCAACCGAGCCAGATTTGTAGCAAGCCCAAGGACCAAAGTCAATCCTCCTTTAAAAAAGCTATGAGCTTTTTAGAAACCCTTGATTATCAAGGGTTTTAGCTTGACATGCAAAAATAATTGCCTCAGGCAGCTTCTACCCACTTTTCAATAGGTTCAATTAGTTTTATTATAATAAATAGAACACATTAAATTTCCAAATCAGCAACGGCGCGACCAGGTCTATCTCATGCGCCAATTTTAGCAATCATATTTGTGTACTTGAACCACAAGGGCTTGCGCTTCTATCAGACTAACGATATTAGATTTGTCGATAGAAGGAGGAGTTCTTTATGGAAGAGATGCACACAAACGATAGTAATGAGGGGGCTTCAGGGCCGGTGGATGGCAGTGATAGCGGGGAACAGAATCCTCAAGAAGAGAACGCGTCAACCACAGCTGGGCAAACTGGTGAGTCCATTGAGGAACAGATTGCGGCGCTTCAGAGTGAAGCTGACGAATACAAAGATAAGTTTATGCGTGCAGTCGCAGAGAATGAAAATATACGTAGACGTTACGAGAAGGAAAAATCAGATTTGCTAAATTATGGTTTAGAGAAATTTATGAATGACATCCTTCCTGTACTAGACAGTATAGATAAAGCAATTCCGGTAGATTCCCTAAAAGATCAATCAACAGCAGCCGAGTCAGGGTCACTGATTGAGGGTGTGAAGTTAATGGATCGTTTGCTCAGAGAGACTCTGATAAAGCATGGTCTGGAAGTTGTTGCGGATGAAGGTGAAGTTTTTAACCCTGAGTTTCATCAGGCGATTCAACGTATAGAGTCTCCTGAAGTTGATAAAGATATGGTCCAACAAGTTTTCCAAAAGGGCTACTGTTTACGTGGACGATTGATTCGTCCTTCTATGGTCAGTGTTGCTGTTCCGCAAAGTGAAGCATAAGACCGTTAATACATAGTATTTTCTTGTGACTTGCAGGAATTACCAAAGTTGATAGGCAAAATTTGCCCGAAAGAAACCCTTTAGCGTGTTAAGGGCTGATCTTTTGCAACCGATGTAACCCCTGAGAGGCAAGTATTAAGCGAAGTTCTCGAGCGTAGGAGTCAAGGATGACAGAGCTAGACGAAAACGAAAAACAGTTGATGGAACCAAATCCAGAGTTACCACTGCTGCCCCTGAAAGACATTGTTGTCTTTCCACACATGATCATTCCTGTGTTTATAAACGAGGAGCTTTGCATTTCCGCTGTTGAGCACAGTTTAGCAAACCATCGGAAGATATTTCTATCAGCTTTTAAGGTTGTAGATCAAGAAGGCGAAGGTTTGGAGAGTGACTTAGAGCCACCATTCGATGTCTACAATACTGGGACCATCTGTTCCATCATGAGAACCAGGAAGCTTCCTGATGGACGAATGAAGGTCCTTGTACAAGGTCTTTCTAAAGCAAATATCCAATCACTTGTTAGCACCGAAGGTTACCCATCGGTAAGAGTGCAGGTTTGTAAAGAGCCTGAGTTAGTTAACAGTTCGTCAGAAAACGAAGCTCTCATTCGTATTGTTCGTGAGAATCTTGAGAAGGTTGTTAGTCTTGGTAAGGTTTTATCGCCTGACATATTGATGATCCTTGAAGATATCACTGATCCGGGCCGACTATCAGACTTGGTGGCAGCAAATCTTGGACTAAAGGTTCACGAAGCTCAATCAATTCTTTCTGTCTTCAGCCCAACTGAGAGGCTCAAAAGAGTTCACCAGTTCTTATCGAGAGAAATCGAAGTTTACCAAATGCAAGTTAGAATTCAGGCTCAAGCCAAGGAAGAAATAGGCAAGATGCAGCGTGAGCATTACTTGCGTGAGCAAATGAGAGCAATCAAATCTGAACTCGGCGACACAGATACAAAAGATGAGTTGGAAGAGCTTTGGAAGAAGATGGAAAAGTTACCATTGACCGAAGAAGCTAAGGATGAGTGTTCACGTCAATTACGACGCCTTGAAAGAATGCATCAAGACACCAGCGAAGCGGCTCTCACTAGAACTCATGTGGAGACTCTGTTGTCTTTACCTTGGGGAGTGAAGAGTGAAGATATTCTAAATGTTAGTAAAGTGAAGTCGATATTAGATGAAGACCACTATGGTTTAGAGAAAATCAAGGATCGAATCATTGAATATTTAGCGGTAAAGAAACTTAATCCAAGTGTGAAAAGTCCTATTTTATGTTTTGTCGGACCTCCAGGTGTCGGTAAAACTAGCTTAGGTCGTTCTATTGCAAGGTCGATTGGTCGAAAGTTTACAAGAATATCTTTAGGGGGTGTTCGTGATGAGGCTGATATTAGGGGACACCGCAAAACATATGTCGGTGCGTTTCCCGGTAGAATTGTCGATGGGATAAAAAAAGCAGGAACATCAAACCCTTTAATTATGCTTGATGAAATTGATAAGCTAGGGTCGGATCATCGTGGTGACCCGTCTTCGGCGTTACTGGAGGTCTTGGATCCAGAGCAAAATAGTAATTTCGTAGATCATTACATTGGTACCGCTTTCGATATCTCAGATGTGATGTTTATTGCCAACGCTAACCAGTTGGATACGATTCCTGCTCCGTTACGAGATCGTTTGGAAATCATCGAAGTATCTGGTTATACCGAAGAAGAGAAGATGATCATTGCAAACCAATATCTGATTCCCAAACAGGTTAAAGAAAATGGTTTGGATCCGGCGGATGTTGTGTTTAGTAAGAGTTCTGTGCAGACTATTATTGGTTCTTATACCAGAGAAAGCGGCCTTCGTGGTTTGGAGAAAAAGATTGCCTCCGTTTGTCGGAAGATTGCGAGACAATACGCTGAAGCTGAAGAGTCTATGACAAGTCGTCCTAAGATCCGCTTAACTCCTGCCTTGATTCAGAAGCACCTTGGCGCTGATCGCTACGGTGATAACTTCTACCATAGTGATGCGGCAGTAGGCGTTAGTTTGGGAATGGCTTATACCCAAGTCGGTGGAGAAGTCTTAGCTATTGAAACCAACTTAATTAGAACCGGTAAACATCGATTAGTCTTAACCGGTAAGCTTGGTGATGTTATGAAAGAGTCTGCTCAAGCAGCGCTTAGTTATATTCGGTCTAAAGTCGAGACGTTTGGTATTGATGCAGATGTCCTTGCTAATAGTGAACTTCATGTACACGTACCAGCTGGTGCGGTACCGAAGGATGGGCCTAGTGCAGGTACAGCCTTAGCGACGTCGATGATTTCAGCACTACTTGGTGTCGCTCCTACCGCGAAGACCGCTATGACTGGTGAGATTACTTTACATGGAAAAGTTCTTGCAATCGGTGGGTTAAAAGAAAAAGTATTAGCTGCCCAACGTGAAGGACTTGTGAGAGTTATGGTTCCTGAAAAGAATAGACCTAACTTCGAAGAACTACCGGCGAGTGTTAAAAAGCGTATTCAGGTTGATTTTGTAAAAGACTACTCGGAAGTGTTTGCTAAAATGTTTCCTAGTGTCAGCGCTGCATCCGAAACAATACCATTTCGTCCAGTCGGTAGCACAGGTAGTGGCAACGATTTAGCAAGTTAACGTTATTTAGGTTTTACTAAAATTTAAACCCCTATGAGTTATCTCGTGGGGGTTTTTCTTTTCTAGTATAGAGGTTACAATAGAGTAGTAAGCAAAAGGGAGTTAAACAATATGGATGATATTTTTAAGTGGTTTGTAAGAGTTAGTTTTATTGGAATTTTTTGGGTGTTTTTTCTTTCGATCACAATCGAGGGACGATCTATATTTAGTTATGCGAATGACACGTTGGTGCAGAACTCTTTTGTTCAGTTTCTCGACGAAGAACTTGCGGATTTATGGTCAAAAATAGCCGAGACTGCTCGTGTAACCTTTACAGAAATGTCCCAGGGCGATCGTAAGGCCTGATTATCATTCTATAATTTAGTGATTTTCTCCAATTTCATTCCCCCCTTAACTTGTGATATATAAACTTATCGTAAGTAGCTAGGTACTTTGGGGGAAGTTTTGGCAGAATTAGAAATAGTCACGTGGCCGTCAGCCGTTTTAGAAACCAAAGCTGAGTCGGTAGAAGTCTTCGATGATAAGTTCAAAAAATTCGTTAATGATATGCACGAAACCATGCAGGAGAACAGTGGTATTGGTCTTGCGGCGAATCAAGTAGGTGTTTTGCAGCGTGTTACGACTATTGATATTCCTTATGCTGACAACCGATATGAAGATGAAGATAGCACTGAAGAAAAACAGTGGTGGCATAACAAACGTTTCACTTTTGTAAATCCCGTCATAACAAAAAAAGAAGGTAAAATATCTGCTCAAGAAGGCTGTTTAAGCTTTCCTGAAATATTTGATTTTGTCGACCGTGCGGCAGAAGTTTGGGTTAGTGCAAAGGACGAGAACGGCGAAGACTTTGAGGTTCACGCTACGGGTCTTTTGGCTATTTGTTTACAGCACGAAATCGATCACCTCGACGGGGTCGTCTTTATAACGAGAATGAGTCGTCTAAAATCAACGCGGATAAGAAAAAAAATAATGCGTCGTGGTAGTTTGGTTACGGCAGGTGAGTCATGACTCGATCAACTTTAATTGCCCCTTCTCTCTTGTCGGCAGATCCATTACGCCTCGGCGAAGAACTTGGTGATGTCGAACAAAAAGGTGCGGACTGGCACCATGTCGATGTTATGGATGGCCACTTTGTTCCTAATCTTACCTACGGCCCTCCTTTAGTAAGGGCTCTGAAGAAATTTACTAAAACAACTCTAGATGTTCATATTATGGTTTCAAACCCGGAAGAAGTTGCATTTGAGTATGCAGAGGCTGGCGCTGATTTTTTATCATTTCATATCGAAGCAGCCTTACATAGCCATAGGCTTATCTCGGCGTTGAAAGCTAAGGGTGTTAAGGTTGGGGTGGCCATAAACCCCGGAACAGCCATAGAATTATTGTGGCCACTGTTGGGAGAGCTTGATCTAGTACTGATCATGTCGGTGAATCCTGGTTTTGGTGGTCAGAAGTTTATCCCAGATGCACTAAACCGTATTCGAGCTGTCGACCAAAAGCTCCAAGAGACGGGTCGTCGCGATGATGTATATATAGAAGTTGATGGCGGGATAAACGATAAGATTGCTATCGATGTAAGAAAAGCTGGAGCGGATGTGTTGGTGGCTGGAAGTTTTGTTTACGGGTCTGACGACCGCGCGGCAGCTATAAATAGCCTGAAAAAATAGCCGAGTGTTTATAGAGGTTCTAATTAGTTGAATAAAGATCTGTTGAATGACTTTAATTTTGGCCTTGATAAGCTGACAACCGCTCATTTGGTTGAGTTAGCTAGCGTCTCAAACCGCCAAATATTAGTCGATAAAAAAGCAACGAAAGTTGTAAAAGATTTTCGAAAAATTATTGAAGAAAAAGTTCAGTCTGGAAATACCTACTACGGAATAAATACCGGTTTTGGCTCATTGTCGAGTGTTAGGATTCCTGACGATCAATTGAGGCAGCTACAGGTAAACTTGGTGCGTTCCCATGCTTGTGGTGTAGGTAAACCCTTAGAAATTTCTATTGTGCGAGCTATCTTATTACTACGCGCGCACACGTTTATGTTGGGGCATTCGGGCATTAGCTGGGAAGTAGTTCAGCTGGTTCTTGATATGGTTGAACGAGATGTGATTCCCGTGGTTCCAGAACAAGGTAGTGTAGGTGCCTCGGGGGACTTGGCTCCTCTGGCCCATCTGGCTCTTGGTATGATTGGTGAAGGCGAGGTTTTCTATAAAGGAGAGCTTTGTGATGCAAGGGTAGCCTTCGATAAGGAGGAGTTAAAACCTCTGACCTTAGGTCCAAAGGAGGGTTTGAGTTTAATTAACGGGACTCACTTTATGTCGGCGATCGCTGCCTTTGCGATAGAAGAATCTGGCAGATTGCTGCGCGCTGCCGACGTGATCTGTGCGATGAGTCTGGATGCAGTTCGTGGAACTACGCGGGCTTTCGATGAGCGGGTACACAACATTAGAAAGCAATCTGGGCAGAGTAAGGTTGCTAAGAATATAAGAGAAATTTTTTCTGACCAAGACGACATTATGGAAAGTCACGTCGATTGTAATAGGGTTCAAGACCCCTATAGTTTTCGTTGCACTCCACAGGTTCATGGTACTAGTCGAGATGCCTTTGGCTATGCGGAGAATATTGTAAACAATGAATTAAATAGTGTGACCGATAATCCCTTAGCTTTTGACGATGGGGATATTATTAGTGGTGGGAATTTTCATGGTCAACCAGTTGCAATGGCGATGGATTTTCTTGGGATTGCTATTGCAGAGCTCGGGAGTATTTCTGAACAACGAACGATGAAGCTAACAAATTCACAGCTAAGTGGATTACCTCCATTTATTACTGAAAATAGTGGTCTCAATTCTGGCTACATGATTCCTCATGTCGTTGCGGCATCTTTGGTTTCTGAGAATAAGATCCTCACTCATCCTGCTTGTGTAGATACGATTCCTACCTCGGCTGACATGGAGGATCACGTCAGTATGGGGCCTATAGCTGCTAGAAAAGCACGAACAATCATAGAAAACGTGTCAAAGGTGCTTGCTATTGAGCTTCTTGCGGGTTGTCAGGGAGTGGATTTATTAGTACCGTTAAAGCCGGGTCCGTTTTTATTAGAGGTGTTTTCCCAGGTGAGATCAATGTCTCCTTACATGGAATCTGATCGTTCTTTGCATAAAGACATTGAAAAGGTGTCGGAGTGGATTCTTGAGGGCGGTATTGACCGAATTATTGAAAATGGATCATACAATATAAATTAACTGTTTTACGACCTAAGGGGGTCTTGTGAATATTTACTTTGTTTCAGTAACGTTATTTTTATGCTCGTTCATGGCCGATGCTAAGGAACCATCAAAGGTTGTGAAGGTGGGGGGAACCTACGAAGTGGTTTCTATCGAGCGTAATAAAAATAATTTTTTTGAAATTATATTTAAAAGTATTAGCCCGAGTGGTTCTTTCGACGAATTAAAACTTGAGAGTGATCATGTGCATTTTTCTGTTCGAAAGGGACAAGAGATCCGTCTTTCTGCTGAAGTGATAAAAACCGATGGTGCTAAAGCCGAGGTGTCTCAGGTTCTTCTGTTTCTACCTCATCCTCAAGGTGTGACGCCGGTTTGGATGCTATCAAGGAAAAATATCGGCGGTGATTTGCGTGGGTCGAAATATATCGAAATGCATGCGCCCCAAAGCGACTATAGTATCCTTTAAGGTAATTGATTCTTGAACGACTCTTCTATTAGTTTAAAGTCACCTAAGTTTAGGTTTATTTTAGAAACTTGGACTGGTCGTATACTAATAATAAATACTCTTATATTTTTCGCGATGTTTTACGAAGGCGGATCGCTGTTATTGCCGTCGGAAGAAATCTTAGTGCGATATGGTGCCAAAGATACTCACTTACTAATTCATGGTGAGTATTGGCGGCTATTTACTCCTATGTTTGTTCATATTGGGGTGATTCATTTCGGTTTGAATTCATTGGCTTTGTGGTATATCGGCCGGCAGGTCGAGTTGTTAATTGGTGGTAGGTGGTTTTTGGCGATCTATTTGCTGGCAGGTGTTGGTGGTGGGATCGGTAGTGCCTTGTTTACTATGGGGCTAAGCGCTGGGGCATCAGGAGCGATCTTTGGATTATTGGGAGTGGGTTTTGTTTTTGAGCGCCTCGTTGCAAAGCAGATCTATGAGACTAGTGGTGAACGGCTAAGACGAGGGCCTTATACCGGGCTTGTTATTATCAACATAATTTTAGGGTTGATACTCACTAGCGGTCCGGTGCGTATTGATAACGGAGCCCATATTGGTGGGCTTTTGTCGGGGATCTGGCTTACGTTTGCAATGCTGCGTTTTTATCAGAATCGTTTTATTATCAAAAATACCTGGCTTGGTATATTGATGTTAACGGTATTTATCGGAACTATTTCTTATGGGGGATATTTAGGGACCTCTGCTGTTTATGTCCGTCACAAGGTGGGGTCGGGTATTTCTTCTGCTGTAGGTAATCCTCAGCAGTCTTACGAGCGTTATACCGAAGCCATAAAGATATTTCCTAATGAGCTTAGTTTTTACTATGACCGAGGTCGAATCTTAATGCTTGATCGTCAGGTGGATGAGGCTTTGAAGGATTTTACTAAAGTGATTTCTGATCCTGTCTATCAAACGAAGTTGGAGCAATTAGTCACTCAGCTGCAACAAAAAAGGCTTCTGAAAGAAGCCGGTATTCTTAAAAGTTTTCTTGAGTTGAATGAGTCTAAACACTAAAGTCAGTATCTAGTCTCGAAACTAAAACCATCCTTGGTTCTAATTTAGTTAACTTCCGATTCGAATAATTGCTGTTAGTAGTCTTTGTTGTCCGTCGTCACGTTTATAAAGTGTAACTACTGGCTTATCGTTTTCCGTACCGCATTGATCAATCACATAACCTGCTGCTGTTCTAGATTGAAGCTCAGTTTCTACGGCACCGCCGGCGTTTGCGCTAGCTTGGAATTTATCTTTAATACCTGCTGCGTTACACCATGCCATATCTAATTGGCTTTCAGTGAAACATACATCATTGTCTCGATCTACCAATTGGTTAGCAGTGTCGCATTGCTTTTTGGTCTCAGAGTTTATGAGTGCTTGCATAATGTCTTCAGAATCATTGACTCCTGCTGGTATCGTAGTCACTGGAGGAACGATTGGGTTGTTAGCAGTGTTACCACAATCGCTGCCGAAGCTGTTGGTGGATTGTCCAAAGGTGCTTGTTCCACTGCCTATCGCGGAAGAACCGCTATTATCCAAAGGAAAGCCGTTTTGGGCCCAAGTTTGGAAAGCAGTTTTTTCAGCTTCGGTAAAAATTATACTACTATGAGCTGGTTGACTGCTTAGTCCCATTGCTACTGAAAGCATATTAGCTTGGTTGGTCGGTAGGTTTGCGGTGTTCGACAAGTCGATCACGCTTCCAACCGAGTGACAACTCATACATTTTGATGAAACGATGGGTTGAATATCGGTATAATAAGATGCTTGAGTTAATCCAAAAGTACTTTGAGTGCTACTGGTATCAGACCCAAAGGTGGAAGTACCAGTAGTGGCTGTATTGGTACCAAAGGTATTCGTATTATTCGCATTATTGAAGCAATCTTGCTGCAAATCACCGCTTGAACTTTCAATGTTTGCAGAAGGTTTTTCCTTACTGCTATCACAACCGCTAACAAAGAGAATTAAGCCGATAGAATAAAAGATATTTTTAGTCTGATGAATAGTCATAATTTCATCCCTTGCATGTGTGGTTCTTAAATACCGTATCGGTGGCGTAGGCAGAAAGCTTTAGAACTGTGTTAAATGCGATATATTACCTCGTAATTACAGTTACTTATAAGTCGTATTTACTTTGGTGCACGAGTTGCGTCAGCGTAACTGTTACCGAAGGTCACAATAGGCAGGTAAATCAAGGCACTATATGTAAGGAGTTGGATAACGGCCTGAAAAGCGAGATAATTTTGGGAAATCACAACAAATCTCAAA